>Ga0182024_10001592_pt1 | contig 58113 bp, 37 predicted proteins | sample P32metaG_FD_120480 | JGI IMG/M metagenome (GOLD analysis project Ga0182024, IMG submission 120480) | Permafrost microbial communities from Stordalen Mire, Sweden - P3-2 metaG (Illumina Assembly) | ecosystem: Environmental > Terrestrial > Soil > Wetlands > Permafrost | place: Sweden: Stordalen...
AATTGAAGACACGTTTCTCCCAGCGAGACACGAGCACGTTGTAGGCTTCCACGTGCCCCCGACGCGCCTTGGCGATCAGGTCGCGGTCCTCAACCTCCCGAAAGATCAAACTTCGGCTCCAATCTGAAGACGCCGCCCAGGTCGAAAAAGACGGAACGGCACGAACAAGCGCTGCGTCACGGTCGCGGTTCTGTCACTTATTCTTATATTTTCGCACCAACCCGCGCATAATTCGCTCCGTTGCGGTCCCAAACGGCTGATCGGTGGTCAGATAGGTCCAGGTGGCGCCGCGTTGGGAGGGGTCCAGGCCGGATTCCTCCGCCTCCTCCATCCGGTTCGCGATTTCCACGTCAAGCTGCTCTTCCAGCTGGGTAAACAGCGCATCCACCGACGTCAGATACTCGTGAAGCGGGTCGCGGCCACCCCAGGAAAGCCACTGGACGCCCTCGCGCAGGTCGGTGATGGTCGCCAGGTAATCCGCCCATAGGTCATCGATAGTGCGCAACGAAACCAGGCGCTCGAGTTCGGAAGAAACCGGAGTCTCGCCGGTCAGAATCCCCTGGCGGCGCTGCTGGATCTTTTGGCGCTGGCCTTCGGCCACGCTCTCATATTTGTGCAGAAAGCGCCGGATTTCGAGGTTCTGCCCTTCGGCAATACGCTGAACATTCTCGATGTCTGGATTTTCAGCTCCATACTTCAAGAGCAGCTCGTCCTGCAACGAAACGAAAAATTCCGAGCGGCCGGGATCGCCCTGCCGTCCGGCTCGCCCGCGCAGTTGATTGTCGATGCGCCGGCTCTCGTGGCGATTGGTCCCGATGACGTGCAATCCGCCCAACTCGGCCACCCCAGGCCCGAGTTGGATATCGGTGCCGCGGCCAGCCATGTTGGTCGAGATGGTTACGGCGCCGCGCTGGCCCGCATGCGCGATCATGCCCGCCTCTTGCTCTTCGTGGCGGGCATTCAAAACCTGATGCGGGATGTCCGGCAAACGGCCGCTCAAGCGCTCCGACTCTTCGACGCTGCGAGTTCCCACCAAAACCGGACTGCCGCTCGCATGCAGGCGCCGGATCTCTTCGAGCACAGCCCGCTCCTTATCCGACTTCCTGGCGTAAACCCGGTCTGGCCGATCGGCGCGGATCATCGGACGGTTGGTGGGGATGACCTCCACTTCCAAGCCGTACACCAACCGGAATTCGTCGGCTTGCGTGGCGGCGGTGCCGGTCATCCCGCAGACCAGCGGATACAGCGAGATCAGGTTTTGGAGCGTGATGGATCCGAGAATTCGGCCCTGCGTCTTAAGCGCCAGGCCTTCCTTGGCTTCAATCGCCGCGTGCAGTCCGGCCGGCCAGCGCCGGTTCTCGGCGATCCGGCCTTTGAACTCGTCGACGGATTCGATGGCGCCATCTTTGACCAGGTAATCCACGTCTCTGCGAAGCAGCGCGTGGGCGTGGAGGGAATCCTGAACAGCGGTGAGCAGCGCGAGATTCCGCTCGGTGAATAAATTGCCACAGCCGAAAGAAGTTTCGATCGCGTGTATGCCAGCATCGGTAAGTGCGACGTTCCTTGCGTATTCATCGAGCGTGAAGTGGCGGCCGCGGCGGAAGAATCGCGCGACACGATCCACCCGATCGGCCAGCGGCGCTTCGCCCGTTTCACCACCCGCGATCACGAGTGGAATGCGGGCTTCGTCGATGAGGATGGAGTCCGCTTCGTCGATCACCGCGGCGCCGAACGGCCGATGGACTTGCTCGCGCGGATAGAGCGCCAGGCCGTCGCGCAAATGATCGAACCCGATTTCGTTGGCGGTGGCGTAGGTAATATCGCAAGCGTAGGCGCGGCGGCGCTCTTCGACATCCATGCCCTGCTGGAGATGGCCTACGGAAAGCCCCAGGAATTCATAGACGCCGCCCATCCATTGGGCGTCGCGCCGCGCCAGATAGTCGTTCACCGTCATCACGTGAACGCCCGTGCCTTCCCTGGCGTACCACACTACGGCCGGCGCCGCAGCCAGAGTTTTGCCTTCGCCCGTTTGCATTTCGACGATCTTTCCGGCGATGAGGGCCAGCGCACCTTGTAATTGGACATCGAACATCTTTAGCCCCAGCACGCGTTCGGCGGCCAGGGACGTGAGCGCAATCACATCCGGAAGATCCATGGCGCGCCAATCGATGGCTTTCAGCTCGGCGTCGCTTAAAGCGCTCAACTCCGCGCGACGGTCGTTAATCAAAGGAACTAATGACTCGGGTTCAGCCGAATCATGAAAAAGATTCCGCAAGAAATGGCGGACCATGAACGCTCTCCTTTCTTCTTCGAGATTGGGGCTATCGAAGAAAAGGTGGAGGACGCTGGTAGAGCGATGCCGCGAAGTGCCGGGTCTTTGCCGGCGGTTCATAGTTGAGCGGAACCTCGGGCTGCGTTTCAGGAGTGGCGCGGCGAGCCAGGATTTGAACCCGCTGCTGGGATCGATCCTGTGCGATCCAGACGATTGAGGAATCGCCGTTGCCCGTCCGCGCGCGAGCCACAGGCACGACAGCGTTCGCCGAGATCGCCAGCAGCGCCGCCAAGAGCCAGGTGATTGCCCGCTTGTTCACTCGCTCTTCAGTATACGGATTTTTCTTATCGAATCGCCTTCTTCAGCCAGCGCGCCGTCAGCGACCGGTGCTTCGGTGAAAACTGATCGGCGGCCGCCCGCAAATAGGGCCGAAACTCCTGCGCCCAGTACGCCGCGTAACCGCGTTCGTGGATCTCGCCCAAGACCTGGCTGTAATGATCGAGAACGCTGGCGCCCAGCGTCTGGCCGGAGCGCCAAGCCGCGCGATTGGCGGCCCGCGCCAGCTTCAGCAAAGTGACCGGAACACGCGCGATCGCAGACACCGCCATCATCGACGACAGTTCGAACACCGGACGATTTTGCGCCACGGCCTCAGCTTTCAATTTCTCCCAATGCGCCCCAAGAAATCCAACCGAAGGCAAATTACGCGGAGGGATTTTGGCCACGGCTTTGCGGAACGCGCCCCACTCGCGGCGCAGGCCCGCTACATCCAGCGGCGGGGCATTGCACAGATCGGCCACCTGGCTGGCGGTCTGCTCCAGCCCTTCCAAAAGCTGATCGACGTTTTCGAATTTGGCGTCGCCCGCGAGCAGGCCTTCCTGCTTCAGCGCGTCGGCGATCTCTTGCACGATGTGACGACCAGCGCCCGACACGTCGGCCAGCGCGGCCATGATCCATACCGGAGAAGCGCGAAACGCCAGCAGACCGGCCAGTTCGATCCCGTGCCCCGCCGTGCGCCGCAGCAGAAAATCGCCGGCGAGTTCGCTTCCCAATGGATAGACGCCCTTCACTTCACCCACCTGCTCGATCATGAACCGCAGCGCGATGTCCACCATCATCTGGTATGTCTTGGTCCGGCGCACCGCGGAAGGAACGGACACGTCGCCGATCTCGCGAATCAATCCGCCGGCCAGCGCCGCGGCGGAGCGCACCACGCGTTCCGGCAAAGAAATTACATAGCGCGCCACCCTGGCGCCCGATTTACCCGCCGGCCGCTTGCGAGGCAGTTTCATGCTCACTCCGATTGTGCTTCATACTAGCGCGGTACAATTCTTCCCAGCACCCATGGCCGACATCGTGATTCGACCCAGCATGAAGTTCATCAAGGCGGGTTACATCTGCGCCTTGCTCGTGGTGTGCGCGGCGATCGTCGTTCACTACAAATATCTGGTGGATCAATATCCCCAGCAACGCTATCCTTACCTTCCGATCGCCAGCCTGTTGGTCTTGCTTTGGCCCATTAAGCGCCACTTGCAGCGGCAGACGGTGAAGCTCACCATCGCGGGCGACAAGCTGCGTTATGAAACCGGGTTAGCGTCAAAATCCATGCGACTCATTCAGCTCCCCAAGGTACAGGACGTACGGGTGATCCAGTCCTTCTGGCAGCGCATGTTCGGCGTCGGCGATATCTCCATCGAAACGGCTGGAGAGAATAGCCGATTGGTGGTGGAAAATTTAGACGGGCCGCGTGAATTGGCCGAACAAATCACGGACGCCGCGACGCATACCGGGTCCACCGGCTTGCATTAAATCCTCGTAACAATAAACGTTTCAATAACTTCGGCAGCCCGTCCCGACACCCTCGACGCGCGGTTTTTGATATGGTAATAAGAAGTGCCACTAAGAAAGCTGGGGCGGCAACCAACCCTCGGTCTCGCAGTGCTTCTGGTTGCCACGCTTCCTGTGATTGGCGGGTGGAAGTTGGCAGGTCCGTTCGGCGGCAGCGCGCGAGCAATCGCGATTGATCCGCGGAACGGCCGCACGCTGGTCGCTGGTTCGCGTGACTCGTTGCTGTTTCGTTCCGACGATGCAGGCGCATCCTGGCGTCTGCTGCCCTTTCCGCGCGGAACTCCCGGCGTCTTCAACTCGGTCCTGATCGACCCCAAGGAATCGCCGCATTACTACGCCGGCCTGGACGCCGGCGATTCGCGTGACTCCGGTGTCTACGAGAGCAAAGACGGAGGCGAAACCTGGCAGGCGTTGGCCGGGATACGTGGATCGCGCATCGAAGCGCTCGCGATGTCGCCGATCAGTACCAGTACACTGGCCGCCGGCACATCCAAGGGTGTTTTTCTTTCCATGGATCGCGGCGCCACCTGGCGCAGAATCTCTTTGGCCACCGATGTGGAGATGCAGGATATCACGGCGTTGGCCTTTGACCCGACCGATACCAACGTGCTCTACGCTGGAACTCCACACTTGCCGTGGAAAACCACCGACGGCGGCGCCACCTGGCATTCGGTTTCCAGCGGTCTGATCGACGACTCCGACATCTTCTCCATCCGCGTGGACCCGAACCACCCACAACTGGTTTTCGCCAGCGCCTGCAGCGGTATCTATCGGAGCGACAGCGGGGGCGAGGCCTGGGTTAAGATCCACGGTATTCCGGGAACCCATCGCCGTACGCACATTATCTCGGAGGATCCGCGCAATTCAGACACGATTTTCGCCGGCACCACCCTGGGGCTGTTCAAATCCCCGGACGGAGGCAAGACCTGGCGGCACTTAAGTTCCGAACAGGTGAACTGGATGGTGTTCGACCCGGGCGAACCGCGTACCCTTTATCTGGCAACCGAATTCGCTGGAATTTTGAAGAGTACGGACTCGGGCGAGACATTCCATGCGATGAATGAAGGGTTTGCCAATCATCGCCTCTCTGAAATCGCCTCGGATGGCAAACGCCTTTACGCCAGCAGCACCTATGAAGGGCTTTACGGTGGAGTCTTTGTGAGCGGCGACGGCGGCCTGCAGTGGTCATTGCGCGCCAATGAGGAGGCGCTGAACGGCCGCAACCTCCAGAGCCTGACAGCCTCCCCCTCCAACGCGGACATCGTGTTTGCGGCCAGCGAGGACGCGATTTTGAAATCGGCGGACGGGGGAAAAACCTGGGTATCGGTGGCTCAGCCTCGGGTTGTGGCCGCCGCTCGGACGGGTCAGCGTATTCGCAGCGTGGAGCGAGTCCACATTCATGCGGTTCGCGCGGTTCAGTATGGAAAAGGGGCGATGGTTCTATTCGCCGGAACCGACACGGGGCTATTCCGGAGTTCGAACTCCGGAACCGCTTGGGAGCAAGTGAAGTCGGCCGGAATTACTGGAGTACCGGTTCTGGCACTTTACGCGCCCCCTAGCGGCGCCTCTCGGCTGGCCGCCCGAACCGCTTCCGGTTTGTTCCTTTCGGAGGATTCTGGCCACACCTGGCAGCCGGCGCTGGTGCCCAACGGGTACTACATCTACGATGTGGCCCTCCCGGTAGAGCACGAAGTCGCAATTCTTGCTGCAACTTCGCGCGGAGTTTTGCAGTCTATTGACGAAGGCGCACATTGGAAGCTTGTGACGGAAGGTGTTCCCGCGGCCACGGTGGACTCGGTTCGCTTCAATCCCGCGGAGGGACGCGAGGCGTTCCTGGTTCAATACGGGAATGTCTACCGTACCGTGGATGGTGGCGACTCCTGGCAGGCGTTCTCTAACGACGGTCTGCAAGGCGCCGCCATTCGGATGCTATGGTTCGCACCCGATCTGCCCCGCCGGATTTTCGCGCTCAGCGTCGCGCGCGGCGCGCTGGTTTTCGATCTGCCTCAGGCTACTGTGGCCCAACGGGACGATCACGCTGTTATTGCAAGCACTAAATGAAATCAGAGGAAAGGTGAAAAACATGCGAGCAGTATGGAAATATCCGGTTCTGGCGCTAGTTGCATTGAGCGTCTTGGGAATTCCAAAACCGGCGCGCGCTCAAAACGCCGCGGCACACTCAGACGACTACAATAATTTCTTAGAGCTAAACATCTACGGAGGTTACTCCGACTACCAGCGGCTCCCCGCTGGCTTGGGCGCCAAAATTCAGGGCGCCGTCATTCTGGGTGGCCGCGTCACCGAGAATTTCTGGAACTACGTAGGTATCGAAGAGTCCTTCAACGCGTATTCGTGGAATAAATACGATTTCCTGTCGAATCCGACGAACGGCGAGATACTGCAGCCGCCGTTTCCGATCCACACTGTCCAACCTGCCGTGGATGCTTTACTTTATTTTACGCCGCGTGACCACAAGTTCCGCCCCTTCGTCGCGATCGGCCCTGGCGCCTCATTCGACGTTCTTGGTAAGGATGCGAAAGAGTGGGCCGACGGACTGCACGACCCCGCGTTAGGCGGATTTAGGTCCGACTGGCACTTTCAAGGGAACTACGGGGGCGGAATCAAATACCAGGCAAACAAGTGGTTTGGCTTCCGCGTGGATGTCCGAGGCTTGGCGGGGATTGCTCCGCGCTTTGACGTTCCGAGCACCAACCCCGCCGGTGGCCCCTACATACCCAACCACCAAATCCTGAACGGAATTGAGGCCACCGCTGGCCTCACCCTTTATCTTGGACATCGAGGAGAGCTTCCGGCGGCTCCGCCTCCCCCGCCACCACCCCCACCGCCGCCTGCACCAGGGGCGATCAATCCGGGCGCCATCAGCGCCAGCCCTATGACTGTTTGTCCCGGCGACGCGGTGAATCTCAGCTCGAACGCTTCCGATCCCGACGGCCACCAGTTGACCTATCAATGGTCGGCTAACGGCAGCTCGGTGGGAAGCGGCGCTCAGTACACTTACATGCCGAATTCGTCGGGCGATATCCGAATTGGCCTGCATGTCGCCGACTCGACCAATGCGGGTCGCGGTGCGGACGCTAGCCCGGTTACGATCCACGTCAACACCTATAACCGGCCGACCGTGACCGTAGCGGCCAATCCCACAGAACTGGACCGCGGGCAGATGGCCATGCTAAGCGCCGTCGGCAGCGGATCGGATTGTAGCGGGACACTAACCTACAGTTGGGCTGCGTCCGAAGGCGCCGTCTCCGGCAGCGGTCCGAACGCTCAATTCGACTCCAGCTCGGTTTCCTTCAACGACGCCGACCGCAGCCGTCCGCAATCCAAGCAAGTGACCGTGACTGCCACGGTGACCGATAGCAAGGGCGGAACGGGAACCGCATCGACCAATCTGACCATCAACCTGGGTGCTGAAGCCAAGCACTTCGGCGACATCCTGTTCCCGAAGGATAGTGCGCGAGTCAACAATTGCGGCAAGCGCGTGCTGATCGAGCAGTTGTATCCGATGCTCGCCGGCAACCCGAACTACGATGTTGTCCTGGTGGGCCACATCGATTCCAGCGAAGCTCCCCGCGGCAAGTCCCGCCGGGGCCGCGATCTGGATCGGGATCGCGTGCTTCAGACCGCCGCGGTGCTGAGCGGTGGAAGCGGCACTTGCAGTTCGCTCGATCCATCCCGCATCAAGGGAAGCTGGATTGGAGCGACGCAGGAAACGCCGTCGGTGCCGACTTCTTGCGCCGTATCGACTACGGCTCCCAAGGAGCGCAGAGGCGCGGCCATCGACGAAACCGACGCCGGCAAGAATCGGCGAGTGGAAATCTGGCTGGTTCCCAAAGGCTTGGCTCTGCCGGCCGCGGCGCGCGACGCCAAGGAACTTCCGGATGCCGATCTGAAGAAGATCGGTTGCCCGAAGTAAGCCAGTAGTTCGGTTAGCAGTTGTTTCCAGCGCCGGGTGCTTCATCGCACTCGGCGCTTTTTATTTGGGCCAGATCGCGGCGATGTCGACGGCGGCGTCGGGAAAATGAGTGGGCTTCAGTTGGCCTTCGCGCAACAGCGTCGTGGTAGCCAAACGGCCGTCTTGGAGCAACAGGATCTCGACGGTTTGCGCTTCCGGAGACACTACCCAGACTTCGGGAACACCAAGGATTTCGTAATCCCGGAGTTTGCCAGCGCGCTCGGAGCGGGTGTTGGCTGGGGAAAGCACTTCCACCACCAGCTCCGGTGCCGAGTGGATGTAGCCATCCTCTTCGACGACATTGCTTCGAATGAAAACTGCAATATCCGGAACCCGAGTGCTCAGCGGCTCTCGGCGAATGACTAACCCGAAAGTGCTGATGCGGACTTGAACTGTCCTGCGATCCAGTTGCGCCTTGAGCAAGTCGGCTAAATTTTCGACAATATCTGCATGAACGATCTTGTTTGGCGGCATCTTGACGATCTCACCATTGACGACCTCCTCCACTCCTTCCACCTCCGGGAGCCGGAGCCATTCTTCATAAGTAAGGATCTTGGAAGTTGTCGCCATGGTTGTTCCGAAGGCCTTTCCCTAGTGTACGCTGACTATTGAACTACGCCGAGTCAGTCCGATATCTCTATTCGCTCGGCAACGAAGTGCTGACGGCCAAGCTGGGTCTTGAGCGCATCACTCGGTTGCTCCAAGCTCTCGGCAATCCGCAGCATGCGTGCCGTTGGGTACACGTCGCCGGAACGAACGGCAAAGGATCGACCTGCGCGATGATCGAAGCCGGCTTACGCGCGGCCGGGATTCGCACGGGACTTTACATTTCTCCCCATTTGGTGGAACCCACCGAGCGCATTCAACTCTCGGGCCAGCCGGTCAGCCAGGAGCAATTCGCGCAAGCCTTCGCGAGAGTTCACGAAACTGCCGGGCGAATGCTCGCATCGGGCGGGATCGACATGCATCCGACCTATTTTGAGACCGTCACCGCGATGGCTTTCGTGCTGTTCGCCGAGGCGAAGCTGGATACGGTGGTGCTGGAAGTGGGGCTGGGCGGCCGCTTGGATGCCACCAACGTGGTGACTCCCGAGCTGTGCGTGATCACGCCGATCGACTACGATCACCAGGTTTTTCTCGGCGACACCATCGAGCAGATCGCCGCCGAAAAGGCCGGCATTCTGAAGCCGGGCGTTCCCGCTGTGTTCGCCGAGCAGCGGCCGGAAGCCGAGGCCGTTCTTCGAGCGCAGGCCCAAGGGCCAACCACGCTCTCGCGCGACTGGCCAATTACCGATCTTGCGATTGATGCGCGTGGCAGCCGTTTTCAACTTCGCGGCGTTGAAGTGGTGTGCCCCCTGGCTGGCGAACACCAGGTGGAAAATGCCCGCGTGGCCGCGATCGCACTCGCGCAGCTCGGCGTTTCGGCCGCGGGAATTGCCTCCACGCACTGGCCGGCGCGCCTGGAGCTGGTCTCCGAGCGGCCCGAGATGATCATCGACGGAGCGCACAATCCCGCCGGAACCCGCGCCTTGGCCGCCTATATTCGCCGCTTCTATTCGGGACGCCGCGTCTGGTTGGTCTATGGCGCGCTCCGCGACAAGGCCGTTGCCGAAATGACGTCGATACTGTTTCCACTGGCCGATCGAGTGATCCTGACGGCGCCCGCGAATTCACGGGCCATGGCCCCCGAAGATATCCCAGCGCCCGGGGCTTACCTTACGCACTCCATCGCCGAAGCTATCGCACACCTGAGCATTGTTCCGGCGGAAGATGTCGTCTTCATCGCCGGCTCGCTCTACCTGGCGGGCGAAGCGCGCGCTCTGCTGGGAAAGCGGAACCCGTAAAATAGAACAGTGTCATTTCTCCGGGCGTATCTCATCACCGCTCCGCTGATTGTTCTTGCCACCATCGCTTTCGGATTGGTGAGTCTGATCGTCTCCCTGTTTGAGACCTGTGGCCGCAGGCAGATCACGGTGGCGCGCGCTTGGGCGCGCTTCCTTCTGTGGGGGAGCGGAGTGCGGGTGACAGCCAGCGGCCTGGAGAAGATTGCACCCAACGGAAGCTACGTTTTTGTCGCCAATCACCTCAGCTACATGGATACTCCGGTCGTTCTGGCAAACATTCCAGTGCAGTTCCGTTTTCTCGCTAAGAGCGGCCTGTTCAAGATTCCGCTGATGGGAACTCATTTGGCCCGCGCCGGCCACATCCCCGTTCCCCGTGACGACGCCCGTGCCGCGGTGAAGACCATGAACACGGCGGCGCAGGCAATGCGCGAGCGCGGTGTCTCGCTGCTCATTTTTCCGGAAGGCGGCCGATCGCACACCGGCGAGCTTGCATCCTTCAAGGAAGGCGCGGCCTACATCGCGATCCGCGCTGGAGTCCCGCTAGTTCCGATCGCTTTGAAGGGGACGCGCGAAGTGCTGCCCTTCGGCTCGGGCCATTTCCGGAGCGGACCGGTGACCATGCGCATTGGCGAACCCATTCCAACCGACCAGGTCCACTTGCGCGATCGAGGCCGTATCACCGCCGAGCTTCGCGATCGCATCGCCAGCATGCTGGACGAGCAGCCCATACACGCCTAATCCGCTTCATTCTGAATTCTGAATTCTGAATTCTGGCTTCTGAATTCTGAATTCTGGCTTCTTCCAGAAAGCCTATTTAGCGGCCTGCTTGCGGCTTTCGATCCATGCCACCGCTGCGTCGAGCGGAGGATCTTTGCCCGCCAGCAGCGCCTCCCGAGTGAGCGGGGCCTCCACGTCGGGCGTCACGCCCAGCCCTTCCAGCGGCTTGCCGCCTTCGGAAATATAGTTGGCAATGGCATACTGAAATCCATCGCCGTTCGGCAGTTTTTCGAATACCGATGGCAACGCGGCGGCGGCCGTGCGCGTTCCGAAGATGCGCGCGCGTCCCAGATCCTTCAAGCCTTCAGCCATGATCTCGGACGTAGACGCCGAAGTTCCGTCCACCAGGATCGCAAGCGGGCCCGCGAAAGTGGTGAGCCGAGGATTCACCACGAACTTCAGCGTGGTGTCGCGCATGTACAAAGTTCCAAGATTTTGATCCGGCTGCGCGATAAACCAGCCCGCCATCCCCATCGCCATGATTCCGATACCGCCCGGATTTCCACGCAGATCGACGATGAAGCCCTCGCACTTTTGGCACGATTGCACCGCATCCCCGAACCCGGTCATCAGGCGCTGGGCGTCCAGGAAGACATTGAACGCGACGTAGCCAATGTTCCCGCCGCCGACCCTCGACGAGTTGAACCACACCCGCATCGGGTTGAGATAGCCGAACCGAACGCTGTCGCCTTTCGGCCGGCCTGGCGCGAGCGTTTTGCCGGCGCGTCTGCCGTCCGCCTCGAGAAACTCAACCTGCACCGGTCCGGCCGCATCGCCCGCCAGGAGCCCTAGAATGGCCCGGCGCAGCATAAGATCCCGCAACGTGGAGCCGGCATAGGTCTCGTTCAATTTCGCCACAATCGGTGTAAGATCCGCGCGTGCGATCTTCAAAATCTCCCACCCAGGCGTCACGCCCTGCAGGAAGGCCGATGAATCCCGCTCCACCGAGGTGACCAGCACCTGCGCCCCCACCACGCGCACATCGATGCCGGTTGTCGTATCGCCGCCGTGCGCGGCGTCTACGTTTGAATAGAGCTCGCCTGGGACGATATTAAAATGGCTTTGGTGTAAGCGGCCGAGCATCTGATTCAGGACCTCGCGCGCAGCGTCCATGCTATCGGCGGCTTCCATCTTTGGCCGGAACTCGTCGTGGATCGCTTGCCAGTCCAGACCGCCGGGCTTGGTTTGCCAGTGCTTGTCGCGGATCGCGGTCCACACATACTCGAACGATTGGATATTGAGTTGCCGCTGTTCCGGCGTGAGCGCCGCCCCTAACGGACGCCCGATCAGGAAGAGCGCTAGGATCGCGACGCCGCGGATCGCGCTACTGCGAATCATTCCTTGTCGAGCACCTTGGCGCCGAGCGCGCCACCGATGATGGGCAGAGCCGTAAAGATGATGAAGAACAGAACTAAATAGAGCACCACCACTCCGAGGATCAAGGCCGGATTACTCAAGGCTTGCTGGATCATGTCCGCGCGGGCATCGTTGGCGGGAAGCTGGCTAAGGAGCTGTTTTGCGAAATCGCCCTGGCTTGAGATCGCCACGATGGCGACGGTGAATAAAATAGACACCAGCGTAAACGAGAAAATGCCTGTGATCCAGCCCATGCGCGCGCCGCTCCGGATACTCAGAGTCTGGCCGGTCCGGCGGCTATAGAGGTACACCGCTAAGAATCCCGCTAATAGAAAAGCAACGGGCAAACGCACTAACGGCCAGGGAATGGGGAAGACCGATATCATCACCGCGCCCATCGCCGCGATAAAGCCGATCCGCACCGCGAGCCGGTTGTGAAAACTGATCTCGCCCGACACTTGCACAAATGTCACTGGCGGTGGACTGGGGGCTTCTACCGGGGGTTCTACCGCCTCGGGTTCTTCAACGCCAGGGTAGTCGTATTGTGGCTTGCCGCACTTGTGGCAAAAGCGAGCGTCAGGCGGCAATTGCGCGCCACAGGTGCAAAATTCAGGCACGATCTCAGTTTGACACACGCTGTTAACCCGGGTGGGCATCGCCCGGTTTGTGGCGCACGCACTCTTGCGTGCGCCACGTGTTTACCGGCACTCGCGGTGGACCGCCTGGATGGCTCGTTCCAGCCCGTCACGGCGCACCACGATGCTGATGGTCAGCTCGCTAGACCCTTGTGCGATGGCGATAATGTTGACGTTTTGCTCCGAAATGGCTTGAAACAGCCGCCCCGCGAGTCCCGGCGTGCCCCGCATGCCTTCGCCCACCAGCGCCAGCAGCCCGACGTTGTCATCCACGGCGATGGGTTTCAGATAGCCGTGAGTCAGCTCCATCGCGAGATCCGCTTCCAGCGACTTCATCACGGCCCCCAGCTCTTCCTTGCGAACCAAAAAGCAGAAGCTTTGGCGATAACTGGAACTGCTCAGCGCCAGAACTTCGGCGTTTGCGTCCGCCAGCGCGTCGAGAGCGCGCGCCATGAGCCGCGTACCGCTGACCGCCGCACTCGCGGGCTCAATAGAGACCAGGACGACGTTGGCCATTGAGGTGACGGCGCGAGGACCGGCGGCAGCTTCGACTGTCGACACAATGCGCGTCCCGGGATGATCCAGATGAAAGCTATTCTTGCTCCACACCGGAATCTGCCGCTCGATCAGCGGCGCCAGCGTGCGCGGATGCAGAACCTTCGCACCGTTGTAGGCCAGTTCGGCCGCTTCGTTGTACGTAAGTGCGTCGAGCACGCGAGCCTCGGGGACCGAGCGCGGGTCGGCGCTCATGATGCCATCGACGTCGGTCCAGATCCATAACTCGGAGGCGTCCAGCGCGGCCGCGAGAATCGACGCGGAGAAGTCCGATCCGCCTCGCCCGAGCGTGGTGGGCCGTCCATCCGTGGTTGCTCCATTGAAGCCTGTGACCACGGGCAGGATACCACTCGCCAACAGCGGCGCGATTACTGCCCCGGCTTTTCGCCGCGTGGCCTCCATAATCGGCGTGGCGTTACCGAAAACCGCGTCGGTGACGATCACGTCGGCGGCATTGATGGCGCGCGCGGAAACGCTGGACGCTTCCAGGTATTCGGCGATCATGAGCGCGGAAAGACGCTCGCCGATGGCAATGGCTTCATCCACCGACCGTGGCGGCCGGTCGCCCAGCATCAGCATGCCATGAGCAATACGGCGAAAGTCGGAGATGAGCTCGCGGATGCCTGCCATCGCGCGATCGCAGCGAGCCGGCTCACGCAGTAATTCCTGGCAGGTCTTTTCGTGCCGTTCGGAGAGGCTTCGAATGCTGGATTCGATTCCAGCCTCATCGTCCGCCTCCGCGTGCCGCAGCGTGCCGAGCAGCAGATCGGTGACTCCCGACATGGCTGAAACCACGGCCAGCACCGGGCGGCGCACTTTTTGTTCGGTGCAGATGGCCGCCGCCACGCGGATCCGTTCGGCGGAGCCCATGCTGGTCCCGCCAAATTTCATAACAAGCAGATTGTTCATTGAGTTCGTTCACGCCCGTTGGAGGTGCGATCGCGGATGATTTTCAAAATGGCCGCTTCCACGTCGTCGATAGTCAGTCCGGTGGTGTCCAGATAGATCGCGTCGGGCGCCTGCACCAGAGGCGATTCGGCACGTCCGCGGTCACGCTGGTCGCGCTCGCGGATCTGCTGCTCGACAAGGTCGGCCGGCAGCGCGGATTCGTTCGCGCGGCGCGTGGCGCGCTCCTCCGGAAGAGCGTCGAGAAAGATCTTGACCGTGGCCTCCGGGAAAACCACGGTACCGATGTCTCGGCCCTCCATCACTACCGAAACTTGGCCGCCGATCTCACGCTGCTTTTCGACCAGGGCGCGGCGCACCGCGGGCACCAGCGAAACTTCGGAAGCCGCCTGGCTGACCTCAGGCGTGCGAATGGCGTCCGTCACGTCTTCGCTGTTCAACAACACGGCATTGTCGCCCGGGGCGAATTCAATGTGCGCGGCGTTCGCAAGCTGCTCCAAACGGTGCATGTCGGATGGCGCTACGTTGGTGCGCAAAGCCCACAGCGCCACCGCGCGATACATCGCTCCCGTGTCCACATAGATAAATCCAAGCTTGGCCGCGATGCGGCGCGCGAGTGTACTTTTCCCGGCGCCGGCTGGACCGTCGATTGCAATCGTGATTCGTTTGCTCAAATTATCATGAAAGCACATGCATGAGGAGATTTTCCGCGCGCTTCAGGAAGGTGCCCCCGTTCTCACCGCCGGAAGCCGCCTGGCGCGAGTGCTGGCGCGCGAGTTTCATTCGATGGAAGCGGAGCGCGGGCACGCGGTGTGGAATCGTCCGGATGTCCTGCCATTGGACGCTTATCTCGATCGAACGTGGGGCGAGTGGCTGGCGCGCTACGCGGACGAAAACGCTCCCATCCTGCTGGACGCTCTGCAGGAGCAAATGCTGTGGGAGCGGATTATCCGCGAATCGCCGGCGGGCGCGTCGTTGTTGCAGATCCCTGAAACCGCGCGGCAGGCAGCGGAGACTTGGCGGCTCATGGCGGAGTATCGGATGGCAGTGGATGGGAGCTTTGAAGCGTCGGAGGATTGGGCGGCGTTTGCGGATTGGTCGCGTGAGTTTCGGCGACGGTGTAGTGCGAACCAATGGTTAGAGCACGCCCGGCTGAGCGATTTCCTTCGAGACAAAATCGCGGCCGGAGAAGTTCCCCGGCCTGTTGTTGTGTATGTAGCTGGCTTCGATGAAATGACGCCTCAACAAGTGGAGTTTATGGCTGCGCTTCGGGATTGGCGGGTCGTCGAGATGCCCAATTATTCCATGGCGCCAGAGCGAAGAAAGCTGCGCGACTCATCGGATGAGATCCGAAGCGCCGCTTCTTGGGCTCGAAGGCTGCTCGAGATGGACCCCGCAACACAGATTGGCATTGTTGTTGCGCCCGACCTGACCCGCGCCCGGCCGAAAGTGGAAAGAATTCTTCTCGAAGTACTCCACCCCGGCGGCCAGTCCGCACACGAGCGAGCATTTCATCTTTCAGTAGGACCGTCGCTCGCGGAGTATCCCGTAGTCCGCTCCGCTCTGCTGCTGTTGGAATTCGCACAGGGAAACTTGCCCTTGCCGCGCGCGGGAATGCTCTTGCGATCGCCCTTCCTGGGAGGTTCGGAAAAGGAATGGGGCAAGCGCGCACAACTGGACGCCAAGCTGCGCAAAAACGGCGTTTGGAATGTAACGCTGCAAAGCTTGCGCGACGAAGCGACCCACTGTCCGGAGCTGCAGCGCGTGCTGAGGCGCGTCGAAAAACTGCTGCGCAAGTTGCCTCAGGAACAGAGACCCAGCGAGTGGAGCCAAAGCGTCGACGATTTGCTCGAAGCGTTTGGCTGGCCGGGCGACCGCACTCCCAACAGCCGCGAGTTTCAAACCATCGAAGCCTGGCGAGACCTGTTATCCAACCTTGCATCGCTCGATCTCACCGCAGCGCTGATGAATATCGCGCAGATGGCCGATTGGCTGCATCGGCAAGCCGCCAACATGCGCTTCCAGGCAGAAGACGAAGGGGCGCCGGTACAAGCGATGGGAATGCTGGAAGCCGCGGGCCTGCATTTCGATCATCTATGGATCATGGGCCTGCACGATGAAGCGCTGCCGGCGCCGGCAAATCCAAATCCATTCCTTCCCACTTCTTTGCAGCGCCGGCACAAGCTCCCTCATTCGTCATCGGAGCGCGAACTGGAGTTCGCGAACACGCTGATGGAGCGTTTGCTCACGAGCGCTCCCGATGTGGTGCTGAGCTACCCGGCGACAGAGGGCGATCGAGCACTGGCGCCGAGCCCTTTGGTTCCCGGAGGTTTGTGGTTGGAGGATAGCGGGGAGCCCAGCAACGACTGGATCGCCCGCATGCGCGCCTCGGCCGTGTTCGATGAGATCGTGGACGAAAGTGGCCCCGCGTTAGTGCAAGGGGACTCAACCGGCGGTGCATCGCTCTTCAAAGACATGGCGGCGTGCCCGTTCCGCGCATTCGCAAGACACCGGCTGGCCGCGCGATCTCTGGAGGAGACCGATCTTGGATTGAGCTACCGCGACCGCGGAACAACCATCCATAAGGCGCTCGAAATCATTTGGCTCGAACTTGGATCGCACGCGCGATTGATGGAGCTAAGCGCGAACGATTTACAAGCGCTTATCTTACGCGCCGCGGAGGCAGCCGTTGCCAAACTGGGACCCGGCATCGGCCGGGATCTTGAGAAACAGCGTTTGCAGAGGCTGTTGCCGGAGTGGCTGGACATCGAGAAATCCCGCGCGCCATTCACGGTGGCGGGCATCGAAGCCGAGCGCGTGATCGCGATTGCCGGGTTGCAGATCCGCGTGCGCGCCGATCGCGTGGACGCGTTGTCCGACGGCCGCGAGATCATTCTCGACTACAAGACGGGCCAACTCAAATCGGACGTTTGGGAAGGCGAGCGGCCCGATGAACCGCAGCTTCCGCTCTATTGTGCTACCAACGACAAGCCGGTTGCTGGTGCGGCGTTCGCCGTAATCCGCGTCGGCGAATTGCGCTTTCGCGGTTTGACAGCCGCGGGCGCTGCGCTACCTGAGCTAACCAAAATGAAGATCAATCCGGCCATCCCGTTTGATAGGCAATTACTTGAATGGAGGCGCGTGCTGGAAGGTCTGGCGGAAGACTTTCGCGCCGGTAAAGCCGCGGTAGATCCGAAGCCTGGCGCTTGCGACCACTGCGGGCTGCGCGCATTCTGCCGCATACGGGAGATCGAAAATGATCGCGGATAGCGCGGCGCGGCTGCGTGCTTTGGATGTTTCCCAGTCGTTTATCGTGCAGGCGCCGGCGGGATCGGGCAAAACCGAATTGCTGATCCAGCGCTATCTGAAGCTGCTGGAAACGGTGGAGACCCCGGATGCCGTGGTCGCGATCACCTTCACTCGCAAGGCCGCGGGAGAGATGCGATCGCGAGTCATTCAAGCTTTGCGATCGGCCCGGCAGGGCATCCAGCCAGAGGCGGAACACGAGCGGTTGACGTTTCAAATCTCCCGCAATGTTCTCGATCACGAGCGGCAGCTGGGGTGGGACCTGCTGCAAAACCCGGCTCGGCTGCGCATCGAGACCATTGATGCTTTGTGCGCCTCCATCACGCGCCGCATGCCGTGGCTGGCCCGTTTCGGGGCCATGCCGGAGATTTCGGAGAAGGCCGAAGACCTATACCGCCAGGCCGCCCGAAACACGCTCACCCATCTGGAGAACGGACACCAGGGCCTGGCCTATCTTCTTCTACATCTCGACAACGATTTTCAAAGAGCCCGCCAGTTGATCGGCCAGATGCTCGAACGGCGCGATCAATGGTTGCGCCACACCGGCTCGAATCTCCGCAACGAGATCGAAGCGTCACTGCAGCGATTGATTCTGGGCGAACTGGCGCAATTGCGCGGCGCCTTTCGTGACGACATCGCCGCTGAGGTCGCTTTCCTTTGCGAGTTAGAACGCTTCCCCGGCGCAAGTTTGGAGGATCTCGAAAGTTGGAAGAAAATCGCCGATCTGTTGCTGACCCAAAAAGGCGATCTGCGCAAGCGAGTGACCGGACATTCGCTAAAAGTTCGTTGCGAGCAGTTGGTCGCCAGCCTGCGCGGCGAAGATACGCTGGTCGAATGTCTGGCGCGATTTCGCGAGTTGCCCGCGCCTCAATTCACCGAACCGCAATGGCAAGCGGTGGAGGCTGCGGTGTCCGTCCTAACGCTCGCCGTCGCCGAATTGCAGCTTGTATTTCGTGAGCGAGGCCGCGTGGATTTCCCGGAGTTGGCCATTCGCGCATCCGCCGCCTTGGGGCAGGTGGACGCGCCGGAGGATCTGGCACTGGCGCTCGGCCAGCGCATCCAGCATTTCCTGGTGGACGAGTTTCAGGATACATCCGCCACTCAATTCGAGTTGATCGAAAAGCTGACGGCCGGATGGGACCCGGGCGATGGGCGCACGCTCTTCTTAGTCGGCGATCCGATGCAGTCGATCTATCGGTTTCGGCAAGCGGATGTGAGCCTGTTTCTGAAAGCGCGCCTGGAGGGCATCGGCGCCATCCAGTTGGAGCCGCTGACGCTGAGCGTGAACTTTCGATCGCTGCCGGGAATTGTGGAGTGGGTCAATCGGACGTTCGAATCGATTTTGCCGGCGAGCGACGATCCCGATTCGGGCGCGGTGGCTTATTCCGCAAGCGTCCCCGGCAAGGATGGTGCGGACGGCGTGATTGGCGTTCACGCGCTCCCGGACGCACTGCGCGAAGCGGATCGGGTGGTTGAATTGATCGGCCTTCAGGACGCCGGGAGCGCCGCCGTATTAGTTCGCTCGCGTGCGCACTTGATCGAAATCGTCAACGCATTGAAGCGTCGCCGAATCCCGTTCCAGGCCATTGAGATCGATCAACTGGGCGAGCGGCAGGTGGTCGAGGACCTGATGGCGCTTACCTTCGCGCTACTGCATGCGGCCGATCGGGTGTCGTGGCTGGCGCTGCTGCGCGCGCCATGGTGCGGGATCACGCTGGCCGATCTATACGCTCTCGCCGGAGCAGACCATCGCGCCACCGTTTGGGATTTGCTTCACCGGCCTGACCAGGCATTGAGCGAGGACGGTGACGCGCGCGTCCAGCGAATCCTGCCCGTGCTGGAACAAGCCATCGCCGAACGCGGGCGGCGGCCGTTGCGGGAATGGGTGGAAAGCACCTGGTTGGAGCTTGGCGGGCCGGCCTGCGTTCCGGACGACACAGCGCTGGAAGATGCCGCTGCCTATTTCGAGCTGCTCGATGGAGTCGCTGAGGGCGCCGACCTGGCAGACTTCGATTGGTTCCGCGAGCAGGTGAACGGATTGTTCGCACAGCCCACGGCGAACGCCGGTGAGGTTTTGCAACTGATGACCATCCATAAGGCGAAAGGTCTGGAGTTTGACACCGTGATCCTGCCGGGCCTGGGCTCGGTTCCGCGCGGGGAGGATCAACGCTTGCTGCTGTGGCTGGAACATCGCGGCGAGCTTTTGCTCGCGCCAATCGCGGAGTCTGGCGGCGACAAAGACCCGATTTATAGCTATCTGGCAAGCATCGAACGCCGCAAGTCCGATCGGGAAACGGCGCGTCTCTTGTATGTAGCTGCAACGCGCGCGCGGCGCAGCCTGCACTTGCTGGGTTCAGAGACGGTCAAAGACGACGGCGCCGTTGGGCAGCCCGAATCGCGATCGTTCTTGAAGCTCCTGTGGCCTGCCGTGGCCGGCCAATTCGCAAATCCCTTACCCGGCGTTCAGGGCGATCAAACGCAGCGAGTAAAATCCATACGGCGCTTGCCTGCAACCTGGCATGTTCCCCCTGCGCCCGATCCGGTGAAGTGGAAGCGTCCGGGGATCGAGCGAGTGCAGCGGCCCGCGGTGGCGTTTGACTGGGTGAACGATCGCTCGCGTTACGCAGGCGCGGCGCTGCATGGGTTCTTGCAACGCATCGCGCGCGAAGGTTTGGATGCCTGGGACGAAACCACCGTGCGCTCTCGCAAGAGCGCCTATCGCGCGGTGCTCGCCAACCTGGGCGTTCCTCCGGGCGAACTGGCATGGGCCGCCGAGCGCGTGGAATCTGGCCTCTTGCGAACCTTGCGCGATCCGCGCGGGCGGTGGGTTCTCGATCGTCATGCGGACGCCGCGAGCGAACTGGCGATCGCCGGATTGACGGATGGCAGCTTGTGTGAGGTGGTGATCGATCGCACGTTTGTCGACGAACATGGCGTACGCTGGATCGTCGATTACAAGACCAGCGCGCACGAAGGCGCGAACCTGGAGAATTTCCTCGAGCAAGAAAGAGAGCGGTATCGCGAACAACTGGAACGCTACGCGCGATTGATGGTTCAACGCGACCATCGTCCTATCCGGCTCGGACTCTATTTCCCGTTGCTGGGCGAATGGCTGGAATGGGCGGCTCCGCTGGTTTTGCGCAAGCAGGCGCTGCTGTTCGAGCTTTAGCAGGCAGTATGTTAAGATGCAATTGCCGACGTTGTTTCACACTCGGGGACGTAGTTCAGCTGGTTAGAACGCCGGCCTGTCACGTCGGAGGTCGCGGGTTCGAGCCCCGTCGTCCCCGCCATATTTTTCCATCCCATCAACACGGCAAGTTCTCCTCAATACAAAAGCTTCAAGGAAAACTGGATTTGGCGCGAGGTTCCGGCCGTGTGATTGATAACGCCAAAGCCGGGGCCAAGGACGATGTTCGCGGGCAGCCCAAAATTCACGATATTGAAGACGTTGAAGAACTCGGCGCGAAACTGAAGTTTGACCGATTCGTGCCCGAGCGGAGTCTCTTTGAGCAGCGACACGTCGAAGTTATGGAACGCAGGCCCGCGGAAAGTGTCGCGGCCCAGTGTCCCGAACACGCCTTCATTAGGACCAGTCCCGCCAGGCACGTCGATCGGTATGGAGAAGTAAGAAGCGTTGTCCGCGCCAAGCCCGAAATAATCCTCGCGCACAGTCCTGCTAGTGGATAAGTTGGGCGTGCCTATCTGATCGGGGCGGTCCGCGCCGATCGATCCGGCGCCGGTCTGCTGGATACCCGAGTAGACGGTGAACGGCAATCCGCTGGTGAGCGTCAGCACCCCAAACGACTGCCAGCCCGAAGTGAGCGCGCGAACGAATCGGTTCGGTCCCAACCACCGATTTATAGGAAGATCCTGAACCAGGCTGAGAGTAAATACGTGGGTAACATCGAAGGTGGAGGGGCCTTTATCCGCGCTGCTGTCGAACGGATTCTGAGGAGCGGCCTGCTGAACCGTCCCGTTGGATGGTCCATTAAACTGGCCCACCACCGAGCTGGCGTCGTCGAGCGACTTACTAAATGTGTAATTGGCTTGAAAGCCGGTTCCAAATCGCGTGGAGGTTTTTTGCAAGCCGGTTTGCAGAGAATGAAATGTCGAATGCGCTCGGTTGGTGATTAGCTGCTCCGGGCCGAAACCGCCATTCACTTGGCCTGCCGCGTTGAATTGGGTATAGGGCGCAAATTCGGGAGATGCTCCTCCGTAGCCATTGGGAAAGGCGATGGCCGGCAATCCGACGCCAATGGTCGCGACATAGGAGGCGTTTGCCTTTATCTGACCGAAGTCGTGGTCAACTCCGGCAGTGTAAGTGGCGATGTACCCATTACGGAAGTTTCCAACTACCCCAGTTACATTGAGCGCGCGGATCTGATGACCGGGCGTAAGAGCGGCTAAGTCGTCCTCGAATCGCTGCAGGTCCCAAGCGGTATTGGGAGCAACGTCGGTGGTACGGCCAGTTGCAAACAGCGGTTGTCCTTGCGTGGTGAAGAGCTCGGGCAGCTGGAACTGAGTAACCAAATTCTCAAATGGGACCGGCGAGCCTGGCGCGGCTGAAATATACGGACTAATTACGAATGGATTCGTACTCGTGATGAAGTTAGTCTGAAAAATATTGGGGAGCAGCGTGGTGATCCCGGCCGCGGCATGAAAGACGGTGCGGCTATCCAAGCTCCAGTCCAAACCGAGACGCGGCCCCCAGCCATGCCAGTCGGTTTTGTAGGCAGGCTGCAGATTGACCAGCAACTCTTGCCGCGTCCCCGAGGCGCTAGTGACGAACTCGGGACCCGATTCTTTGTCGGCTGGTTCGCGCAGCGGGGTGTTCACTTCATAGCGCAGGCCATAAGTGATGACCAGGTTATCCGCCGCCTTGAAAGTGTCTTGAAAATAGGCGTTGTACGCCTCGCGCTGGATGCCGGTTAGTCCCAGGTTCTGGCCTTGCGGGAGCGACGCTGGCGCCACGGCTATCTGGTAGGAAAATGGACTGGCCGTCAAGAAAGAAGTGAGGGTGTCCGGCAGTGGTTCGCCGGCCTGAATACCCGATCTCCCGCTTTTGGAGAGGATGTTTACCGGTGAGTAACTCGTGCCGCCGCCAAAGGTGTAGACTCCATTCGGACCCAAGCCGAACACGCCCGTATCGCGATTCAAGCGTACTTCCAATCCCGCTTTGTAAGTATGTCTCCCTCGAGTATAAGTCAGATTTTCGCGTGTTTGGAACAGGTTCGCCCACACTCCAGTTATATTTCCCGCGGCTGAATTGAATCCCTCATAGAGCCCGTCGGAAAAGAGGAGTGCGGACTGGGTCTGATTGAGAGTACGGAACTGCGGCGTGCTGCGCTCGTAGCCGAGTGAGGCGTCCCAAACAAGATGGTCCGATACAGTCCGCGTGTAAGTGATTCCAGCGTTGCGTTGGCGATCGCGGAATTTGATCGCAAAACTGGGGTCGATGGCGGTTTGATCGGGATTGGTAATGGGACCATCGATGTTATCCATATTGAAGCGCAAGAATAGCTGTTCCTCTTCCGAAATCCGATGATCCAGCCGCAGCGAGAATTGGTCGGAGTTAGTCGGCACGCGGGTTGCCGTAGCGTAAGTCCGCGGACCATAGGGCCCCAGCGGATCGTTCGGCAGTGGATAACGGGCGAGGACGCCGGCAATCTGGGAGTTGACCGGCACATACAACGTGTCTCCGGGAAAGGTGGTGGTATCGATGCCGCGCCGCTCGTCGGCAGTGGGAACGGAAAGAATCTGCGTGCTGCTGAGCATTTGACGGAATCCCTGGTATTGAGCGAAGTAAAACGTCTTTCCGCGGCCGTCGTAAACGCCGGGCAGAATGACCGGCCCGCCGTTAGTGAAACCGAATTCGTTACGTTCGAAAGGGGGGATGCGCCCTGGATCGGCGATGGTGCGCCGGTCAAAGAAATTCCGCGCGTCGAATGCGGCATTGCGCACGAATTCGAAGACCGCCCCGTGCATCTGATCCTCGCCGCTTTTCGCGATTATATTTGTAAAACTGGCGGCGCCGTGCCCTTCAGAAGCGGGCAGAACTCCGGAGTCCGAACGGATCTCCTGGATCGCGTCCACATTGAAGTTCGAGAAGGTGGCGCCTCCCAGTTCCGGGTCGGTGATATCGATCCCGTCCATGGCGAATACAGCCGCCGTGCCGCGTTGGCCGTTCACGGCAAACTGTTGAGTGAAATTGGCGGCGCCGTTGGTATCGGTTTGAGCGCCCGCGGCCAACAGCAATAGCTGGCTGAAGTCGCGCTTGTTTAGCGGAATCCCAGCCACTTTTGAGCTCGATAGGCGCTCGCCGCCGGTTGCATCGGCTCCAGATGATGCGGCGCCCCGCAACACAAGGCCATTTGAATCCGTGAGCTCTAGTATTCCTTCAAATCGTTCGACGGAAGGAATCGTTACCCCTAGCGTCGCGGAATGGTCCTGCCACTGAACGATCACGGAGTAAGTTCCGGCGGCGAGATTGTCAAAGCGAAACTTGCCCTCCGCATCAGTCGCAGTCTGGAGGACGAACTGCGACTCGTGGCGGAGGGCTACGGTGCCGAGGGCGACCGGTTGGCCGACACCGTCGCGCAATACACCGTACCAGGAGGCGGCATTCGCCGCACCGCACCATAGCGATACGGCGGCCAGCAATTTCCCGACTTGGGATATCAGCTTATCCCGAATCAAGGCTGCTTGGGATTAACGCGCCATACCGTCTGTTGCTTGTAGTTAGTCAACCAAATGGAGCCCAGCCCCACCCGCAGAGAGTCGCCACCCGGGCCCACCCATTGCTGCACCGCTTTGTTGGCTTCTGTGTCGATCCGCGTCAGGGGCACGTCATGCATCGTCACCCAAACAGAACCTTCGCCACTGGCGATGTCTCCACCCGGGCCGGGAATGCCGCAGTCGATGCTGGCTACGATCTTGAGCGTCTTTGGATCGACTCGTGAAACGGTCCCGTCTCCCTGATTCAGCGTCCAGACCGCCCCTTCGCCCACGGTGAGAAAGCGTGGCGTTTTACCAACGGTAATAGAAGCGGTGACAAGATTGGTTTGCGGGTCCACGCGAGTTAGGCTATTTGTTTCGGGACTCGTGATCCAGATTGCGTGTTCCCCATAGACGGCCGACACGGATCCGGGAGGCACTGCGATTTCGGCCACCGGTTGGTTCGTAGCCGGATCGATTCGAGTGAGGATGCCCTTCATGTCGGTCAGGTACCAAATACTGTCTTCGCTCGCCGCGATAGTTCCTTCCGTGTCTGCCGGACCGAGCGGAATGGTGGCCACTACTTTGTTGGTGGCAACATCCACGCGCGAGAGCGTTTTGTCACCGCAGTTGGGAACCCACAGGCTACCGAACGCAGCCGCAAGTCCGGCGCACGGTTCTTTTCCAACAGGGATCACGGCCGCCACCTGGTTCGTCTTGGGATCAATCCGGACGATTACGTTCTTCGGTTTATTCCCTATCCATACGGAATCGGGGAGAATGGCGACCCAATCCGGCGATCCCTCAACGGGGATAACGGCCTGCGGCTGAATATTTCCGATGGGGCGCTGAACTCCGGGATCCTTTATTCCCGGCGGCACGACGTGCTTGTGATCGCTGGGAAGCGCGAAGGCGAGAGCATAGAAGACGATCAATGCGACTGATTCCATGGTTCCTCCGATCAATATGACGACAATCTACATCCGCAGATCTAATGTGGCCAGATGGTGAAATCTCGAAAAGCCATTCGCACGGGTGTCTTCATGTGCGATAACGCTTCGTTTAACTCAAGCAGCTCGCCCCGGCCCATCTCCAGCGAGTGCTCGTCCGGCTGGTATTTCGAACCAATCTTGTAGTCTAAGTACGGCGTTCGGGATTGCTCAATGTGGCATCCCACGATGTGCGTGACGATCTTGCCGTCCGTGAATCGGACCATGCGCTCGGTGCTAGCCACGAATGCCGGAAAGTCGTGAACATACAGGCGCCCCGGATAGAGGCTGTCGCCCATATGCAGGATTCCGGTCTGGCGATCGTAATAGGCCAGGCTGAGCACGTCGTGACCCGGAATGGGGATCACGTCGAGAATGCGGCCACCCAGATCGATCATTCCCGCGCTATCGGGCCAGTGCGCGATACCGAACGTCTTCATGGTGGCGTCGACGGTGAGCGGAATTACCGTGGTATTGGCGCGCATGCGGAGTTGCGCATCGCCGGCAGTATGGTCGTCGTGCGAATGCGAGTGCCCGACGATCAGCGGAGGGGGTGGCTTGTGGTTGCGCGTGGCCCATTCGTCGATCACACTGGAAACCGCGGAAGCGACGTGCGTCTCACCCGCGCCGGTATCGATCAACAAGGCCTTCTCGTTCCCAAAATAGAGGTACAGGAACGGCTTCTCATAGTTGACGCATCCGTTCTCCCGCAGGATGTAGAGGTCCGGATTGTATTCGTGAATCTCCCATTCTGGCGGCGAGTCGCAGGTGGGGCCGCCGGTCCGCCACGACTTGGGAAGTTCACCCGCGCGGACGCCGCCACCATCCGGCTCCGGGGCCTGCGCCCAATATTGCGGACAGGCCAGCCACAGAACCAGGCCCAATCGTAAGCTTCCAGCTTGGATTTTCATGCGATGATTTGGATTCTCAAGCGATGATGTCGTGCATTACCTCGCCCGCCGTATCCGTCAACCGGAAGTCGCGTCCACTATAGCGATAAGTCAACTTCGTGTGATCGATTCCCATGAGATAGAGGATGGTTGCGTGCAGATCGTGGACATGCGTTCGCTTCTCCACCGCTTTGTAGCCGAAGTCGTCGGTGGCCCCGTATACCAAGCCTTTTTTCACGCCGCCGCCGGCCAGCCAGACGGAGAAACCGTAGGGATTATGATCGCGGCCGTTGACTACGCCTCCCACCGTCTCGTTGGCGGTTTGGATGGCTGGCGTGCGCCCAAATTCGGTGCCGCAAATGACTAGCGTGTCGTCCAACAGACCGCGTTGCTTGAGATCCTTGACGACGGCTGCGAACGGCTGGTCGGAATCCTTGGCCAGCTTGCGATAGGACAAAATGTCTGTATGGGCGTCCCACGGATCGCCTTTGCTGTAGTAGACCTGGGTCATGCGCACGCCTTTTTCCGCCAGGCGGACCGCCATCAAGCAGCCCAGCGCAGTGCTGCCGGGGCCATACATATCCAGCACCGCCTTGCTCTCTTTGGTAACGTCGAAAACGTCCGGCGCCGAAGTCTGCATTCGGTAGGCAGTCTCCATCGCTTTGATGGAGCCCTCCAATTGCGCGTCTTTGTCGCCGAGCTTCTCCAGATTCATTTCATTCAGCTTCTTTAGAAAGCCGACGTCGCGCTTCTGAATGGCCGGATCCACATCGGCGCCGGTAACGTTGGGGATCACTTTGGCGGCGTCGAAAGGCTGTCCCTCGATCCACTCGTTCTTAACATAAGTGCCCTGATACATAGCCGGCAAGAATGCCGAGCTCCATAACGGACTGCCGATGGTGAGGGGCTGCGAAGGACAGAGCACCACATAGCCGGGCAGATTTTGGTTTTCGATACCGAGCCCATAGGTGATCCATGAACCCATGGAGGGCCTTCCGATGATGTTGGCGCCGGTGTTCATCATCGTGATGCACGGTTCGTGATTTGGAATCTCGGAGTACATGGAACGGACCATCGTCATTTCGTCGGCGACGCCGCCAACGTTGGGCCAAAGCTCGCTGAACTCGATTCCCGACTGGCCGTATTTCTGAAAACTGAACGGCGACTTCATCAGGGTGCCGGTCTTGCGCTGCGTTAAGATGGCGCCCCCTGGCATGGGTTGCCCGTTATACTTTTCGAGCATCGGCTTGGGATCGAAGGTATCGACGTGCGAAACGCCGCCGTTCATAAACAGGAAAATAATGCGTTTGGCGCGCGGCTTAAAATGCAGCTTCGGAATGGCGCCGGGAGTGGGGCCGCCATCTTCCGTGGTGGCGGCTTGCGCTAGCGAACTGCTCAGCATGTTGGAAAGTCCAACCAGGCCCATGCCTCCCCCGATGGCGGAGAGAGCTTGGCGGCGGGTCAGTGGAATAGAACATTGATGGCAAGACATGTTGTTTCGTTCTCCTTTAGTACACGTAAAGAAATTCGTTGGAGCTGATCAACGCCCAACACAGAGAGTTCAAATCTGAAATCGGGGGCTTCTCTTTGACAGAGGAATCCGGTTTAGAGACCATTCCGGAGGCCGCGGGGACCGGGTCGGGATGCGTATGCATCAGGTCCACCGCCAGGCTCGACTCGTCGGCAGTGGGCTGTCTTTGATAAGCGATAATAAACGCCTGCTTCACTTGAGCCCGTTCGTCGCCGGCATTTTTCACGCGCTCGGCCAGCGCGTCCGCGTTCTTGTGGACGAATTCGTTATTCAGGAAGAACAGGCGCTGCGGAGGAACGTTGGTGGTGTAGCGGCGCTCCGCTGAGAGCGTGGCAATGGGCAGGTCGAACGTGGACTGGAAGTTGTTTGGAAACACCCGGCTGACGTGGCCGTACAATCCCCGCCGTGTCATGGTAGGCGTGAGTTCTTCCGACGGGCCGCCGATCTTGAGATCGATCTTTCCCGACGCACTCAGCAGCGAGTCCCAAATGCCTTCCGCTTCGAGCCGCCTGCGATTGGCGCGCCAATACAGACGGTTGTCGGAGTCCTTGGCCGCATCGGCTTCGATCACCGTGGAACTGAGCTGGTAGGTTCGCGACATGAGGATTTCCTTGGTAAGTTTTTTCCAGGACATCCCGTTGGCCACAAATTCCGTCGCCAGATATTCGAGCAGTTCCGGATTGGTGGGTCGCTCGCCCGCCACGCCGAAATTGCTCGGCGTGTCCACAATGCCGGTACCCATGTTCCAGCGCCAGATCCGATTTGCGATCACCCGCGTGCTGATGGGCTGCGCCAGGATATCCCCGGCCAGTTCCAGCCGGCCGCTGCCTTTGGTGAAATGCTTCGGCTGGTCGTCGGTCGAGAATACCGTCAGGAAGGCGCGCGGCGCGTCTTCGCCGAAACTGTAAGCATTGCCGCGGACGAACACTTTCAAGTCCACGGGCTCTTTGCTGTCTTCCAGGCCGTACACGTAGGGATACGGCGGCGGCATGGCTTTCTTGAACGCGTCGATATCCTCTCGCATGTGCTTGATATGCGCTTGAAAGTCGGAGTTCAAGCGTTTTTCGAGCGGCCAATCGGCGAGCTTAAACAAGCCCGGAGGACGCTTATCGAGCGTGGTGACGCCCGGCAGCTCAGACAGATCCTCAACGAACAGATCGGTCCAAAGGTAGCTCTGATCGCGATCCAGGCCCTTTAGTTCGATGAGGTAGGGATTGAGTTTTCGCTTGATCCCGTTGGGCAGCAGATCGAATTTCTCTTCTTCTTTGTACTTGGCGAGCGCGGCTTCTTCCTGCTCTTTCACCTTGGCGTGCAGCTTGTCCACCTCGGCGGCTTTGGTATAAAAATCGTGCGCCAGCCCCTTGGCTTCTTCCATCGTTCCGCCTCGCGCGATCATTTCCTGCCAAGGCTTCAGATAACTGTAATTGACGGGTTTCTTCTTCAGGAAACGCACCCAGCGTTCCAGCATTTCCGAATCGAGTTTGGCGTCTTCAGAGATGCTGGCCACAGTGGCGCCCTTCTCTTTGCCCACCCGGTATGCGGCAATCATGTAGTCTTCGGTTTGCGCGAACAACGTTTGCGCGTACAGGTTCGAGGCTTGGTCCAGGAAGCTCTTCAGAGCTTTCTCTTTATCTTCGAGTTCGGTCTTCTTTTTTTCGCTGTCGTCGACCACGGACTTTGGCACCAACGGATACTCGTGATAATTGGTGCTGGCAAACACGCTGCCCATGGCGTAGTAGTCTTTCGTGAGGATGGGATCGTACTTGTGATCGTGGCAACGGGCGCAGCCGACGGTGAGGCCCAGGAAAGTCTTCGAGGTGGCGTCGATCTTGTCGTTCCATTCGTCGGCGCGCTCGATCGGCGGCGGGCTGTCGTTAAAGGCCCAGACTCCAAGTCCGTTCATAGCCACGCCAGGAAGTACCTTGGGGCGGATCTTTTCGTCCATCAGGTCCCCGGCCAGTTGAGCTTTGACGAACGTGCCGTAAGGCAGATCCTCGTTCATGGATTTCACCAGCCAATCGCGAAAAACGTAGGCGTTGGGATAGCGCTCCACCCGGTCCGGCTCTTGAGCGACGCGATAATCGTCTTCGCCGTAGCGAACCAGATCCATCCAGTGGCGCGCCCACGTTTCGCCGTAGTGGGGCGACGCCAGAAGCCGGTCAACCACCTTTTCGTAGGCGTTCGGAGACTTGTCCGCCTCAAACGCTTGCACCTCTTCAAAAGTAGGCGGGAGACCGGTGAGATCGTAAGTAACCCGCCGGAGCAGGGTGCGGCGATCCGCGGCCGGCGCTGGCTTTAGATCGTCTTTCTCCAGACGCGCTAAAACAAACTTGTCGATATTGTTGAGCGGCCAGGAAGCGTCCTTCACTTTGGGAGGATCGGGGCGTTTCAATGGCTGGAACGACCAGAAATTGCGGCGTCCCGCGGTGATGAAGTTCTTCGACGATTTCGGAGTATCGTCCGCCGGCCAATAGGCGCCGTCTTTGACCCAAGTGGTTAGGTCCGCGATCTGCGCCTCCGTCAGCGGAGTGCCCCCTCGCGGCATTCTCGTTTCGCCGTCGGTGGATCGGATTTTGCCGATCAGCAAACTCTTGTCCGCGTCGCCAGGCACAATGGCCGGCCCGGACTTACCGCCTTTCAGAATGCCCTCCCGCGAGTCGAGCCGCAGACCCGCCATCATGGAATTGGTGTGGCAGGCAAAACATTGCTGCGCCAAAACCGGACGAATATGGTTCTCGAAGAAATCCTTCTTCTCCGGAGTAAGATCCTGGGCTGGCCCTGAAGCGACGAATGACAAGGCCAGCAAGGCAACTGCGAATCGGTTCATCTGATGTCTCCTCGACAAAACTAAAGTTCGATCAAAATTCATAGCGCATGGCGAACTGCATCACGCGCGGGGGCGTGGTGTTCTGGTACTCACCGAAAGTGGTCGGATTAAAGAGCTGCAAGCTAGGTTGAATGAAGCTCACATTGTTCAAGACGTTGAACGCTTCTCCACGCAACTGCAGGTGATGACCTTCCCAGGGCAAGTTGAACTGCTTCGACAACGCGACGTCCTGGTTGAAGGCGCCAGCCAGCCTCACAATGGCGCGTTCTCCTGTGGTTCCGGGCCACTGGTCCACGAAGTTGTTGGACATTGCGGTAGAGGAGAACAAGCTGGGATTGCCTTGAGCGTCGATACCCTGATGTTCCTGGAACGGCGCCACCGGAATAGCCAGGGAATTCATGTCGTAATTCGTATTCCAGGCCAGCGTGCCTTGAATGATGGAAGGCAGACCGCTGTGATAGCGAATGATGCTGGAGAGCTGCCATCCGCCGATAATCTGATTCACCCAACCCGGAGGATTAGCAAAGAACGGCTTGCCCTTCCCAACCGGCAATTCATAGAGGAAGTTGGCGGTTATGTTGTGCCGTATATCGAAATCGGAATCGCCGCGAAATTGTTCTTGATTGTAGATGTTCTGAAGGGAAGCGCCCTGTGCGCCCGCCGCACTCTCAGCCGTGGAGCCATTATCGATGGAATGGGAGAGAGTGTAATTGAAATCGAATGAAAATCCGGAGCTGTAAGCTCGCCGGATCGTCATGGTGCCGCCGTGAAACTGCGCCTCGCCGGCGTTCATCCACATGGGATCGCCGCTGCCTTGGCGTGCGAAGAATGTGAAACAGCCTGTGCGGCTCATGCACGTGCCTGGCGTGTTGCCGTAATAGTTCACCAAGCGATCCATGGTATGCAGCGTATCCAGATAGCTTCCGTTGTAAACACCGTAAATAGCGTAGAGATAGTTCGCCGAAGCACTTCCGTTGAAGAAGTAGTTTTTCAACCCGCCAAACATGCTTTCGATGAAGGGATCGTTGGGCACCAGCGACGGCTTACTCATCACCTCATTCGCAATCACGCTCGGATTGACGCTCAATCCGGCGGAAGTTTGCGATGCCAAAGAATCGAAATCCTGCCGCAAAGCCTGCATGCCCTGCGTCCAGGTTTGGCCAGAGACCGGATCCTTGAAGTTTTCTAGTGCGGTGAACACGTCGCCTTGCACCAGCAGACGATGCGAAAGGCGCCCGATATAACCGGCTTCCATCGTCAATTTGCCGGGAAGCTGGCGCGCAAACGTTGCATTCAAAACGTAGGAATACGGCGCCTTCAAATCGCTGGCGATGCCGGTATAGGAGCCCGCAATGGCATGGATATCCGCCGGTGTGTATGGGAACCCGCCGGTGGGCGCGGGAGCCTGTGCGGGATCTGTTCCATCGAAGCGCGGCGAAGTGGTGAAGTTGTAGGAAGTCAGGTTATTCAGAGTTGTAGAAAGGCCCTGCGATCCGAAAGTGTCGAACTGAGTGATCAGAGCGCTTCCGAAATGGTCGTACATGATGGAACCCCCCGCGCGAAATACTCCGCTCTTGCCGAAGATCTTTCCAAGTAAGCCGGACTTGTCGGTGGGTGCGTACGCGATTCCGATGCGGGGCGAGAAGTCGAGGTTGTCGGGACTATACCAACTCGGCTTGCCGTTTGCCGGGCCGTTTAATACATAAGTCAAAGTCGGATTGGGATCCGCATTGCCCGGCACTCCGATGGAAGCCAGGTACTCCCGTTGATCGAACCATTGTTCCAACGGCTGCGTAGTGCCAACCTGCAGCCCTTTCGTTTCGTACGGAGGACGTTCATTGCTATAGTGCAGTCCGTAATTGATGGTCAAGTCCTTGCGTGCGCGCCAGCTATCTCCGACGTACGCGTCGTATCCATCGATCGCAAAATTGCGAACTTGCGGAGCGCCCTGTGGGAGGACGCTGCCGTCCCTCGCAAACTGGTAGGTAATTTGCGTGTTATTGATCAATCCCAGGATCTCGCCCATGGCGCTGGCGACTGTCGAGGGCGCAGCCAATGCCAAATTTGGATTGCCTGTCTTCTGTTGCAAGTAGTTCTGGATATCGGTGTCGATATCTTCGCCAAGGCCCACCGCCGAGCCAACGCTGAACCCATAGTTCGCGAACGATGAAGTGTAACTGGTGCGGTTGTTGCGGATAATCCGGAAATTGAAACCCGTGGTAACGGTGTGTTTTCCTTTGGTCCAGGTAAGATCGTCCACAAGATTGGTGGTGGGAAGAATGCGATCTTGCGCACGAGCTTGGTAGTTGTAAAGTTGCGAGAGATCGTCATCCGACAGGCTGACGCCGGGAACGCCGGTGGTTTGCACGCCCTGCCGCGTGAAGCCGTAGCGCATTACGTTCACCAGGTTCGGCTTTATTACGAAGGTGTACTGCGCCGCCAGCCCCTTGCTGTTATCGAGGATCTGTGACGCGGACGACTGGCCGGGGAACTGCGCCAGCCCGGTGGTTCCGGCGCCGTAATAGACGTTGTTGAGAATCGTATCGCGATCGCGCGTGGAATTCGACAGCGTGCCGCGGATGGAGAGCGTCTGCCTCGCGGCGCTGTCCAGAATGAAGTCCATCTTGCCTACATAGGCGCGGTCGTCTCGATGGTCCGGTGCATTGAAGCGGTAGCCGGAGAAGTTGAGTCCGCCGTCGGCGCCAATCGAGGGGGCGTTGCCCGTCGGATACTGATCCAAAATGTTCAGCATCTGCGCATTGACGCCCAAATGGAGCGGATCGATTTGCTGAATAGCCTGAGGCGAGAGCGAATAAACGGCCCCGTCCGTCGTCTGCACGTTGATGATGCCCTGTTTCATGCTTTCGCTAGGCACGGTCCGGATTTGCGATACTCCGCTGGCGTCTAGCCGGCGCTCATAGTTGAAGAAGTAGAAGGCGCGATCTTTCTTGATCGGACCGCCGAGGGACGCGCCGAATTGATTGCGAACCAGGGGCTGCCGAGGAACGTCTTCGGCATTGTTAAAAAAGGTGTTGGCCGACGTTACGGTATTCCGGTTGAACTCGTAGGCCGACCCGTGAAGCGCGTTGGTGCCGCTCTTGGTAATAAGCGCCACCTGGCCGCCGGACGATCGTCCTTCCGCGGCGCCTTCGCCCGCCACCGTTACTCGAAACTCCTGGACGGAATCGAGCGGAATCGGAAGAACGGAAGTGAATCCGGCATCATTGGTGGCGCCGTTGGCGTTCGAACCTTGGGAATCTACTACGCTGCCCGCGATGCCCGCATCCTGGTTGTCGTTGACGTCCACGCCGTCCAACGTGATGTTGTTCTGGTCGCGTCTGGCGCCCAAAACCTCACCCGTCGGAGTGACGCCCGGCTGCAGGCTCAACAATTCGACCACATTGCGTGTCTGCAAGGGTAAATGGCGGACCTGATTTTCGTTGAATCCGATGCCCACCGAGGCGTTGTCGGCGTTGATGGCCGGGGTTTCTGCCTCGACATTCACCGACTCGGCCACCGAGGCCACTTCCAGCGTCATGTTCAATATGGCCGGCGTATTCACTTGCAACTGCACTCCACGCTGCGTGAGAATCGAGAAACCCGGCTTTTGAACCGTAACGGTATAGCTGCCGGGCGGAACCTGAGCAAACTGATATTCTCCCGACGAATCGGTTACGATATTCCGGCGCAGGCCGGTGTCGGTGCGCACCAGTTCCACGATCGCGCCGGGAACCACGCCTCCCTGGTTATCCTTGACCTCGCCGCGCACGGATGTCGTGGCGTCCTGTCCCCAGGCCGCGCTTACGCAGGCCAGAAGAAGCAAGGCTTCGAAGGCTGCGCGAATGAAACTGAGTCTGTTGGACCGCATTGGTAAAATCCCCCATGTCGAATCTGTTTTGAAGAACCAATGACCTCATTCGTGAGGCCTGGCCGGATACAGACCGGACCGGATAAACGTCCAACACGGCGTTTAGAGTTTGAGCGCTCCGCACTGAGCGCTCTCCCGAACTACTGCGAACTTCTCGAACAAACATCCTGCTAGCGCAAACAACCTTCCGCCAACTGCGCCGTCAGCTTCGCACGCAACCCGGGCAGCTCCGCGACGATGGATTGCTCCGAAATGTCTGAAGGCGCGCCCGCTAGAGCGGTGAAAGCGCGCGCGAATAGATCTTCCAGCCGTTGGGCTGCAGCTGCAGGCGCCGCCTGCAGGCGATACCAATCGCCGCACGAAGCCCCGGCTCCCGCGGACTCGTCCACCGGGCTTCCCAGCGCAGCCAGCAGCGGAGCGCCATTCCGCTCCAGCTCCAACCAAACCTGGCGCGCCGCATCCAGATGATCGAGAACCAGACCGTCCAGCGTGCTCACCGATCGCGGCATCAAAGACTCGCGCATTTCAACGGGAAAACGTTTCTGAAGATCCTTTACAGCGTCCAATTCGATACAGAGGCGACGAAGCAGGTCCATTTCATCCGACACGATTCGATTCGCCACTTCCAGAGAACCGGTTTGCTGCACCAGCGGCTTCAAGAAGAGCGGCGGCTCGCTGGATGGAGAACTCCCCAGCTCTACGGGTTTCGCCGCAGCCATTTCCTGGGCGTCGGTTAACAGATGAACGGTCGCGTTCACCAGGGGAATGGCGCCGAGGTGGCTCTCCAGTTCCAGCTTGCGATCTTGACTCGCGGTGTAGGCGGTCACTTGGACGCTATTTCCAGTCAGCTCCACCTCGGCCGAGTCTTGCCGGTCCGCATCCATCTCGTGCAACAACGCCAAAGCCTCCACCTCAGCCCCGGCCAGATCCGCTTGCGCCGGCGTGGAGCTTACGCGTCCGCCACCATCGGCTTGAATGGATACCGCAGGCCGGGGAACGCTCCGAACAGAGTCGGCCGCGGGCGTCTCTGAATCAAACATCCGCGCACTTACGGCGTCTAGGTTTTCCACATGAAATGCCGTCTCGATGATTCGGTATTCCTCGGCCCCGCCGGCTTGCGCCACTCGGAAGGTTTCACGGACCGGGTGCCAATCCGACCGGCGAACCCACAATTCGGCCTCGGCGATGTCGCCAGCGCGGACTCGGTCCTGGTTGGTTGTTATCACGGCCAGCAAGTCTCCCTGCTCACGAACGGAATCCCGGCGCTGCGCCAGAGAGCGGCGCCACTGGGCGTGATTGGACGCCGAGAGCGGGTGCTTCAGATCAAGGCCATTCGCCGAATAGAGCCTCTCCATCTCGCCGCGGAGGTTGTTTCCGCTGGGAATATCCCAAAGCTGCTGAAATTTTCTAGATTGCGGCGCATCCCAGAGGGACCACGAAGCTGCGCGGCTAGCCGACTCCACTCGTAGCCGCTGAAGAACCAGAGGATTGGTTCTCGATTCCAGCAGCGGCCGTTCGGAAGCCGCCGAGCGTTCTAAGATTTCCATCGCCGAGACGGAAGAGCCCGGCATCAGCCAAACCGCGATCGCAATTGCCGCGCCAACCATTCCGATTGCACGAACGAATTGCTGCGGCAGCAGCGCCTTCCGCTTTTCACGTGGCGGCTCGGCGCACGTCAATCTGGGGCGAAGATCGGTCCAAGTTCTTGGAGCGCTCGCGATGGCGGCATCGATCAACGCTTCTTCTAAGTGAACAAAGCGATCCATCGCCAGGCGAAAGTGTTCTCGCTTCGATCGGCATGTCCAGCAGGAGTCCAAATGCCGAGCCGCCCGTTCGGTGGCCCGCTTATCCAATTCGCCATCCAGAAATCGTAGAAGCACTTCTTCCGTCAAGTGAGCTTCGACAGGGAGCTTAAAGTTCATGACAGTCCTTTATCAGACGAGATAATCCGCGACGGATGTTCTCGCAAACGGTGGATTCGCTGACACCCAATATTTCCGCGATTTCTCGGTAGCGAAAGCTCTCAGTCCGCAGATGCAGACACAAGCGCTGCTGCGTTGAAAGGTGGCTGATGGCCTTGCGCATCAGACTGAGGCGTTCTTGGTGCAGCAGATTTTCTTCGGACGATGGTTGGCGCTCATCCACAACATCGCGTGGCGAATCACCCAAGCTCTGTTCCGGCGAAACCGCCCGCCAACGATCGAGAACGAGATTGTGACCAACCCGAAACAACCATGCCTTAGGAGTGCCTACATTCTTGCCCGAGCGGAGTTCCAGGAAAAGACGCAGAAAGCATTCTTGCGTTATGTCCTCTGCTTCGGCTGCGCTGCCCAACATCGCGACCAGGTAGCGGAACAGGGGTCCTCGAAGTTGGTCGAATAGACCCGACAGAACGTGTTCGAGCGTTTTACCCTCACCGCTTTCGGTAAGGAACGTCCAGTCCCCGAAGGCCAGAGCTCCGAATTCGTTCTTGGCTGCCATAGATCGCAAACTGTTCGTGCGCGTTGTAGCTAAGACGGGTTGCGCCACCGGTTTCCCGACAGGGAGAAGAAATATTCTTCCGGCATTCGCGTAGCGACCACGCCTTCTGGCCGCACACATATGGCGTTAGGGCCGCGACTGGGCGCTCGTGGTCCAGTTCCTCATGTTGTTCTGATGAGCAACGAAACGGTGTTGAGAATCGGCGTCGCGGACAGGCGCCTCGAACGGAGAGAACCAATTATGTGTCTCGGCCACGAGCCTTGTCAATAGGGAACGGTGTCAGAGCTGCGTTTCGCCATGCACGCCTGCCGTGAGACGCCCGTCATTGTAGTAATAGCTGAAAACCTAGTAACGGCTGCAAGATTATGTCGCGCTCTGTCGGGATCGTCGCCCTGCTTGCCGCGTTCCTGCTTTTCGCCCAGGCGGCGGCCTCACCACAACGGGCGTGACGCTCAAGATGTTCATCATGTTTGCTTATGGGGTCGCCGGCTATCGGATCTCAGGCGCGCCGAACTGGGTTGGCGTCGAGCGATGGGACATCGAAGCAAAGACCGACGGTGTTCAGGAGCGTCTTCCGCTCGCTCCGTCCGAAGCGCTGCTCCGGCGGTTGTTCGAGGACCGGTTTCAACTGAGAACGCGCCGCGAAACCAAGAAAATGCCGGTCTACGCTCTCAGGATCGCCGGACAGCTCACGCTCTATCTGGACCGCCCGGTACTGGATCGAACCGCCATCCAGGGCGACTACGACTTTACGCTGAAATGGACACCTGCGCCAAACGAAAGCAGTCCCCAGGCTATGGGGTTGGCTCCGCGCGCCGAACCTCAGGGCCCCGCCGATTCCAATGGGCCGTCCATCTTCACCGCGCTCCAAGAACAGCTCGGCCTAAAACTGGAATCCACGAAGGGGCCGGTCGACATTCTCGTCATCGATCGCGTCGAGAGGCCCTCGGAAAATTAGTGCCCTCATCTGTTACACAAATGCACATGTGTTCCCGCAAATGCACACGGACGCCGGGAAACTCCCAACAAATCCAACGCGCCGCGGTCTCTCTTCTTGGGGCGTCATCGTGCTAAAGGGCGCGATATCCTATAAGGAAACCATCAGCCATGCTTCGAGCTTTGGTAGTCGCGGTTTTTATGCTCGGCGCCTGCCACGCGTTTGGCCAGCCAGCCACGCCCCGGCCGGAATTCGAGGTGGCGTCCATCAAGCTCAACAAATCGGCGGACCGTCGCGGGATGCTCAACACAGTCCATGGCAGGTTTACCGCCACCAATGTGCCCATCCAACTCCTCATTACGCTGGCGTATCGCGTCAAGGAGTTTCAACTCTCTGGGGCGCCGGCTTGGCTCACGTCGGAACGGTACGATATCGAGGCCAAAGCCGAAGGGGATCCGGCGTTCGAGGCTGCGCTCCCGATGCTCCAGACGCTGCTGGAAGACCGGCTTCAGCTCAAATTTCACCGGGAAACCAAGGAACTGCCGGTTTATGCGTTGGTAGTCGTCAAGGCGGGAAAACTCCACGAAGCTGAAGGCGAATGCGGTCCACGTCCCAACACTCCGCCGCCTCCGCCCGAACCAGGCAAGCTGCCGACGGCGCCATGCGGTGGGTTTTTTTTGTTTCCAGGCCATCTCAGCGGCCAGAAGGTGGCGATCCCACAGTTGCTGGATTCGCTCTCCCGTTTCGCCGGCCGGGTGGTGCTGGATAAGACTAATCTAACTGGAAAGTACGATATCAATCTGGAGTACACGCCCGAGCAGGGGCAATTTCAGGCTCCTCCAGGAGGCGCTCCGCCAGGTCTGCCTCCGCTGCCGCAGGCCGATCCCAACGGCCCTTCTCTGTTCACGGCCCTTCAGGAGCAGCTCGGCTTGAAATTGGAGTCGCAAAAGGGCCCCGTGGAAATGCTGGTCGTCGATCGCGTGGAGCGGCCCTCCGAGAACTAGGCCATCCGCCTTATGATTCGTGGCTTCCTGCGATCTTTTGTCGCTGCTCTGATGGCCGCGGTTAGCCTGGTGGCTTCCGAGCAGCATGGCGAGGTCACCTTCGGCGGCTTGCCTGTTCCAGGCGCGACCGTCACTGCCACTCAAGGCGAGAAGAAGTTCACTGCAGTCACCGATCCGCAGGGTGCATATTCCTTTCCAGATCTCGCCGATGGCGTCTGGACCATTCAGGTGGAGATGCTCGGCTTTGCTCCTGTCCACGGCGAAATTACGGCGGGTCAAGGAACGAACCCCGCCATGTGGGAACTGAAAATGTTGCCGCTCGATCAGATCCACGCGGAAGCTCAGTTGGCGGCGCGGCCTGAGCCCACTGCACCTCCTGCGCCGAGCGCTCCAGCCGAGCCGCAGAGGCCGGAAGCTAAGCCGCCCGTTAGCGAAGCCGAACCGGCGCGCGACGAAATGGCGCAACGTGCCGCCGATGGCCTTCTGATCAATGGAAGCCAGAACAACGGCGCCAGCTCACCATTCGCGCTGTTCCCGGCCTTCGGCAACAACCGCAACGGATCCAGATCGCTGTACAACGGCGGCTTGGCTATTTTCGAGGATAGTTCCGTGTGGGACGCGCGTCAGTTTTCCCTCGCCGGCCAAAACACGCCCAAGTATCCTTACAACCATTTCAACGCCACCGTTTACTTCGGCGGACCCCTGAAAATTCCCCATCTGTTCAAGAATGGCCCGAACTTCTTTGTCGGATATACCTGGATGCGCAACCGCAACGACAATGTCGGTACCGCGCTCATGCCCACCCAAGCGCAGCGCGACGGCGACGTTTCGCCAAACATCGTGATTCCCAAAAGCCAGATTAGCCCGCAGGCGCAGGCGCTACTGGCGCTTTACCCGCTGCCGAACTTTGGATCTGGCGGGGCCTACAATTATCAGATTCCCCTGGTCGGCGTCACTCATGACGACCGCTTGAATTCCCGTTGGAACAAATCCATCGATCGCAGCAATCAGCTTTCCGGCATCTTTGCACTTCAGAGCACGCGCCAGGATAATCCCAACGTCTTTGGATTCCTGGATACCACCGACATCCTGGGACTCACCACGAGTGTCAACTGGTTTCACAGGCTGGCGCCGGGATTGTTTGCGACTTTCGGTTATCAATTCAGCCGCCAGTCCGTTGGCGTAACACCGTATTTCGAGAATCGTCAGAACGTTTCCGGAGCGGCCGGCATTGCCGGTAACGATCAAAATCCTTTGGATTGGGGTCCGCCCAATCTGTTCTTTTCGGGCGGCATCCAAGCGCTCTCCGACGCGGAACAGGCGGCCAACCATAATGAGACCAACGCTGTCTCCGCCTCGTTCTTTTGGAATCGCTCACGCCATAATTTCCAGTTCGGCGGCGACTTCAAGAAACAGCAATTCAACGTGCTGGGGCAGCAGAATGGACGCGGAACCTTTACGTTTACCGGCGCCGCGAGCGGTTCGGATTTTGCGGATTTTCTGCTGGGTGTTCCCGACGCGGCTGCCGTCGCATTCGGCAATGCCGACAAATATTTTCGCGATTCCTTGTATGACGCCTACTTCACCGATGATTGGCGCATCAGCTCCGCTTTCACGCTGAACGCGGGCGTGCGATGGGAGTACGGTTCACCCATCACCGAGTTGTATGGACGCCTGGTGAATCTCGATGTTGTACCTGGATTTTCAAATGAAGCCCCGGTGCTGGCGAGCAGTCCAGTCGGCGCGCTGACGGGTGTGCATTATCCGGATTCGCTCATCCATCCCGATAAACGCGCCTTCGAGCCGCGCGTCGGCGTCGCCTGGCGGCCTCTACCCGCATCTTCGCTCGTGATCCGCGCCGGATACGGCGTTTATTACGACACATCGGTTTACCAAACCATCGCGACGCAAATGGCGCAACAGTTCCCGCTGTCGAAGAGCCTTACCGTGGCGAACACACCCACCAATCCCCTGACGCTGGCCAATGGATTTAATGCGCCGCCGGCGAGCACTCCCAATACCTTCGGTATCGATCTGAACTTTGTTCCGGGCTACGCCCAGAACTGGCAGCTCTCCGTTCAGCGCGATCTGCCCGGATCGTTACAGATGGTGGCGACGTATTTCGGCATAAAGGGAACGCATGGTTCGCAGGAATTCCTGCCGAATACCTATCCTGCTGGAGCAATCGATCCTTGTCCTGGCTGCCCCGCCGGCTACTATTACGTGACCTCGAACGGTAATTCGACGCGCGAAGCGGGGTCCATCCAGTTGCGCCGCCGACTTCATAGTGGATTCACCGCGAATGTCCAGTACACTTTCGCCAAGGCGATCGACGACGATGCGGTGCTCGGAGGCGCAGGGGGCTCCGCGAGCACTCCCAACGCGGCTACTTCTGGCGGCGCGGCGGCCGGCGCTCGGAATCTACTGGTCGCGCAGAATTGGCTTGACCTGAGCGCGGAGCGAAGTCTTTCCAGCTTCGATCAGCGGCATCTTGTGAGCGGGACCATCCAGTACACTACCGGCATGGGAATGGCCGGGGGAGCGCTGCTGAGCGGTTGGAGGGGTACGCTGTTCAAGGGGTGGATGTTTACGACCACGATCTCCGCCGGCACCGGACTGCCGCTCACGCCCGTGTATCTGGCGACGGAACAGGGTACCGGCGTCACGAATGCGCTCCGTCCGAATTACACGGGCGCGTCACTCTACGACGCGCCGCCAGGTTTGTCCCTCAACCCCGCCGCTTATGCCGCGCCGCTCCCGGGCCAGTTTGGCAATGCCGGGCGGGACTCCATCACCGGTCCCTCGCAGTTCTCTTTGAACGCTTCGGCTGGCCGCACATTCCGGTTGACCGACCGGCTGAGTGGCGACCTGCGAATTGATTCGACAAACCCACTCAACCACGTCACTTACACAAGTTGGAACACCACCTTCGGCAACGCCCAATTTGGTCTTCCACCAACGGGCGCAGCCAATGCCATGCGAAGTCTGATAATAGGATTTATCGTGAGGTTTTGAGGACGGTCTCCTGAACATGCCCCGCGTTACGATAATCATTTTGTTCTCCGCCCTTTGTACTTGGGCGCAGCAGATCGGCCAAAACGGACTTGCTGCCGGCGATACCTCCGCCACTTTTTCCACCAACAGCCAATTGGTGGTGGAGACGGTGAATGTAAAAGACAAGAGTGGCAAACCCGTCGAAGGACTAACCGCGAAGGACTTCACGGTGACGGAAGACGGCGCCGAGCAAACCATCCGTTTCTTCGAATATCAGAAAGTATCCGATACATTGGAAGCCGAGCCGCCGATAGCAACCATGTCGGTTCCGCTCAAGAAGCTTCCCGAAGCGCAAATTACAGCGGAGCGGCCCGGCGACCTTCGCTACCAGGACCGCCGCTTGCTGGTCCTCTATTTCGACATGACCGCCATGCCGCCGCCGGACCAGTTGCGCGCCATCGCGGCTGCTGAAAAATTCGTCCGTACGCAAATGACCCCGGCGGATCGCATGGCACTGATGAGATTCGAAGGCGGCGCTGTTCGGGTGATGTCGGATTTTACGGCCGATCGCGAACGGCTGAATAGCATCCTCGAAACCATGATCGTCGGCGAGGCGCAGGGTTTCGACGAGACCACCAGCGACGACAGCACTCCGGACACGGGAGCGGCCTTCGGCCAGGATGATAGCGAGTTCAACATCTTCAATACCAACCGGCAGCTTTCCGCGCTGCAGACGGCGGCCAAAATGCTGGGCCAGCTGAGCGAGAAGAAGTTGGTTCTGTATTTCGCCAGCGGTCTGCAACTGAACGGCCTGGACAATCAGGCGCAATTGCACGCCACTAGCAATGCCGCCATCCGCGCCGGGGTTTCATTTTGGCCGATCGACGCGCGGGGCTTGGTGGCGCAGGCTCCCATCGGCGACGCCACTCAGGGATCGCCGGGTGGTCAGGGCATGTACACCGGCGCCTCCGCGCTCGCGCTGACCACCAGATTCCAGAAATCGCAGGACACTTTGTTCGCGCTGGCCGCCGACACGGGCGGCAAAGCGCTGCTCGACAACAACGACCTGGCCAAAGGAATCGAGCAGGCGCGGAATAGCGTGTCGAGTTACTACATCCTTGGTTACTACGCGACAAACGCCAACTTAGACGGCAAGTTCCGGCGCATCAAAATCGCGCTGAATAACAGCCTCTCGGCGACCCTCGATTATCGCCAGGGATATTTCGCCGGCAAAATATTTGGCAAGTTCAGCACAGCCGAAAAAGAGCGGCAGCTCGAGGACGCGCTGATGTTAGGCGATCCAATTACCGAGCTGACCATCGCCATGGAGATCGACTATTTCCAGTTGAATCGCGCCGAGTATTTCGTGCCGGTGGCCGTCAAGATTCCCGGACGTGAGTTGGCCCTGGCGCGAAAGGGAGGCGCTGAACGCACCCTGATCGATTTCATCGGCGAAATAAAGGACGACTATGGGAGCACGATCGAAAACGTCCGCGATAAGGCGGATATTAAGCTGAGCGGCGAGACCGCCGCGAAACTGGCGAAACAGCCCATCGAGTATGACACCGGCTTTACGTTGCTTCCTGGCAAATACAAGATTAAATTGCTGGCGCGCGATGCCGAGACAGGCCGCATCGGAACATATGAGACTACATTCGTCATTCCCAACTTGAACAAAGAAGTAAAGCGGATTCCAGTCAGTTCCGTGGTGCTGAGCAGCCAGCGCGTGGATCTGAAGGAAGCCATCTACAATGCTCTCAAGCGCAAGGAACAAGCCGAGACGGCGAATCCACTAGTCCAGGATGGACAGAAACTGATTCCCAACGTGACGCGTGTATTCAGCAAAAGCCGCGACATGTATGTTTATCTGCAAGCGTACGAGCCCGGCGTAACGAGCATTCAGCCGCTGGTGGCTTTCGTGGCTCTGTACCGAGGTCCATCCAAGGTTTTTGAAACTCCGCCGCGCGCCGTTACCGAGGGACTAAGCACTAGCCTGAAGACCTTGCCGCTGCGATTCGATATTTCTCTCGGTCAGCTCTCGCCCGGCGCATATAATTGCCAAGTGACGGTTCTCGATCCTGCCGGGCAGAAGGCCGCATTCTGGCAGGCTCCGATCGTGGTGGTGGAATAAGCACAGCGTTCGCTCAACTCTCTTTGACGAGCTGCTTACGGATGGCCTGCAAATCCCGGCGGCGCGCCGGGGTGGATTTCGGGTAAGCCATTTTGAGCCCTTTCAGTGCATCCAGGATGATCCTGGAAATGATCAGCCCCGTGTTCTCTTTGTCATCGGCGGGAACTATATACCAGGGCGCGTTGTGAGTGCTGGTAGCGCTTAGGCATTCCTCATAGGCTTTCATGTAGTGCCTCCAGTACTTCCGCTCCTTGATGTCGTCGGCGCTGAACTTCCAGTTCTTCTCCGGATCGTCGATCCGCTTGAGAAAGCGCTTCTTTTGTTCTCCCTTGGAAAGGTGCAGGAAGAACTTTATGACGCGTGTGCCGTTGCGGTGCAGATGGTCCTCGAGGTTTTCGATGGAACGATACCGGTCGCGCCAGAAATGCTTTTTGTCGACCAGCTCCTCGGGAAGATCCTCGCTGCTGAGAATCTCGCGATGTACGCGAACGATCAGCACTTCTTCGTAGTACGAGCGATTAAAGATGCCAATGTGCCCGCGCTCGGGCAACCGCCGCGTCGCGTTCCACAAAAAATCGTGTTGCAGTTCCTCGGTGCTCGGATGTTTGAAACTGAAAACCTGGCAGCCTTGCGGATTGACGCCCGACATCACGTGTTTAATGGCGCTGTCCTTCCCCGCCGCGTCCATGGCTTGAAATATTAACAGCAGCGCATAGCGATCGGAGGCATAGAGCAGGTTCTGCTGGTCGCTCAGTTGTTCGATGTGTTCGCGGAGGATCTTCCCGTACTCCTCTTTCGAGCTATAAACAGGTTTCCCCTTGGTGGGCCACTTAGCGAGATCGGCCGTCTTGCCGGGGCGCACGCGAAAGTCATCGGGATTAATCTTCTTTATCGCCATTTTCTAATTAGGACACACCTGCAGGCTCAGTGAAGCCTCCATCCGCGAGCCCGATCCACCGGAATACCATCCGGCCACCGGCGCCGCCAGATCGTGATCGAACCCGGCGGCTACAGCTATGTGTTGGTTCGAAACGGCGAGACCGCGCGAAGGATCGTACCCGCGCCATCCAATACCCGGCAGATAGACTTCGGCCCAGGCGTGCATGTACGAATCCTGACTGCCCAAGGAGTTGCTCAAGGAGCTGCTGGCCGACGCGCATTCATACCCGCTGACGAACCGGGCGGCAATTCCCATCACGCGGCAAGCGTCGCAGAATAGAACCGCCAAATCGCGGCAAGATCCCTCCTGTGAGCTCAGCGTTTGGCTCGACGGCCACGGAGGACCATAGGGGCGCGTCACCTGGCGGCAGGTCTGAAAGATTTGCCGGCTCAATGCGGTCAAGAACGACAGCGTGTTCCATTGCGCGTTTGCGGCTGTCCACTGGGCATACTTCTTCACCGCTTCGGCGACGTGTGCGTCGTTTCGGTAAGGACTCAAGGCCGTGCACAACGGCGCGACGTACCACAGGGGAAGATTCAACGATTCACTGGCGAGCACGTAATCAAACGGGTTCTCGCGAAGCATCTCCACTGTAAACCGGCTCACCACGCTCAACTCCGTGGTGGGAACATTGAACCACGCGTTGAGGGCCAGGGTTCCATCCTGATCCAGGCACTCCGTTGTTCCCGCGGGCATCGGGGCAATCTGAATGTCGAAGGCAACCAGCCGTTGCGCGCTGTTCTCGCGCGGCCGAAGCCGGAAAATGTGCGGCTCCAGATAGACCGGGAAGTCGTAGCGATAGACGGTGGAATGCGTAACGCTAATTTTCATGCGCGAAATGCAGCGGATCCCGCAGGTTTTGGAGCTCCCGGTAATAATACAGAGGAGCAGGCCGCCGGCCGTGGAACTTGAGCGTCCTGAGAAATTCTATTTCCTCTTCGGTGGCGTCGCCGCTGAGGGACTTGGCGTTGAGGAACTGCTCAAAGCCTGGTTCTAAGGGAAAGGACTGCTGGGGCTCCTGTTCCACAAACTCAAAGCGCTTCCGGGCGCCGGGCGCCAGGCGGTTATTCAGGACAACTTCCATGCCAAAAGTCTTCAGGTCCATGTCCCAGGAGTCGATCATCGGATCGAGGAAAGACACGCAGTTCTCGACAGAGATATTGAAAACTTCCGTGTCGAGAAATTCCAGAATCGCGACTCGCATTTGCTCGTAACTGCGCCCGCTCGCTTGAGCCATCAACCGCAGCCACTCCTCGCTTCTCAATTCCTCTTTGGCGACCGCCTGGGCGACGTCGAGAAGTTTTTGCGTGACCAGGCGTTCGAGCTCGCCGAAGGGCTCTTTCTCAAAAATCCCGCGAATGTCTTTTTCTCTGTCCGGCTCGCATTTGCGTAGGATTAAATCCCGGCACTCCTTGAAAAGCGCCCTCGGCGCCTCAGTGATACGCTTCTTCAGCTGCTCCTGACGCTGAAGATCCGCCAGTCTCGAAAGTTCTCCGGAGGGAAGTTTCAAGAACTCGCCGATCTTGTCGTAAATGTCGGTGCGCCCCGGCGCCGGAGGGGCCTTCTTTCGAGTCAGGAGTTGTGATACATAGGATTCAGTGACCTGGGTAGCGGAAGCTAGATCTCGCTGATCGAGACCAAGCTCACTCAACCGCTGCTTGATCACTAGAGAGACATCCATAAGGGGATCATTAACCGTGAGCAGTGAACTACGATATCATTCTGCCACGCAGTTGGTTGACTTGCAACCAATACTTAACTGATAATAGTGAAAGAAGGGGCACGATGGACAAACGATTAGCGAAGCGACATAAACGCCAGGTTTCTCGAGAACGAGAGCGCGTAAAGCTCTCCGAGCCTGACCTCAGGACGCCGGAACAAATCAAAGCGGCCCGGGAAGCCAGCCGCGCCACCCGAGGTAGTAGCGGCGACGGTAACGTACGGAGCTCAATGCCCGCTTTCCGGAATGCGCATGTTCAAGGTACCGGCAGCGCGGCGAAAACTGACGGTTAGGAAGGCCCCAAAGCTATGTTTTCCACGCGCTGTCCGCATTGCAAATCGGTTGATTTTCGAGGGGTAGGCGTTCGCAACGCCATGGAGCAGGCCGTCCACTGGATCCTGTGGCCCTACCGCTGCACGCTTTGCGGCCACCACTTTTTCTTGCTGCGATGGCTGGCGCCCGTGGGCGGAACCGCCTAATACCGCTTCGTCTTGGCGGCTCAGCCAGTTACACCTTTTTGGCATCCTTCTAGAAGCCAGACCAGGGGGTCTGGCGCGGACGAGGGCGTCCGCCCCACCACCGTATCGTTAGCGCCTGCGTCGCGCCGGGACTTTGCGCCTGCTCTCCACCAGCTTCACCTCGGCCGAGAAGGCTGTCTCCAGCAGCTCCGCGAGTTCCTCCTGATGGCGCTTCAGCGAGCCGGATGCCGGACTGGCGCTGGGCGCCCGGCCCGCGTATCGCAGCACGCGCCGCGTGGAATCGAGCACCGGCTGCATTTGTTCCTGTACGAACCGCCAGGCGCCCATGTTGCGCGGCTCTTCCTGCACCCACACCACGTCGGCCGTCTCGGGATAACGCGCCAGAATGTCGCGCACCTGTCCGGCCTGGAACGGATAGATCTGCTCCAGCCGAACGATCGCGACGTCCTGGATTTTTCGTTCCTCGCGCGCGGCCAGCACATCGTAGTAAACCTGGCCCGAACAAATCAGCACGCGGCTCACGCGCGACAACTCGATCCCCGTGGTGTCGTCGATCACTTCGCGGAATGAACCGCTCATCAATTCGCTCACGCTCGAAACAGCCTTGGGATGGCGCAGCATGCGCTTGGGAGTAAAAACGATTAAAGGTTTGCGCATGCCCCGGCGATCCACGCCGCCGTGCATTTGCCGGCGCAGCAGATGGAAATACTGGGCAGGCGTACTGGCGTTTACTACTTGCAGATTATCTTCGGCGCACAGCGTGAGAAAGCGTTCGATGCGCGCGCTGGAATGCTCGGGGCCCTGGCCTTCATAGCCGTGCGGCAACAGCAGCACCAAGCCGCTGGGTTGGCCCCACTTCGATTCGGCGCTGGCGATGAATTGATCGATCATGATCTGCGCTCCGTTGACGAAATCGCCGAACTGCGCCTCCCACAGCACCAGGGTCAGCGGGTCGGCGACGCTGTATCCGAATTCGAAGCCTATCACCGCGTACTCGCTGAGCGAGCTGTCAAAAACGTCAAAGCGGGCCTGGTTGGGCGAGAGATGCTGTAGCGGAATATATCGTTCGCCGGTCTCGCTGTCGTACAATTCCAAGTGCCTTTGGCTGAAAGTGCCCCGGCCGCTATCCTGGCCGCTCAGCCGTACCGGCGTTCGTTCCAGCACCAGCGTGCCGAACGCCAGTGTCTCCGCTGTGGCCCAATCGATCGGCGCGCCCCGCAGGATTTCCTGGCGCTTCTTGAGGAAGCCTTCCAGCTTGGGGTGCACATGGAACTCGTCCGGAAACGTGGTGATGCCTTGCACCACGCGTTCCAGCGCCCCTCGATCCACCGCCGTATTGGGACGCGGCGCGATCATCTCTTCCGGATCTACCGCGCTTAGTTCCTGAAGTTGATATTGCTCGCGATTCTGCTTGGAGGCGTCGTAGATATCATCCAACCGTTGGTGGATGCTCTTGCGAATCTGCGCCACGTTACCGGCGTCGATCAAATGATCGCGAACCAAGGTCTCCGAATATGAAGTGGCCACCGAGGGATGATTGCGGATCTTGCGATACAGAATGGGCTGCGTGTAGCTAGGGTCGTCGCCCTCATTGTGACCCTGCCGCCGGTAGCAGAACATGTCGATCACAACATCGCGCTTGAAGGTCTGGCGGTAATCGTAAGCCATCTGCGCGACGCGAATGCAGGCGTCGGGATCGTCGCCGTTGACATGGAAAATCGGTGCTTGCACCATGCGCGCTACATCGGTGGAATAGGGCGTGGAACGCGCTTCGTTCGGATTGGTGGTGAATCCGATCTGGTTGTTGATCACCAAATGGATGGTGCCGCCGGTGGTGTAGCCTTCCAGTTGCGACAGATTGAGCGTCTCCGCCACAACGCCTTGTCCAGCGAAGGCCGCGTCGCCATGGATCAAAATGGGAATCACACGCTCGCGCGCGGTATCGCCCAGCCGATCCTGCTTGGGGCGCACCAGACCTTCCACCACCGGGTCCACGGCTTCTAGATGGCTGGGATTGAACGCCACCGATACGACAATTTCGTTCCCGGACGACGACTTTCTCACGCCACTGGCGCCGAGATGATATTTTACGTCGCCCGATCCTTGCGTGCTGTCCGGGTCGATCCCTTCAAACTCGGAGAACACCTGCACCATCGACTTGCCGACGATATTCGCCAGTACATTCAGGCGTCCGCGGTGCGCCATGCCGATTACCGCTTCATGCACATTCATGGCTGCCGCGCGGTCCAGGATTTCATCCAGAATCGCGATGGCCGATTCGCCGCCCTCCAGCGAAAAACGCTTGTGGCCAATGAAGCGGGTGTGCAGAAAGCGCTCGAACTCCTCCGCCTCAATAACGCGCTGCAGCGCGCGCAACTTGGTTTGCGGATCCAGCGGCCAGCGATTGCCGGTGGGCTCCATGCGGAGTTGCAGCCAGCGCTTCTGCTCCGGAATCTGGATGTTCATGTACTCGCATCCGATTTTTCCGCAATAGGTCTGGCGTAAGGTTTCCAGGATTTCGCGTAGCGTAGCCATCTTCTGCGGCTGGTCGTCTTCCGACATCAAAGTGCCAGTCAGGAATTCGCGATCCAGGTCCCAGATGGTCAGGCCGTAGGTGGCTGGGTCGAGTTCGGAATGATAAACCGGTTCCGAACCTAACGGGTCGAAATCCGCAATAAGATGGCCGCGCACCCGGTATGCATTAATGAGCTGCAATACCGCCGCTTCCTTGACCACTCCGTCCTGCTGCGCGCCTCGCAGGCCGGGAATAGAAACGGTCCGGTCCGGCTCCCAGTGAACCGGCTTGTGAGGAATCTTGAGGTCGCTGAAAATCTTCTCGTAGAATGCGTCTTCGCCTTCCAGCAGCGCCTGCAGACGGCCCAAGAAGGTGCCGGACTCGGCGCCCTGCACTACGCGATGATCGTAGGTGCAGGTGACCGTCATCACTTTGCTCAGGCCCAGCAGCGCGCGCAATTGCTCCGTCACGCCGTGATACTCGGCCGGATAGTCGATGGCGCCCGTGGCAATGATCGCACCCTGGCCCGGCATCAGACGCGGCACCGATCCCAGAGTGCCGACCGTGCCGGGGTTGGTCAGCGAAATCGTGGTGCCTTCAAAATCCGGCACGGTCAGTTTGTTGTTGCGGGCACGAAAAATGACGTCGTCGAACGCCTTGACGAACTGCGCGAAGTCCATCGATCCGGCGTCCTTGATGTTGGGAACCTTCAACGATCGCGCGCCGTCTTTGCCCGCCACGTCCACGGCGATTCCAATGTTCACCTGATCCCGCACCACACGGAAGGCCTGGCCTTTGGTCTCGGCGTAGGCGTGATTCAAGGAGGGGTTGCTGCGAAGCGCCTTCACGATGGCCCAACCAATAATATGCGTGTAGGAAATTTTGCTCTTGCCGAGCAGGGCGCGATGCTCGTTCATAACCCGCCGATTCTCGTCGATCACCTTCACCGGCATCACACGCTGCGAAGTAGCCAGCGGGATGCTGAGGCTGGCGTTCATGTTTTCGGCGATGCGGGCGGCGGCGCCGCGCAACGGCACCAACGTCTCGCCCGCCACGGGCTGATGTTCGGGAACGGTGACTGTCGACGCCGAGGTCGATCCGCCGTTATGCAGCTCCACCGCTTGCTGCTGGGGCGCGTGTGAGCCATTCGCGGGCCCTGTAGGAGCAGGTGTCTCGGAAGCACTGCCGTTGGTCTCGAAGACTTCCTTCCAACTGGCGTCGACGTTCTTGCGATCGCTTAAATATTGCTGGTACAGCTCATCTTCGAGCCAACTGTTGATACCTAGTTCTGGTGCGCGTGATTCTGACATGGAATTAGTTATGAGGGCTTTCTCCTTCATCATAGCGTGCCTGGAGCCAGGAAGCTGGCCGCCGCCGCTCTCCTGCTAAGTGGCGGAAAGTCATTGGGTTCTCGAACTCCGCGGCACCAGCGAATCGGCCGTAAATCTCTGTAATTCGCGCAACTCGCCAGGGGGGAACTACATCGGATTAATTGGATGGTAGAGAGGCATATGAAGAGAACAATCCAAAACATTGCATTGGCGTCGACGTTAGCCCTTGGCGCCCTTCCTATTTTTGCGGGCACAGGCAACCCACCCGTTCGGGATTTGTCGGATCAAGTGCGCCACGAACTGGTCATGAATCCGTACTACAGCGTCTTCGACGATCTGAATTATTCGGTGGACAACGGGGTTGTAACCCTGTCCGGAGACGTAACCTGGCCGGTGGTGAAAGATGACGCCGTGCGGTCCGTGAAACATCTGGCGGGAGTAACGCAGGTGATCGACAACATTCGTGTTTTGCCGCTGTCGAGTCTCGATCGCCGGATCCGGGCGGCGGAGTATCGCACCATCTTCGGATTCGGTGGTCTGTATCGCTACGCGATGGGTACCCAGCCGTCGATTCACATCATCGTCGACAATGGGCATGTGACGCTGGTTGGCGTGGTGGACAGCCAAGCCGACAAGAACATGGCGAACATTCGGGCCAACACGGTCCCCGGAGTTTTCTCCGTGACCAACAATTTGCGCGTCGCTGAAAAGAGCTAAGCGCCAACCAATTTCAAGAAGCGCAGACAGCCTGGCCGCCGTTTTGATCGAAACCGGCGGCCATTTTGCTTTTGTAACATTCCAACTCGCCTCAGTTCGGTACACTAAGTGAATACATGTGTGCGGAAGCCGCCCGAGCCCCGCTCAAAGTCGCAGATCTCCCCGAACTGCACGATCCCACGCTCTATCTGAATCGCGAGCTCAGCCACCTGGAGTTCCAGCGGCGAGTTCTTGAGGAAGCGCGCGATCGCCGCAACCCCCTGTTGGAGCGCGTGAAGTTTTTGTCGATACTTGGCTCGAACATCGACGAGTTTTTCATGGTGCGCGTGGCCGGCGTGATGCAGCAAATCGAGAACGGCGTGCAGGAAACCGGCCTGGATGGCAGGGGTCCGTCGGAAACGCTGGACGCGATCCGTGCCGCCGTAGGCCGGCTGATCAACGGCGCCTATGATTTCTTTCGAGAGGATTTGTTGCCGGCGCTCCAGGAGAATCAGGTTCGCCTGCTCCCGCTGAACGAACTCACCCTGGAGCAGCGCGCGCAATTGGATACGTTTTTCGCCGAGAAAGTTTTCCCCGTTCTCACGCCTCTTGCCTTCGATCCAGGCCGGCCGTTTCCCCACATTTCCAACCTCAGCTTAAATATAGCCGTAGCGGTTCGCGAGCCCGGCGGGGGTCCCGAGCACTTTGCTCGCGTCAAGGTTCCCGACAGCTTGCCCCAATTGCTTCCCGTAGCTCCACCTCCAGGGGCCGCACCGCCGGTAGCCGTGCCGGCCGGTGGTCCGCGTACGTATGGCTTCGTCTGGCTGGAGCAGCTCATCGTCGCCAATCTGCACACCTTGTTTCCGGGCCTGGAAATTCTGCGGGCGCACGTCTTCCATCTGACGCGCGATGCCGAAGTTGCAATCAAAGAACTGGAGACGGACGATCTGCTCGAAACCATCGAGGAAGCAGTCTGGCAGAGGCGCTTTCGCGACGCGGTGCGCCTGCAGGTGGACGCGCGGATGCCCAGCGCGATGATCGATTTCCTGGCCGCCAAACTCGAGCTGGATGCCGCCAATATCTTCCGTGTGCAAGGCCCGCTGGATTTAGGCCGGTTGCGCCACCTGCTGGCGCTGGATCGCCCGGACTTGAAGGACAAGCCCTTTCTGGCCCTCACTCCGCCGTGCTTTGCATCCAAGGACGACGACGTTTTCGATGTGATCCGCCAGCAGGATCAACTGCTCCATCACCCTTTCGAATCTTTCCAGCCGGTGGTGGAATTCCTGCGGAAGGCCGCCAAGGATCCGGACGTGCTTGCGATCAAGATGACCCTCTACCGCCTGGGCCGCAATTCGCCCATCGTGGAGGCCCTGCTCGAAGCGGTGGAGAACGGCAAGCAGGTAGCCGTAGTGGTGGAGCTAAAAGCCCGTTTCGATGAAGAAAGCAACATCGAATGGGCCCGGGCGCTGGAGCGCGAGGGTGTGCACGTAGTGTACGGCCTGCTTGGCCTGAAAGTGCACTCCAAGGTAATCCTGGTGGTTCGCCGCGAAGGCGATGCCATCCGCCGCTATTGTCATTTGGCTACCGGCAACTACAACCCCGCCACCGCGCGTCTTTACACCGACCTGGGTTTATTCACTTGCGACGAAGAGATCGGCGCCGACGCAACGGATTTGTTTAATTATTTGACCGGCTATTCGCGCAAAAAGACTTTTCGAAAGCTGTTGGTGGCCCCGCTCAATCTTCGCCAGCGTATCGAGGAGATGATTCAGCGGGAAATCGAGATCCAGCGCCGGGGAGGCCGGGGCCGGATGATTCTGAAGATGAACGCGCTGGAGGACGGTCCCATCATCAAGCTGCTCTATCAGGCTTCCCAAGCCGGGGTGGCGACGGACTTGATCGTGCGCGGCGCGTGTTGTCTTCGGCCGCAGGCGCCCGGCGTCAGCGAGAACATTCACGTCCGCAGCGTTCTGGGCCGCTTCCTGGAACACAGCCGCATCTTTTACTTCCGCAACAATGGCGCCGAGGAATGCTATCTTGGCAGCGCGGATTTTATGCCGCGCAACCTCAATCGCCGTGTCGAAGTGCTTTTTCCCGTCAACCGGCCTGAAATCGTCAAGCGAATCAGGGACGAGATCCTGCACTCCTACCTGCACGATGAGGTCGGCGCCCGTCACATGTCTAAGGATGGCTCCTATTCGGCGAAGTCCCGGCGGGCGGGCGCGGACTGCCAGGCCTGGTTCCTCAACCAACGCGCGATCTCGGCCTTACGTTAGTCGCCCCGGCGGTGCGCTAAACTAAACAAATCCCGGTGGAAATGGATTAGCCGGAAGAACCAAGTCATGAGACTGGCCCTTTTCGGCGGCACTTTCGACCCGATTCACAATGCGCACCTCACTGTGGCGCGCGAAGCCGCCGGGCAATTTCACTTAGATCAGGTCTGGTTCGTCCCAGCCGCTCACCCGCCGCATAAGTCCGATCAGAGCGGCGCGCCTTACGAAGATCGTTTCCACATGACCGAGCTGGCCTGCCAGGTGGACCCGCGTTTCGTGGCTTCACGCCTGGAAGAGGGAGAAAGCAAAAGCTATTCGATCGACACGGTGGAACGCGTACGCGCGCTCGGCGAACAGCCTTACTTCATCATCGGTGCCGATGCTTTCGCGGAAATCACGAGTTGGAGCCGGTGGCAGGACTTGGTCCGGCTGACCGAGTTCATCGTCGTCACGCGGCCCGGCCACCGGTACGCAACGCCGCCGGGAGCGCGGGTGCATCGGTTGGATACCGTGGCGCTGCCGGTATCTTCCTCAGAAATAAGGCAAAAGCTAGCTGCCGGAGAGATTCCGGCCGATTTGCCGCCAGCCGTCGGCAGGTACATATCCGAACACAAGCTATATCAATCCGCACTGAAAAACATCGTCTTCAACCAGCCTTAACCAAGCTGTAATGCACTTGTAACGCAAACCGGGTTACCTTCAAGGAAAGGCCCATGAAGAAAATCGTCCTGATTGAAGATGATTCCGACCTCTTCGCGCTCCTGAAGTACAACCTGGAAAAGGAAGCGTTCGCGGTCGCCGGAGCGCAAACCGGGCGCGGCGCTATTGAGCTATGCCGGCGTGAGCGGCCGGATCTGCTGATCCTCGATATCATGCTGCCGGATTCCGACGGCCTGGAGATTTGCAAAGGTCTCCGCAATCATTCCGAGCTGGCGCACGTGCCGATTATTTTCCTGACCGCGCGCGCATCGGAAACCGACCGCATCCTGGGTCTGGAGCTCGGAGCCAACGATTACATCGTCAAGCCGTTTTTTATCCGGGAACTGATCGCCCGCGTCAAGAACCAGTTCCGAACGCAAACCTCCCCGGCCCGCACGGTCAGGTCGGGGGATCTGGAGTTGGATCGCGCCAGTTGCCGCGTTACGCTGCATGGGGCCGAAGTTTCGCTCACCGCCACGGAGTTCCGCCTGCTCGAGTTTCTGATGAGCCGTCCCGGTGTGGTGTACAGCCGCGAGCAGCTTCTGGATGCGGTTTGGGGACATGACCGGGCCGTCACGGACCGTACGGTGGACGTGTACATCCTGCGTCTGCGGCAAAAAATCGAGCCCGACCCCACAAATCCTACCTTCATCCGCGCGGTGCGGGGCTTCGGCTACAGCTTTAACGAGCACACCGTGGAAGCGCCGGCCAAGACCTCGGCGATGGCCTAGCCCGCACAGTGGGGCGGTCCCCCCGGACCGCAGCCGACGCCCCCGTCGGCTTGTTTCATGTCACCGGCGGATCCACGCTGCCGATCGAAAACAACGAGAATTCATCCTCAGGCCACTGCGTTGGCCGGCCCTTTTCTTCCCGCATGTGATGGTATCGGCCACCATAGAACAGCAGCGGCCTGCCTTCGCTCGCTTCAAAATGCTCCACGCGGCTGATGTAGAGCGTGTGGTCGCCCGCGGGATGAATGTCGAGCACCTCCGCCACGAAATAAGCCACCCCGCCGCCGATCAGCGGGAGACCGTTTCGATGCACGTAGCGAACGTGCAGCCCCGGCGCCGGACGTCCCGCGAAATGGTTGCTCAGCGCATCCTGATCCTCGGCCAGCACGCTGATGCCGAAGCGCCGCACCTGAGGCAGGATGCGGTGCATATTCGAGCGATTGTCGAGCGAAACCAGGATCAGCGGCGGATCGAGCGAGACCGAAACGAACGCATTGGCCGTCATGCCGTGCGTCTGCTCTTCATACTCCGCCGTGAGAACCGTGACGCCGCTGGCAAAGCGTCCTAATGCGTTGCGAAACTGCCGGGTGTCAATCTGCTGATTCGTCACTGCTCGCGGCGGAAATCACTTGAGGCCGTTCTTCATTACAACACTAATGTCATTCGGATTGATGAGATCGGGCACCGTCCAGCCGTCCAGGTCATACTCCGACATGCACTTCTCGGCGAAGCCCTTGTACTTCGCGGATTGTCCCAACTGGTCGGCCACCATCAAAGTTTCAAAGCGGATGCTCTCGTGATTGCCGAAATAGTTGCGCTCGTAGAGTTCGTGCCGGCCGCCAAACTCCGTGCCCATGGCGTCCCACATTAGCTTCATCAGCTTCACGCGATCGACCGCCGAGTAGCCGTTGGAGCCGCGCACGTAGGTCTCGAGATAATTGCGGATTTCGGGAACCTTGAAATCGTTGGCGTGCGATGGCAGATAGATCAGCGCGCTGGCGAGCACGTTTTCGATAATTTCTTTGAGCCGCGGATAGATCAGGTTGGACGCAACGCGATACGCCAGGCCGTAATCGAGATTGGGCAGCACGTAGCCAGGCGTCCAAGGCGTGGTGGCGCGCGCCATGGCGTCCGTGAGCCCCCAGAACAGATTACGCCACGCTAGAACCTCGCCCACCTGCGCTTGCACGCCGCGGAAATCCTTGGAGCCGGTGGCTTCCACGCCTTTGAGCAACAGACCGGCGATGAAGTCCAGCTTCACGGATAAACGCACGCAGCCATGGAACATGAATCGCGGCAGGAATCCGGAGCGCGGGAAAAAATTGTTGACCTTATCGATGTCGCCGTACGCGAACACGTTCTCCCAAGGAACCAGGACTTTGTCGAAGACAATGATCGAATCGTTTTCATCCAGGCGGCTCGATAGCGGATAGTCGAACGGGCTGCCCATGGCCGCGGCGGTCATTTCGTACGAAGGCCGGCAGAAGAGTTTCACGCCGGGCGAATCCGTGGCGACAATGCACACGAAGGCGAAATCCTTGGTTTTGATCGGAAGCGCGCCGTTGTTGGCGATGAAGTTGTAGTGCGTCAGCGTGGAGGTGGTGGCCACCACTTTGGCGCCGCTGATCACCAGGCCGGCGTCGGTTTCTTTCTCCACGTGCATGTACACATCGCGCACTTCGGACAATTCCTTGTTGCGATCCACCGGCGGGTTTACGATCGCGTGATTGACGAACGTCACCTCTTCCTGGACCTTTTTGTACCAGCGGCGAGCGTTCTCCTGGAACGGGGTGTAGAACTCGGAATTCGCGCCCAGTGTCGCCAGGAACGCGGCTTTATAGTCCGGACTGCGGCCCATCCATCCATAGGTGACTCGCGCCCATTCGGCGATGGCGTCGCGCGATGCCACCATTTCCTCGGCGTTATGCGGAGCTTTGAAAAAGTGATGTGTGTAGCCGCCGCTGCCGGTGTCGGTCTCGGTGCACAGAATCGCCTTGCGCTCGTCGTGCAGCGCGTCATAGAGCCGCGCCAGCATGCGGCTGGTATTGCGGAAAGCGGGATGCGTGGTGACGTCCTTCACCCGCTCGCCGTAAATCCAAATCTCGCGCCCATCGCGCAGGCTCTCCAAAAACTCCTGGGATGTAAACGGCTTGGTGCGCGTGGCGCCGAAGATGGGTTTGGCTTCTGTGGACATTGTTCTCTCCTGAGGTATTGCTAAGAGCTTACGCGAATTTGGCCCAGTCGCGTTCGAATCGGAATACTTCCTTGGCGGGCGGCAGCGGCGCCTGCGTCTCAATCCAGCGGACCGGTTCCGCGCCGTTGTTGGCAAAGCTGTGGATGCAACCGACGCCGGTCCAGATGACGTCGCCGGGGCCCAGGTCGTAGCTCTTGCCGTCCGCCACAGCGTGTACGCGGCCGCCCACGATGAAATAGGACTCTTCGAACGTGTGATCGTGCGGGTCTATCTTCGCGCCGGGCGAATATTGAATCAGGAACAGCGATTGGTGGGTGGCGCCGAAAGATCGATCGACAAACATCTTGATGGCGACTCCCGTGGTGGGATTGAAGCCTTCCATTTGCGACGCGCCGCCGGGGCGGGGCAGTTGCGATTCGTCGAAATGGCCAATGGGCGCGGCCGCGTCCGGGGCTGCTGCGTCGTTCGAGAAAAAAGTGTCTTTGCCGTATTCCAAGGGCCGCGGTTGCGGCGCCTGCATCTCAAGCCATCTGGCCGCGCCGGGGCCTGCGTTCTTCCAGGAGTGTGGCGTGCCGGTTGGAATCAATCCGAAGTTCCCGGGGCCGAGCGTGTGCGTCTTCTCACCGATCCGCACGGCTACTCTGCCTTCCAGAATGTAGAAACTTTCTTCAAACGAATGCAGGTGGGGTTGAATAGC
>Ga0182024_10001593_pt1 | contig 58104 bp, 48 predicted proteins | sample P32metaG_FD_120480 | JGI IMG/M metagenome (GOLD analysis project Ga0182024, IMG submission 120480) | Permafrost microbial communities from Stordalen Mire, Sweden - P3-2 metaG (Illumina Assembly) | ecosystem: Environmental > Terrestrial > Soil > Wetlands > Permafrost | place: Sweden: Stordalen...
CACCGAGGCCACCACATAGGCCACGCTTTCGGCTTCTACCTCTTTGAGGGCCCGGGGAAGGTCACGGGCCGGCGGAGCTTGATGTAACAGAACATGAGCTGCCTCGTGGATCAGCGTCTTGACCATGGCCGCGTCGTCCATGTCGGCCCGGATGAGCACCCCCCGGCTCGCCCAGTTGGTTTGACCGTTGGCCCCTTGTAGATGGCTGGCGTCGGCGACGGTGTCGACCGCGAATCCCTTCGACTCGATCAGTTCCTTGACTGATGCACCCAGCCCCGTGGGAGCCTCGCCAGCGAGAAGGCGGGGTCGGGGCGGATCCGGAAGGCTCTTTCCCGACGTCTGGCTGGCATCAAAGACCGTGGCTACGGTGAAGCCTCGAATTACCGGCGTTCTCGTCTCGGTCTCACCGACACTCGGCTTGTCCCCTCGGCGCAACGCCCGCACATTTCCCTCGGCATCACGAGCCAGCCTGCGTGTCGCTCGCATGGGTGCCAAGACGGCATAACCGTGCTGTCCACGTTCGACAGTGCGGCCGAGGGCCCGCCAAGTTTCGAATCCTGCGATATACGTCGGCGTCGGCTCGGGAACTCGACCTTCTTCGTGGGCTCTCGCATGCTGAGCGAAGATCAACATGACGTTGTTGGCCGAGTAGTCGTGCAGCACGGCCTGGAAATCGAGGAACTTCCGCCAATCTTCCCCGGTAACCAAGGAGGCCACCTCGGTGGCCAGTACCTCTTGCGCCGCGGCCACCTTCGCCGCTGCCCGCTCGCGGTACTGCTCTCTCGTCAGCTTTTCCATGTTCGGGCCTCTCCGAGGACTTCGTTATCCCCTCGGTCCGTAGGTGACCGCTGACCATCACCAGCCCTTGACCGGGCGAATTGTGGTCAGGGCTCAACCCAATTGATGCAACCCCACGCATTGGAGCGATGACCATGACCGCTGCCCAACTCGCCCACCTGGCTGAACTCGCTGCTCTTGCCGCTGACTACTTCGCCGTCAGCGACCCGGACACTGCACGAATATTTGGCGACTCGGCATCACGCGCTGAAATGCTTTCAGCAGAAGTACACCGCGACGAAGCGCTGGCACGCATCCGAACTGCGATGTCTGCCTGCGCTTTCTAAGCAACTGGTCGGCCATCTGACTTCGTTGAATTAGGACTTCGCTAGAACAAGCTGCCCCCAACGCCGACTTCACGACTCCAGCGGCATGACCAGACCATGCCGCATTGCAGCCGGCCGGGATCAGAATGCCTTGCACGGGGAGCTGAGCCCGGGTCGTATCGCGCCCTGGGGCACCCCTGCGTTCTCGGTCGCCGAAACATATGGGGGCACTCGAAGGGCTTTGAATGACGGTCCGCTAGCCGATCGCTAACCGGGCATGCTGGAGGAACCTCGCAACCACATAACGCCGACTATGTGTGGTCTCCGGCCGATGCGGTCCGTGGCTTCGCGGTCGGCGTCCCTGTCATTATGCGAGCAAAGCGCCCCCCACAATTAGGCGATCTGCCATCCACCTGGGGGGCTGATGCGACGGGCGCCGGCGGAAAGCCACTCGTTGCGTTCATCGCTCATACGGGCGGCGACCCACAAGGTTGTGAGTTCAGCCGGAAGATGTGGCTCCGGCACCGGCTGGATCCCGCCAGTAAGAACTACATGCGCCTTCGGGTGCGAATAGTCGACCCAAACAAAGAGGTGCCGCTCGTCAGTCGCCATGTCCTGGATCTTCTGAACATTGTCCGGTTTCCATGCTTCCGACTCGACGGCATCAAGTACATCTCTACCGTCGACCCAATCCCCGTCTTTGTGCGCGGTAAACGACCAGCCACCCTGACCCTTCGGGCTCACCGAATTGGCATGGGCGACTCCTGCATTTTCGAGGACCTTCTCCGCTGCCCGAACGTTGGGGTCGTTGGGCGTGGGTTCAGGCTCGGAGTAAAGCCACTGGACCTTGCACACTCCAGCCTCTTCGAGAGCGATCAGCGCCTGTTCCACGACCGAGTCGGCCGCTTTCACGTTTTCGCCAGACCTCAGAGCGACGCTCCACCACCGGTTCAACTTCGGTGATCCACCGCGCTGCCGCTTTCGTATTGCTGCCCAGGTCTCGACTTCATCGCTATCGGCAGATTGAGTTACCTCCAACCCAATGGTTCGACCCGAGGGCAGGGTCAGCTCTGCGTCGTGGCGTCCCGAAAATGTCGGAGCGATCGAAGCCCCGGTGGCCTGGGCAACCAAAGATGCTGCTGCCAACTCTTCGGGGAACACGGTTCGAGTCTATGAGCGACGTCGTGCGGACCTCGCCGACATGCCCGGTGGCGTCGTGGTGCAACCCAGTTAGAACCGTTTCTCAGCCCGCCTCCGCCCGGGAGTGACCGTCGCCAAGAAGCCTGGCTGGCACCTCGTTTCTGCCTTTGTCGGTGCTCCGTGCTTGCCTTCCGGCGGCTATTCGTCGTTCTCCCTCGCAAAACATGCTCACGTTGGCCTCGTTAGATTTTCAAGCAGATTGATCAGATTCACGCTCGACCATCTCATCTAGGCTCTTTAATGCGAGGCCTTCCGCGATCTCTCTTTGCTTATAGAGCAAGGTGTGCATGTAATCGTGAACGCTTTCCCAACGAAGTGTGGCATGGGGGGTGATCGCCGTTGAATCTATGGCGGCCATTGCTTGCCCGGGAGGAAACACGTCTCCAAAGTTATGCTTCCGCTTTACCGCGGAGAAGAGTTCCCGCTGCCGCGACAGCGAAATGCCGATGAACGGAATGAACTCTACCTCCCTTCGGTCTCTTTTCCTCTTGTTGTGCTTACGCTGCCCAAGCACGATTGAGTCCTCATGAAGGGCTTTGACTCGACTCTTGGGGTACGGCTCCTGATAGACCACGCGGTCAATACCCGCTGCAACGATGTGCCGGGCGCATTCATGACACGGGAAGGTTGTCGTATATAGGTAGCAACCTCGAACCGAGACGCCATGTCGCAGCGCCGACATGAGAGCTGACATCTCGGCGTGGACTGTTCGGCTGTATTCAACAACGTCAAAGAGGTCTGCCGAGCGCAGGATGCGACCTTCAGGACCAGAAGTGTCAGCATCAATGAGATCCCAGGCTTCAACCGTTTCGGGAATCTGTTTGATTTTCTTCAGCTTCGCTATCAAGTCTTCAAATATCTGGTACTTGATGAGATCATTAGAGTCGTAGCCATATTTCTCGTCGAGCTCAAAGTTCTCAAGGTGCGGCGTGTACTGGCCATCGCGAGCATCGAGTTCTACGCCGTCATTTCTTTGAACTGGGTATTGGCCACCGCCAGGGGCTGCCACCTCGTTATAGCCAGTCGCCAGAACGGTTCCATCCGGAGTGACAATGGCGGCTCCGACGCGGCGGGCCAATGAGCCAGAGCGGAGTGCGGCCGTGTGTGCATAACTCATTGCTACCTCATGCTTCGATGGCTCATGTCGAGTACCAGAGAAGATTTGCTCAAACATCCTCCTGAGTGTGCTTGTGCTCAAACCCACCTTCGGCTCATTCGCCGCAAGAGCTTCCTTTTCCCCTTCGTGCTTTGCGTGCTTTCGTCGCTTGGGATTGCCGACGTCGATAAAGACATCTCCAAGATGGAATGTCTTGTCGATAGATATGTGATGAGATTCGGCCATCGCTCCGCGGTCCCGACGCATCAGCTCATTGACGAGACCTTTCAGCTTCTCATCAGCTCGATTGCCATTGCCTTGAAGCTTCTCTAAGAGATTCTTTCGGCGTATGTTTTCATCCTGGTAGACACTAACGAGGAACAAATGGGGGCCATAAATTGCTCGAAGTGTGTGCACTTCCTCCGGATGGACAATGTCGTCGATGAGGTATGCGTAGCGAAGCCTCTCCCCTTTTGAGTGAGTCGACGCAAAGATGCCATCGCGGGTTTGTGCAATCTCCTCGACTCCCCGGAGCGCTAGGAAATCGCCACCGAAAGTCTCTCGAAGGGTGTTGCCACCATTCATCTTCTGGTTGAAGTATTCGTAGGACTTTTTCTTGATGCTTTTTGGTTCCAACTCAGGTAAGTACTTCGCGAGGTTAATCTCCACCACTTGATAGCCAGCTAGGTGAAGCAGATCTCGTAACTCGTTATCGATGTATTTGAGTTCTGTTCCGATGGCTTTGACGATACCTATAAACAGCTCATCCATCGGGATCTCGGATGACTCGACCTTGCTCTTGCGCTTGGTTGGCATGACACCCACCTTTGACAGTTCTAGCGATGGCAGAGAGGCCGCCGCCGCGTCGAAATGACCTCGGATCCTCCTGAGAAAGTACCCTGCATCCGCAGAGATTGCTGGGCCGATGTCCGGGCGAATACCGAAGGGGTTGGAATGACCAGTCAGCCAGGGGCTCCTGATCCCATCCTGCTCAGGGAACTTGATCACTATCGGGAACGTTGGAAGTCGACCGAGCGGTTGGCCGAGCAGAGACTAAATATGCTCCTGACGGCTGTTGGCACTGCGATTGCTCTGTCTACGGCGATCCTTGCATTGGGAACCCCAAAAGGGGGAATCCATGCACACGCGCTACTTGCGGGACTTTGGGTAGTTGTGGCGATCGTCGCCGAAGGTGTCTTCATTCGCCTGGTTAGAGCCCGTCGATCGATCTGTCGCGACATCCGCTTCATAAACAGGCTAAGGGTGGTGCTGGTTGATTCGGCAGACCCTAAGGTGACGGCTGTGCTGAAGTCGGTCGTAGATGCCGACTCAACCGAACCACGAGTCTTCTCGGTCTTTTCTATTCATAGTGCGTCGGCCGTTGTGGCGGGCAGCTCGGTGTTTGCGGCACTATGGCTGGCCAACTCAGGGATGACTCGCACTCCCCCGGGGGATGCATTCCTGTTCACATTCATTGTGCTCGCTTTAGATCTCCTCTGGGTTTGGAAAACGGATGCCCGGTCACGCCCCCCCGAATCTTCCTGCCAGTCCAAGCCCTCGCCTGCTTGACAATGGAGTTCCGAACATCGACAAACCCCGCTCAGCATTCGAGGATCCCCTTACGGGAAAGCCCGCAGGCTGGAAGTCCGCGCACGGAGCAGACCTCGCTCGCGACAGGCATCATCGTCGGTCGTAGAACCGAAAAGTCGTGTCACGAGACCGTACGGGGACACGGTTAACTGCTCCTATCGTGCTCTCAGCGCATTCGGCCCTTTAGAGCACGAGTTGGGTCGCGCTGGCAATTTGGTCGAGCAAGTCGAGACTCTCCGTTACAAGCAAAAGGTTGATCGGAAAGCGGGTACGAGGTGGAGTGGGGTCAGTGTCAGCCTCGTGAGCGATCTTATTGCGACGGTCGACAATCAGTAGTAGTGCTCGCTTGACGTCTGCGGGCGGCCGAGCTAAAGCAATGCCAACTGCATTCCAGAATTCCCCGTTACTGACAAGCCGAAATGCGTCAGCGATTTTTTCGGGATGCTGGAAACTTTGATATCCATGCTGCTCGCGGACCTCCGCCTCAAGCCAACCGACACCGCCGGCAGTAAGTGCTTGCTGAACGCTCTGCAAGGAAACGCGGAAACGCTCGAACCCCGAAACGCGCGGATAGGTTCCGACCTGAATCCTAAGCATGCGTGCACGCAACTCCTCATGGACAAAGTGATCGAAGGCGCTCACGCCCTGCACCAGTGCGGCTCGCAGTAGGTCATCAGTGTTCATGACCGGGGAGACATGTGCGGCGAGCGCCGCTGCGGTCGCTGCCATGTCTCTTGCGAACGAGAGGTTCGAGTGGAATAGTGCCAGCTCTGCAGCAGGCATTGCGTTCAGAGCCTGGTTGAAGTCAGCGCCTCGACCCGGTCGGCGAGGGCTGCAAACTCTGCATGAAACGAGTCGCGTGACTCTTCTGAGATCGCTAGAACGACACCGATCGAGTCAAGTTGAGCGGCCGTAAGCGCGAACACCGGAGTAGAGTGTTCCTGCGAGATCGAGACGAGACTGTTGAAATCTGCTATCTGGGCGAGCATGTAATTGTCGCCGACTCCTGCGGCGCGATATTGCTCGGGATCCAGCATCATCCCCGCGACCTCCAAGGCAGGGACTAAGCGATCCCGTACGGCATGTCCAACTTCATCGATCCAGCGCTGGAATCGGCTCGCTGGACGCCCACTTCTAGGCCGGTATTTCTGGACGATGGTCCCAAGGAATTTGGTCGTGGGAACGGGAAACGGATACGCCGCATCTCGCAGAATCGGTAGAGATGCGGCTTGATCCGCCCAGCCCTTCCATCGGGGCAAGACGCGCGACAATGAGTCGATCGCCATGACCGAGAAGAAATCCGGTGCACTTGGCACGATCACATAGTCACTAATTGCAACGAGATTCTGGTTGATGGCGCCCAGTCCGGGACTCATGTCAATCAGTACGTAATCCGCCGAGAGCGCCTCCGAAGTCTTTCGAATCAGGAACTCCAAGCTGCCCGGGAGGTTCTGAAGGGCTCCGATGGCCGCCGATAGTTCCTGCGCGATCCCGAGCGTGACTTCGTATTCGGCAAGGCGAAGGTCACCTGCGAGCAGATATAGCCCGGGTCGACCAGCAACCTCCACAGGCTGTACGGCCTCGATGGATCGCGGCTGCGCTTCGAACGCGGGTGTTAACCCCGTACGAATGGTCTCACCTTGACGATAAAATTCTTCAAAGTCATCCAATCCTCGGAAGTTCAGAACCATTCCCGTTAGATTGCACTGGGGATCTGAGTCAACCATAAGGACCGTGTGACCTCGTTCGGCAAGCATCCAGCCGATATTAAAGACGGTGGTTGTCTTGCTAACGCCACCTTTATGATTGAATAACGCGACTTTCGGCACCAACCGACCTCCAGGGTCGAGGTATTCTGGAACCGCACGACCCTACAGGCTGGGTAGGCGGCGAACCATTGACGTGCCCGGATCACGACGACTGCCTCCGAAATGCCGTTATCTTCAGTCCTCTTGCGCAAGTGGGCGTTGACCAGCCGGCCTGTGTAAACGACATGTGGTCCACACAGCGGCACCGGCGTGCGTTGGCGCCTTGAAGGGGCAGTACCTTTTCTGTATGTCGTTCCAACTTACGGAACCGCTTTCGAGTCTGGATGTTGAGATCCGCGACGCGTATACCGGCGTGCTCCAGCAAATAAGAATCCGATTGAATGACTCATACGCAGCCATCGACGGCATTCCCAGCGGGGAACCCATAGTGGATGTCCTGTGTTGTGAGCGTGCTGCACTCCAGATCCGCAAAGTGCTTGAATTGATAGTTCTGTCGAGCTTGGTTACCAACAGGGAATCCCTGGAAGCGGTGTCGGTGGCGTTCAGAGACCACGATGCTGCCAAAGCGAGAAAGCTTGTTCGGAAGTTCAACCCCTACTACTGGCCGACGCCTGTGTGGCAATTTCCAATAGCTGAAGGGGTTTGGATGCCGATACCAGTGAAGGACGGATTCTTGACCGAGGGTGATTGGCGTCGAGCATTTGGAATGACGAGCAAGTTGGTCCACGCAGTCAGCCCATTTCGCAAGCTCCCGAACCCAGCGACCTCAAAAGATGCGCTCAAAGAACTGTTGGCATCGATTCTCGTTCTCCTCAAGGAGCATTATGTGGCATTGGTAGGAGGCACAAAGTGGGTCACCGGGCGTCTGGACGACGGCACCGGTAAGGCACAGGCTGGGATCGCCCAACCGCTGCGACAGGCAAAGGAACAGCCCCAAGCAATTCGTCAATTGGAGTCACCCGACTCCGCAATCACGGAGTAGGAGCGATGGAGCTGTTCCACGTCACTGGTGAAAAAGGTGCAATCGGCATCCGAGAATACGGTTTCGCCTGCTCGAGAACAGGAAGGTCGCCCCGTTCCGCTTGGTTCTGCGCGGACAGGGATGACAGTGTGGAATTGACGTCCACCCTTGCGCAGTATTTCTTCGTTATCGTCGACATTCCCACGGACGTAGTTCAGGAGTTCCGTGATTGCGTCGATGACCCTGCTCCTCATCTAGCTTCCAACGAAGGGCTGCCGAACCCAGTCCTGTATTGCGTCCCGTGGGGCGTTCTGAACAGCTATCGCCCGTTTCGATTCGAGGGACCGATTGCCAAGTCGATCCCCGACGATGAGCCGGACTCTCTGGTACCCCCACCAGTCGACTAGTTGTTTGGCGATGGCCTTTGTTGGGGCGGCGGTTGCTCGGATCAAGTGACGCATCAGTCGACCAAGCAATCGTCAACCTCCTCGGCAACAATGGGCGGCTGAATGAACACGATTGCCGCTGCGCCTGACTTCCCGAGTCGTGGCCAAAGTGCGGCTTGAGGACTCAGGTCACTTGGTCGCCGGGATGTGACTCCAAGTCGTTTGAAGCGGCCCTGGGTCACTTGGGCTTCTCCACGCGACTTGAGTTTGTCGACTGGGCAGCTTCGAGGCCGCAAGGACGTCCCGGCGGATAGTTGGGCGCATCAGCGCACCAGTGGATCATTTGGAGCTTCTCAACACTCCACCCCACGTCACAAAGCTGTTCCAGTCGTCGTGGGCAATCGCAGGCCCTGGCCAGTCAAGATCTTTTGAAATCAGTGGTGACGGCCAGATCCGAGAAAACGCTTGACCGATTGGCTCGGGAGGCATATCAGGTCGCCAATGGTTTGCTCCCTTGGATTCTGCGGCGACGAAATCCACGCTGAAAACCTGGAAGGCCACAAATCCGAGAGCAAAGCTGGTCAACTGGCCATTCAATGGCGGACCACTCTTGGTTGTAAGTGGAACACCCGATGGCTCGTACATCAAGGCGCTCGATGATTGGGCGTCCCAACATGCGAGCCAAACATTCGAGCGCGGTGGGGGTTCCAGTTTGGAGAAGAGCCATGCCCGCTCCGCCTCCGAAGCCACGAATCCTTCAATCGGTCGTCCGGGAAAGTTTTGGCGAACCGCCAGTTCAAGCAGATAGACCGTCTTGATGGCCCACGTAGCCAGGAGCCTCTGAGATTCCGGAGTGAGCCTGGTTGCTTGATGACTGACGACCATGGGTTTGAGAATGTCCGCGACCGAGTTCTCCATACGACTGAGCGTTCCGCTGTTGCACTTCTTACAGATATGCCCGTCCAGGGTGATATTTAGCGCCCGAAGGTCGCGGACAGCCCGAACTGGTTCCGAATGGGTCCCCATATTCACCGTCACAGGTCCTGGGATCGAGAAGCTCCGCTTCGCCCACTGCGGTACAACGTGTTCTTCTGAACCTGGAGCTTGCTGCCCGCACACCATGCACGTGATCTCTGATGCCAACTTCATGAAACCACCTTGGCACCGACCAGCATGATGCGTCGGCGTGGAGACGATACTGACAGTTTCGTGACTCGAGCAATCTCATCCAGGTCCAGTTCCCACCCATCGTTGAGCTGTCGTATGCGTCGCGCCTGACCGTTAGCTGCCCATCTTCTCCCGTCGAGCGCTCGAGATAGTTGCATACGGCCGGAACAGAGCTCGTACGAGTGGAGCACATCTGGAGTCCTGGCCATTGAATACTTAGGGCATCCGTCGGGTCGGTATGACGAACCGTAAGAGGAACGCCTTGCGGTAACGGTCGATGTCCGCGAGGGTCACAGCCCAGGGGCGTCCCGTATGCCCCGTCCGATCACGATTCTCGCTGGGGAAGGTCAACCGGGACAGCAGGTGTCCCCAATCCGCGAGCAAAACGTCGCCTTGGGGGTGACCCCCACAGCGGGGTTGCCGGGGAATATCCGCCAAGGGCATTATGCCTTTCCTGTAGAGCAGTGCTCTCTTACGTAAACGGTACGAGTGCGTCCTGCAAGCCAGCCTGGAGTCATTCTGAGTACATATGCCGACCATCAGATAGGTGCGTGCGACGGAGGCCATCTATCGAAGCCCTGTGCCTGGCGCCCACCGGCTTACCGCTTTATCTCCACTGCTCTTCCCCCAGCCGGCGCCTGCGAGTCGCCACGAGGAGACTCTCGGTCGCTGCACTAGGTACAGACCCGGCCTCAAGTTCCTCGGCTTGTGCGCAGGCCGTCTGCCACTGGCGCTCGACTCGTTCGTCGTTGCCGGCCCACGCTTCGAGCACCATGGACACACGATGCAACTCCCCCTCCCCGTCGGCGGCAAGCCTGGCCCGCTCTATTCCCGTTCGGGCTACCTCGAGATCGATGACCTCGCGCCGCGCCAGCTCACCCAAGCGCCCAGCTGCCTTGGTGGCCAAGCGGCCGATACGGGCCTCCCACATGCTCGACCACCAGCCGTAGCGGCCGCTCCCGTTGCCGACCGGAGTGTCCTGAATCAAGTTCAGCGCCGCTCGGCATAGCTCGACCGCCGCATGGGGGTCTTCGATGTCGATCCCGCGTTCGGCCATCTGAACGAAGCGCAGGACGTCGACGGTCACATCATCCGCGAGGCGATAGGTCCCGGTACTGCGGTCGGTGATCAGTCGCGATGCCCCGCTGGCGTCGGTGCCCAGGGCCGCCCTGGCTGCGGAGACCACGTTGTAGAGCGTCTTGGTTGACGTGGCCCCGACAATGCCGTGGTCCAACATCGACGCCGAGGTGGTGCCCTTTGTGCCCTGCAGGGCCAGCCAGGCGACTAACTCGGTGATCCGTACCGCCATGTTGGAGGGCAACGGTTCGGCCAGGCCGACGATCTGTGGCGTAAAGGTGAGCAGCCGCACTTCGATCCGCCCAGCGGCAATGAGCTCGGCAGGTGACCGCAGGGTCGTCTCACCTCCTCTCACCGCTTCGGCCGATTCACGGGGCTCCTTTTCTTCGGTCGCCACGCGGATCAAGCACAGGTCGTCGATGCCCGCCAGCACGCCTTCCGAGGCAGAGTCGAGGCGACACTGCTGCACCGTGATCCCGAACGGTTCGATGATGGCCTCCTCAGCGGTGACCATGACGCGCGTGGTGGCAAGACTCGGTTTCGAGGTCACCGAGGCGACGATCGCGCGTGCCGCCTCCGACAGCACGCCGGGATCGCCGGTAAAGAGCACGGTGGCCCGCTCATCGAGGGTGTTCTGACCAACGAACAGCGGCGCCAGTGCTTCGGCCATCTCGGTGTCGCGGGCCACGCCCACTTGCTCGGCCCAGGGCCACGACTTGGCGGTCTCTACCCACGACGCCAGCATCGACGGGGCCCCGGGACCTTCCAATGACACCGAGTCGCCGGGTTCGAGGTGCAGCAGATATGTCCCGCTGGCGTCGTCGCCAACGGGCAACAACAGGGGCAGCCAAGCCAGCTCCTGGCATGCGTCGGGCCAGAGCAGCGCGCGATCGACATCGGCGGGCAGCCGCCAGCTCTTTCCGTCATCGCCAAGCGCGAAGGATCCCGGGGCCCAGTCGACAGGCTCCTCCAACAGCACCTCGACCCCGGCCGGTCCGACCCGGACGACCCTGGTCCGCGGCGGATCCGCCCTGGCCTCAGCGCGCAGCGCCGACGTGAGATGACGGTTGGCGAGCTCGAGCCACTCGAGCACCGGCGCGTCGGCAAAAGGGGCCAGACGGGCTTCGAGCCTCACAGCGGCCGGGGCCGGGTCGGCGACGGCTTCGTCGTCGCCTCGGGCCGCCCGGGCCTGCGCGCGTCGGCGCCGGATGCGGCGCAGATAGGCGGCCGCGACCAAGACCGAAATTCCGAGGCTGGCGGACTCGGGTACCCAGCGCACCACTGCCCCGGTGAGGGCGTCACCGCCGACGGGCACTGGCGCCTCAGCGCCGTTGCTCGCGCCATTGAGCGTCCCAGCCTCGCCCGGCGCGCCGACACCGGCCTGTACGCGTCGGGGCTGTGCCGACGCCGGGTTCGTCGTCGGGGCGGACGCGGCCTTGGTCTGCCCGGGCCCCGACTCCCCCAGTCCACTCCCACCCCTTTGACCGTCCGCTCGTGGCGAGTCGGCGTTGGGCGCCGGAACCAGTTTGGACGCCGGCGGATGCAGCAACAAGGACGGCATCGGATCAGTTGGAGTGGGCTCCGTCGGACTCGCGCTAGGTAGGCCTGGGAGGACGAGGACCCAGCCGGGATAGATCAGATTGGGATCTACGAAGCGCATCCCATCAGCCATCATCCGGTTCGCGTTGGCCGCCCAAATTTCGCTCCACGCTCCCTCGTCCCCGTAGAAGCGGAGCGCAATGGTGGAGAGGCAGTCGCCGCTCACCACGGTGTAGGTCGCCACGGTGTTGGCCGACAAGGTGTTGGTCGACACGGTATTGGTCGACACAGGGGTCGCGCTGACAACCGGACTATCGGCAGGAGGAGCGGACGAGACCGGCGAAATCGGCGCGCTCAGAGACGGTGGTGACGCCACCTCATTGGTTGCAGGCAAGGGTGCGGATATCGGCGCGGCAGCGGTCGTCGCACCGGCCAGTCCAACACCCATCGCCGTGCCGGGAAGGATGATCAGAGTGAAGCCGAGGACCCATCCGGCCAAATGGCCCCTCAGACCGGCTGCCCGCGGCGCGTCGTTGGGGTGGCGGAGCGCCGAGACCACGTCGAGACACAGGCCGACGATGATGCGCAGCCAAGCGATCCACGCCACGGCGACGAGAAGGAAGAGTGCGAGACGGGTCGGGCCACTCACGTCGAATACCCCACTGCGCGACCAGAGGGAAACCGTGACGGTCCCCAGCACGATCGGGGTCGACAGGCCAACCACCACGATGACGGCGAGACCGGCCAGGACGGCGCGGAGCTTCGACTGCGGCGGGCTCATCACGTCGGACCGTCCACAGATCGCTCGGATCGCCCGCTCACCTGCTCGCCCGGTACCGCCATCATGTGGGCGCTTGTGCCCCGCGGCTCACGGATCGCCCTGGCGTCCTGACCCAGACTGGTCCCCGTCACGTGCCGACAGCGGTCCATCTGGCCCTCCTCCTGACTTAGCGTAAGCCCGTCTTGGGACGAGGCCCGACCGGCGCTGTGCCGGTCCGATGTCGTGGGCCTCGTCACCGAGCGAGTGAGCGTCATGCGCAGAACCGTTGCTTTTGCTCGGGTACCTCGACACAGCCCTGGATCCCGCGCCTCGGGTTGCCCATCACCCCTCACTCCCCTATGGGCCGGCTCAGAGATCAAGCGGTCCCGGCGCGACAACTTCTGACCGGCCGCGTCCTCCGAGACTAAGGAGCGAGCGAGAGTGTGCGCCTGGGTCCCAAAATCCTCCTCAGGTGCACCTGCCATCTGCGCAGAGTGCCGAGTGCAGTTCCCCACCGACTTCCCCACGGTCCGAAAGTGCCAGCTCGGGAAACTAAAACCAGGTTTGTGGGCGTCAGAAGTAATCGGGCGACTAATCCCGCATGGCCACACACCTTTACGGGGTGCCAGGGATCGACTGTGGATGGCAAAGAGTCTCTGGTTCATCACTCCAGGGTGAACGGTGTCGCTCCCCCGAACCCTCCCCCAGTCGCATACATGCAGGTCCGTTGACGTCCGACAACCGTTCCGGCCATCTGTGCGAGCCCGGACGCCTGGTCGCCATCACCACGCGCCCTCGGATTTGCCGCCGATCGCCCTAGCGCTGGCTAGGCCCGATCGGCCTTGCCTCCATCCGAGCGTCGGTGTCGAAGAGCGCCAGTTCGCCCGGGGTGCAGATATGGCGCACCATGAAGGAGCGCTCGCCGATACGCCACAGCCCCTCTCCTCTGTCCAAGTCTGGGAGTTGTCCGATCTCGGTGGAAGATAGACCGAGGACACCCCCGGTCTTTTTGGCTTCGTCGGCTTCTTGGGCGTAGATGATCTTGGTCGAGCAGTCCGCCAGCAGACCCAGCGCGAGGTTGCGGGCTTCACTGTTGGCGTCCCCCACAGCATCGAGGTCGCTGAGCCGATGGATGATCATGAGGTTGGCGATGCCGAGCGCCCGGGACAGTTTCCACTGCGACTGCATCCGGCCCAAGAGGCTTGGTTGGGCGATGAGGCGCCACGCCTCGTCGTAGATGACATAGCGCTGGCCCGCCCCCGGATCGGCCAGCGCCGCCTCCATCCAGGCCGAGGCGCAGCTCATCACCAGGCCGACGAGCTGGTCGGAACCCGAGATACGCGACAGGTCGAGGGAAAGCATGGGCAGTTCGGAGTCGAAGGCCACGGTTGAGGGGCCGTCGAAAAGGCCGGCCAGGTCGCCGTGAACCAGGCGGGCCAGGGCGTGACCGGCGTCACGACCATCGCTGATCAGCTGGTCCAGCGACGACCCGGGGCGGTCCTTCGCCGGTTCGAAGAGCGCATTGACCACCATGGGGAGGATCGGGGTCGTCGAGTCGGTGACGGCGCACTCCAGCGCGGCGTCCAGGGCGCTGTGTTCGGTCGAGCGCAAAGGCCGCCCGAGGGCCGATTCGGTCAACGAGCCCAGCAAGGCGCGCCGTCGCTTCGCTGTCTCTACCTTCCAGGTGGCATCGTCCAACCCGGGCGCCCGCGGACCCTCATCGAGAGGGTTGAGGCGGGTGCGCAGCGTGCCACCGAGTTCGATGACCCGGCCGCCCACGGCACGACAAACCACCGACCACTCGCCTTTGGGGTCACCGGGCACGTAGACCTTGCGCCCGAAGGCGATCGACCGCGTGGCCAGGCTTTTGGCCAACATCGACTTGCCCTTGCCGATGACACCGGCGAGGAGTTGGTTCGGGTTGGTCAGCACCCCTTGTTCGTAGAGAGTCCAAGGGTCGTAGACGAAGGCAGCGGAGGACCACGAGTCAGATCCGATGAACACGCCGTCGCTGCCCAGACCCGCCTCCGCCAGGAACGGATACGCCCGGCCCAACACGTCGGTGGTCGCCCGGTGCGGTTGCACCGCGAATCTGCGGTAGGAGCGGAGGGCCCGAGGGCCCGTCTCGCCCGCTCGGGGCAGGTAGGCGGCGGCGTGCTGCTCGGCCTTGGCCGCACCGATTTCCATTTGGCGCTGCTCGAGCAATGCCTTGCGCCCGGCCACCTCGACACCGCGCGCCAGCTTTCGTTGGTGCCGGCGATCCTTTCGAGCCAGGTCCGCCGGGGTGAACAGGGATGCTCCGAGCGTTCGTCCTTCGTCGGGAAGCCTTGACCCATTTGATCCACCATTTGGTCGGCCGGGCTCGTCGCTCCGCTTCCTTCTCAGCATCGATGGACAGTCCCTTCTTGCGGTGAATGAGGCACCCTCACGTCACGGATCGAGCCAGGGGCAGCGCGGCGACCACGAACCCCTGCGCCTGACGCCCGTAGAGGACCCGAGTCTCACAACTCGCCTGGGAGGCCGCCTGTTCGATCTGCGCCACGGCGGCCGACAACTCGTCGCGCGAGGCCGCCGTCACGGTCAGGAACCCGGAGAACTCCATGTCGCCATGACCAGCGATGAGCGCCTGTTCACGGGTAAGGACGTCCTCGTATTGCTGGTGCTCGGAGAGGTCCTGGATCTGGCCGATCTTGGCCCGCTGGGCCGAGTCGGTGATGGCCTCGGTCTTTTCCTTGCGAATCCGGCGCAAGGCTTCTTGGGCACCAAGCGGGTGCGCCACCAAAGACAGGGATCGTCGGACCCCGGGGGCAAAGACCACCGAGTGCAAGAAGTTCGGTGCCACGTCCTGGCGGGGCCACTCGCTTATCCACAGCACTGTGGAGAACCCCGAATCATGGCGGAGGTAGCTCCAGTGCTCCGAGAGCGCCACCGGCCCGGCATGGTCCAAGTTCGCCCCAGGAGATCCCTCCCGCAGCCCCGCGGCGGGATCGTAGGCCTGGCGCACGATCACGGCCAGCCCGGCAGCGTCGAGCCAGCGCTCGATGTGCAAGTCGGCGGCCCGCAGCGAGTATTCGAGGGCCTCCATCTGGCTTCGGAGTACAGCCGCCGCACCCTTGGTGCCTCGCCCGGCCTCGCGGATGGACTTGGCGGCGCGGCGCATGTCGAGCGAGATGGTGATGGTGCTGCGGTGAGCGGACGAGCCGTGAGAGGACTGACGCAGAAGTTCGGCGTAGTTGGTGTCGGCCCATCCGCCGTCGTGGGTGCCGCGGCGCTCGTACCAGCCGGCGACGCCGGCGCCCGGGTCGGGCACGGTCGATTCGAGCACCTGGATGGCGGCGCAGTACCCGGATTTGGACAACGACGACAAGAGCCTCCCCCACGCGGTCACCCGACTCGCCTGATCGGCGGCAGAGAGCAGGACATAGGCCGGATGGGTGACCGCCACGGTGACCGAGAAACTCTGGCGATGCGGGTCGTGCACCATGCACGCCCCGCAGTCGGGGTCCTCGTAGAAACGCAGCGCAGCGGCGTCACCGGGAAGGGCCATGGTTCCCGCCGGGCGTGGCGCCGACACTCTGGCGCGGTACTCGCTCTGTCGGACCGCCCCGCGCGCAGTCCAGTGTCCGACCACGGGAGCCCATTCGCACAGGGCCAATCCTTGCCAGCTGACATAGGTGGCGACGAGCAGGGGTACCCACACCAACCCGCTGGCCACCAGCCCGATCCCGCCTCCCGCCACCAGACCCAACACCACGACACAGACCGCTGTCCCGACGCACAGACATCGCGCCGTTGACAGCCCGAGCAGGAGTCCCCGGGTCGAGCGTTGCGCGAAGCGCACGGACGCCGGGCCCTCAGGAGGCATAGCGGACACCGCCACGGCTGCACACGGCTCGCCCGACCCACAGCGCGCCGGCGGTCATCGGGCCGTCAGCCATCGGCTGGTGACTTCCCTTTTGGTGGGGACGTCGGTGGCGGCGAGGTCGGTGGCAGGGAAGTCGATCGTGGGGCGGGTGATGGCGGGCCGGTTGGGGCGACTCGGGACGACACCTCGGCGATGTGTTCGCTCCCCTTGTCCACCGCCGTCTTGGCGGCGCTCGCCGCGCCGGTGGCGGCCCCTGCGGCACCGACTGATCCGGCCGCGGCTGCTCCCGCTCCGGCGGGAACGCCACCGGCGGAGGTGCCGACACCGCGTGACCCGGCCCCGGGCGAAGGCTGGGTGCCCGAAGTCACGCTCGACGCGGAACCGCTCGGTGTCCTTTGTGCCTGATCCCCCGGGCTACTCCGTGCGCCAACTGAAGCGCCCGATCCACCCGTTCGAAGCTCGCCGACCCCTCCGGCCATTGATCGCGCTTTGCGAGGTGCCGCGGCCACGGTCTGGGCGCCGGCCAGGGTGGACTGGGCGTGCCCATGGATCTGCCCGAAGTGCTCGCCACCGAAGTGGACGAGCTTGATGGCCAACCACGGGGCAAAACCAGCCATCAAGAGGATCAGCGCCCCGATGATGGTCTGGGTGATCGACTGCGTCGCCGATGCAGCGGTGCCAGTCCCGCTGACCTCACCAAGCCCATCGGTGAGCACACCAAGGCCGATCACGAAGATGATGACCAAGATGAGCTTGGAGACGACCAGGGCGACCATCGTCTCGATCCACTTACGCACCCACGAAGTCGAGATGTCAGACGTGGCCCCGGCGAAGGCCAACGGGGCGAACACCGCGGCCACGATGATGAGCAACTTGCGGATCATCATCGCCCCCCAGACAAAGATCACCGCCCCCAGCACGACGAGGGCCAAGAGCAGGGCGACGGCGGGATTGGCAATAGCGGTGATGGCAGTGGCCGAGAGGATTGCCGATCCCATCTCCTGCATCGAATCGCCCGTGGCGACCGCTACGAACCCGGCCGAGAGGGAGTCGACCGCGGCCAGCAAGAGTGTGGTGATGGCGATGGCGGCCACGGCGCCCACGAACGCGATCAGCAAGCCCTTGAGCGCCCGGGCCAGGCCCGAGGGATCCCGGCGCAGCACCGAAGCGATGACCTGTATGACGAACAACCCGGTGGCCACCACCACGGCCAGCGTGGTCACGATGGCCAGGTCCTTGCCGAAGGCCGGCCCGGTGAGCGAGATGGCGGTGGCCCCGCTGATCTGGCTCCACAACCAGTTCACCGCCGAGCCTGCCGCGTCGGCAAAGTCCTTGGCGATCTCGCTGAAGGCCGAGTCGGCAATGGAACCGGCCGCGCCGCCGGCGAGGGAGGCCAAGCAACCAGCGGGGTCGGTGAGCGAACAACCCATCAGTCGAGCGTCCAGTCCGCGACCGCCACGGCGCCGTAACCGGCGCGGACGTCGGCGGCCGAGCCCAAGGTCACGCTGAGGGAGAACGACTCGGGAGCGCCAGCCACACCGTTCGTTGTAACTGTCATGGTGCCGGTGACCGTCTCAATGGTCATCAACGGGTCGCGCGGTTGCCAACCTTCCGAGATGATCTGCGTCCAATCGGGGGCGACCTCGGCTTGCACGTCGGTGACGCTTTGGCTCACGCCACTCTTTGCGTCGGCGACCCACTGTGGCGCCGAGGGCACTGGCGAGGGGGATCCACCGGGTAGATCAGGATCGGCCAAGGAGAGCACCAATGCCTTGCCGGCGACACTGGCCGGTACCCCGGGCAAGGTGTTGGGGGCCTCTTCGTGGTCGGCCCAGGCCAGCAACGCGCCCCGCGACTGCAGCGTGAAATTGGTGTCCAAGAGCTCGGTGGTGAACGCAACGGCATAGGTGCCCGGGTCGCCCCGGTCCACCGCGGGAACGGAGGGATAGGCAGTCGACACCGCCGGCGCCGCTACGGTGCTTCGCTGCGCGGCGGCAATCGCTGCGGGAGTCTCGGCCTGCGCCAGCTCGGCATCGATCTGGCGTTGTATCGCCGTTTGCGGCACCTGACGGATCGAGGCTGGCGCCAGGTGCTGCGCTGGCGCTGTCGTTGTGCGGGTCCTCGTGTTCTGCGTCGTGCCAGAACGTGACCGGGTTGTCCCAGACATTGGCTGGCCGCCCGTGGGCGTGCCTGCCCGGGCACCACCATCATGAGTGCCTGTCAATACCACCGCACTCGAGACGCCAAGGACTGCGACAACGATGACGGCCACGAAGAGGCGGCGATGCAACGTCCAGAGTTTGCGCATCAGATCAGCCCTTCTCGACACTGCCTCTCTAGACACGGCGCCTAGATTCCCTTGCCCGTGGTGACGAAGAAATCAACCAGGACGTTGGCGCCACCGATCAACACCGCGGCGACAAAGGCCACCAGAACGCCGGACTTGCCTCGTCCCGCCAAGTGCGGGTTGGAGCTGTGCGAGCCGATGGCCCAGAGAATGGCGGCGATCACCAGGCCCGCCACACAGGCGATGAGCCCGACGGTCAGCAACGCGCCGACCATGTTGGACAGGGTGCTGATCCCGGGCAGACCGGTCGAATTGGGTGACACGTCGGCAATGACGCCAACAGCACTGACCCCGATGGCGGTGATGGTGGTGACCATGTGTGTGTGCCTTCCTCGCAACTCACGCGGGCTCGAGCGGCCCGCTCTGTTCCTCGCTCAACCGATGGCCACGGTCGGCCCCACCCGTCTCATGCGAGGTACGTCTCATGCGAAATACCGGCTCATCCGAAGTGCCGGATTCCCGAAAGGCCGCCGGCAGTGAAGTTGGCCCAGGTCTGGACGATCACGCCTTGCTCGGGGTCGGTGGCCGAGAGCACGAGTCCGTCACCGATGTAGAGGCCGACGTGCCCGGGGTTGGCCAACGTCCCGTCAGATCCGGGAATGAGCACCAGGTCTCCCGGCGAGATTGCCCCGAAGCCATCAACCGCAGTGCCCTCGTGCAGCTGGTCCCCCGTGTAGTGCGCCAGCACCACGCCTGCTTGGGCCCAGGCCATCATGGTCAGGCCGCTGCAGTCGAAACTGGCCGGCCCCGCCGCGCCCCACACATAGGCGTCCCCCAGCTTGGAGATGGCGTAAGTGATGGCAACGGTCTCAGCCGGTGTGGCGTCCGGTGGGATGGCGTAGCCCGCGGGCAATCCGAAGGAGCTCGCCGGGCCGGCCGGCTCGCCGCCGTTCTCCCCTCCGCAGTCCAAGTTGTCCGCCAACGCGGTGATAGCCGCCAAGATCGTGCCGGCCGGGGTCCAGTTCGCCTTGTAGTTGGCGCCGACCACCGACGAACCGTGGTTGGACGCAGACGGCACTCCGTTGAAGGCCGAGTCCTGCACGTCTTGCGCCGCCACCCACGGCGCCATGCTCTGCCAGCTTGGAACGCTCAAGAGCCGCTCGACGAACATGCCGGCGGCATCGGTCGGGTCCTGTTCCTCGCTCGGGGTCCCCCACCCCGCGGCTGCCCGCTGTTGGAACAGGCCGAGCGAGCCGTCGTTGCCCGACTCGGGCCCGAGATTCTCCAATGAGGACTCGGTGTAGGCCACCATCAGCGCGATCTGCGCACCGTCGGCGCCCGCACCGAGTGCGAGGGCCGCGGCCACGATGGTCTCGGCATTGGTCGCCTGTTCCGCAGACAGGCCCGGAATCGGACCGCTGGCCACGCACTCGTTCTCGGCGAGCTGGCCGAGGACCGTGACCCCCACTGCTCCTTGGGCGGCGACCGACGAACCGGCCCCGGCGGCCATAACGACCAGAGCGAGGACCAAAGCGCCCAACGCACCCGCCAGTCCTGCACCCACCTTCGCTGCGCCGTACACGGGTCACCTCCCACATGGGCCCAATCGATAGTTGGTTGAGCCTGCGTAGCGTGGACGGGGCAGCGACCACCGACGACCCCTGTGCGTCCCCTCAGATAGCTACGGACGAGTCTTGGCTGGCGACTTCCCCATCGAGGGCGTGCTCGAAGAAGTGGCGAAGGTTGTCGCCCCTGCGGGAGCGGTCCCGCAGGCGCCTCCGACGGCGATCGCTGAACGACAAGGTCGCCGGTGTCAGGGCCACCAGCTCGGCCCGCCAGTCCGTCACGATCTCGGAGGGCACCTCTGCTGGCGACATGCCGGACGCGTGGCGCCACAACAGTGCTGCCTCGGGGTGGTGGTCGGTGCCCAAGAGGAGGTGGGAGAGCGAGACCCCGGTCGGATGCGGAAGATCTCGGAACAGTTCGGTGATGCGATTCGACTTGTTCGCCCTCCTCGTCGGGCGAGCGGCCGCGAACAGGTCAAGGCCAGAGAGACCCTCGGGCCGCTCGGCCGAGACGGTCCTCGTTCGCACCGAGTCGAGGTGGTCGACCGCGATGTCACAGGAGCGCTCCAGTAGCGCCGCGGCAGCCGGTGTCACCATGTAGCGATGCTCGCCCAGGGCCACACGAAGCTCGGCGACGATGGCGTGGCCCAGTGAAGGAGCGCTCGCTCCGGGGGCCGGTGCTACCTCGGCCAGCTCCATGAGCGCGTCGTCGAAGCTCACGATGCGGACCTCTCGGCCGAGGTGTCGGTGGATCTCTCGGCGTTCTTGCCGTCGGCCCGCCTTACGGACAACGCCGATGAGCCGCTCGGTCGTCCACTGGCCCTGACGTACTCGGTCCGCCGAGGCGATGGCCGTGCGCACCATCGTGTCCACCCGCTCGACCATTGCATCGGGCCATGCCGCCATGACCCACACGGTCAGCTCTTCGTAGAGAGGGGTGGCAGTCAACGACTCCCACAACTGCTTCATCTCGGCGCCTCGACGTGTCATCGCATCCGTGGCGATGTCGGCCGGGAGGAGCTCGGCGATGATCCACTCCAGCTTGGCCACCGAGCCGGCGCTTGCAGTCGAAAGGCCGTCGGCGGTGCGGACCGCACCGCTGCGGCCTTGAAACGGTTCTGCGGGGAAGAGCGATTGGTCTTGCCCATGCCCTTCGGGCCATGTGGGGTTCGTGTGTGTCATGGCGACACCGTGAGGGGCCGAGTTCCCCTCGGGCCTCCCCAGACAACTCCCCACCTACGGTCGGGGGTCCTGTCACTTCCCTACGGGAACGAAGAGGGACCTTTGCCGCGGTACGAAGCGTTGCTCGAGTGCGCATCCGGCGACGGCGTGGGGCCCTACGTCCCCGCCAGGGAACTGGCTACCGCCTTGACAGCGCGGGTTCGACGGCTCGGTTACGTGACGCGATCGGAGACGGGCCTTGTCCCTCAGTTGCCGGCGAGCTGCGCAGCTTTCATCGCCCGGCGAACCTCCGCCTTGCTGACGTCGAGCAAGGTCGCGGCCACATCGGCGCCCATCACGTTGGCTGCCGTCACGACGGCGGCGGCGACTTCGGCGTTCGCGGCGGCCACCAGGCCGTCCTGGGCGACGAGCACCTCGGCTCGGCGAGAGGTCACTGCCTCGAGTCGAGCCAGCGCGGCGCTGTGGGCGCCAACCGCCTTGGCCGCGGCGACCTGGTGATCCCGCAGCCGTTCGCGCGCTGCCATCGACACCGGGGCTTTGGAGGTCATCGGTCCCTCGTTCTCTCGGTCCGCTCTGGGCCGTCAGGGTCGGGGCCGGTCGCCGACCACCATCTTCCTCCGAGGATTGAGGCACACGCAGTCCCACCGCGGCCCCGTTCGTCTCCAAAACGACCTCGGCGCGGACATCACCACTCCGGCCGCTGGAGGGGTCCGATCGTGTCCCGTGCCCGAGCGAGTCATATGGCCACCTGGGTCGACCTCGATCGCTTGACCCCCTCTGTTCTCCGGCATCTGGCCGCGGCCAAGGAGCGAGCCTCGCGTCCTGAGTACGACGACACTGAAGTCATGGCCGAAGAGCTGGCCGTCATGGTCATGGAAGGCCGGCGCCCGACCATCGGCTGGTACCGCCGGCACCGCTCCCCAGCGACCTCCCCACCGCCTTCCTGAGAACCTCCCCACCGAAGACGTAGGACCGTTGCGCCTGGGTAATCAGGCTTGTCAACCCCCGCATGGAGCTATCGCCAGGTAGCCCTGCGTACACACGTCCCGGACGCCGGGCCGGGACCACCGGCGCTTCACGGCGTCAAGTCCACGGCTCGGCTCACAAGAACTTCTGGCGGCTTCGCGATCGTTGAAGTTCGCCCTACGGGCGAACCCGCCAGAACTTCTTGCTCGGCCCAAGGGCTGCCCTCTCCGGAACTTGACCCCGCTGCGCTGCCGGTGGGAGTCGCCGTTCATCGAACGACGCAGCGGCGTCGTTCGCAAGGAACGAAGCCAAGAGCATAAGGAGCAAGACCATGACCAACTCGACCACCATCACCGGGAACCTGACCCGGGAACCCGAGATCCGCTACACCAGAGAGGGTCAGGCCACGACCCAGCTCGGCGTGGCTGTCAACCGGCGCTGGCAGGACCGGACCACCCAGGAATGGCAGGAAGCGACGTCCTTCTTCGACGTCGTGTGCTGGCGTGATCTGGCCGAGAACGTGGCGCTCAGCCTGACCAAGGGCATGCGCGTCGTGGTCACCGGCCGCATCGAGCAGCGCAGCTGGGAGACCGACGACGGTGAGCACCGTTCCAAGGTCGAGATCGTGGCCGACGAGATCGGACCGAGCCTGCGCTTCGCCACGGCCGACGTGCAGCGGACCCGCCGTCAAGGCGCCGAGGAGGTGCCCGAGTCAAGCGACACCGAGGGAGCTTCGTCCTGAGGCCTGCGCCCCGAGCAGGGTCACCGGCTAGCGCCGGTGGCCCGACCCGGGGCACACAGCACTTGACAGTGAGAAAGGCAACACCAGGTAACGGCCCCGGCTCAGCCGGGGTTGTTGCGCGTCTCCACGCGCTGTCGGAGTACGCACCCAACAGGTCTGCCATGTCGCCGTCAAAGAGCACACAGCCCGAACCTCTGCCAATCCGCAGAACGTCACGTCGACCCCATTTACACCCGCGCACTTCCTACTCACATCCCCTCGTGCCTCCCGAGCCAGACGAACACCTCCTGGCCACCCATCAGCCACATCAGTTTTGCTTCACACGTGTGGCATTCGAGGGGGTCGGGCTCGCGGAGGGGGGTGATGATGGTCCGTCACCTCTCTGAAGAATGCGGAACGAGATCCGTTCCGGCGACAGGAGCAGGCCGTGATCTCGCTACGCAGGATGACCTTGGGATCGGGCTACCGCTACCTGATGGAGTCCGTCGCGGTGGGTGACGGCGCGCCTCTTCCCTCCTCCAACCTAACCCGGTACTACGCCGAATCCGGAACCCCGCCCGGCGTATTCTTGGGCGCAGGTTTGGCCGGTCTTGACGACGGTCGCGGCGTCGAGGTCGGATCACAGGTCACTGAGCAGCACCTGTTCAATCTGCTTGGGATGTGCGCCGATCCGGTCACCGGCCAGCCACTCGGCCGCCAACCCAACCGCGCCCACCTGTCCCTGGCAAAGCGGGTGGCCCAACGGGTGGCCGCCATTCCGGCGGTCCACTCCCCCGCCAACAGGTCCGAGGAGACAGCGCGCATCGAGGCCGAGGAACGGTCCAAGGGTGGCCGGTTCCGCGCGCCGGTGGCCGGATTCGATCTGACCTTCTCCCCCTCCAAGTCGGTCTCTGTGGCCTGGGCCCTCGCCGACCGGGACACCAAAGCACAGATGTATGCCTGCCATCGCCAGGCCATCGAGGCAGTACTCACCTACGCCGAGCGCGAGGTGTTCCACTCGCGTTCGGGCACCAACGGCGTCGTCCAAGAAGACATCGAAGGCGTAGTGGCCACGGCCTTCAGCCATTGGGACTCGCGGGCCGGGGACCCCCAGCTGCACGACCATGTGGTGGTGGTCAACCGGGCCCGCTCGGTCTCCGACGGCGCCTGGCGCACGCTCGATTCCCGAGGCCTGTACAAGTCGGTCGTCGCGCTGTCCGAGATGCACCAGGGTGTGCTCAGTGATCTCTTGACCGAGAAGTTGGGGTGGGGCTGGGACGGGCGAAGCCGCCGCCATTCCGAACGGCTCCGTTGGGAAGTAACAGGGGTCTCTGAAGCGCTGATGGCCGAGTTCTCCCAGCGCTCGGTGGCCATCGAGGAGCGAAAGACAGTGCTCTTCGGCGAGTTTGTCGCCGCCCACGGCCGCCAGCCAACGACGGCGCAGGTGCTCGAGCTGCGACGCCGGGCGACTTTGGAGACCCGCCCGGCCAAGGAGCACCACAGCCTGGCCGAGATGACGGGTGGCTGGCGCGGGCGGGCCGAACCCTACATCGGCGACGAGCCGATCTCGTGGGTCACCGGACTCGTCGACCGCAACGATCTCCCGCTTCTGCACGCCGGCGACCTGGCCGACGGCATCTTGTCCGACGCAGCCGGTGTGGCCGTCGAGCGGGTGGCCGAACGTCGGGCCACGTTCAGTCGAGCCAACATCTTGGCCGAGGTTCACCGTCAGCTCCATGGAGTCCGCTTCGCCTCGACCGACGAGCGGATCGCCGTTGCCGAGCGCACCGCCGACCTGGCACTCCGCCAGTCGCTGGTCATCTCGGCACCCGAACTGCACTCCACGCCCGGGCGGTTACGGCGGACCGACGGGACGAGTCGGTTTCGGGCCAAGGGCCATGAGGTGCACACCACGACCACGCTCTTGGCGGCCGAAGCACGACTGCTCGATGCCGGACGCCAGATCGGCGCTCCGGCGGTCACCATCGGCACGGTGGACGCCTTCACAAGGGCCAACCTGCCGCGCCGGGACCACGCCTTGTCGCGTGACCAGGCCCTGGCAATCGAACAGATCGCCACGTCGGGGCGCCTACTCGATGTCTTGATCGGGCCGGCCGGAACGGGCAAGTCCACCACGATGGCCGGGTTGCGTGCGGCGTGGGACGCCGAATACGGCGCGGGTTCGGTACTTGGCCTAGCACCCTCTGCCGCCGCGGCCGAGGTGCTGGCGGGCGAACTCGGCATCGACACCGAGAACACCGCCAAGTGGCTCTTCGAGCACCGCCGGGAAGCCGAACGGTTGGGCAAAATCAGAGAACTCCATACCGCGCTCAGATCCCTTCCCAACGTCTCGGGCGCCCGGGCCCCACTGCGCCAGCGCATTGGCGACGCCGAGGCCGAACTGGCCCGTTGGCGCCTCCGAGCAGACCAGTTGGTGATCGTCGACGAGGCATCCCTCGCCGGGACCTTCGCTCTCGACGAGCTCGTGGGCACCGCCGCTACAGCCGGGGCAAAGGTCGTCTTGGTCGGCGACCAAGGTCAACTGAGCGCAGTCGAGGCCGGAGGCATGTTCGCCGCCCTCGTGCGCGATCGCGACGGCCTCGCCCCCGAACTGACCGACGTGCGCCGCTTCAATCACCTCTGGGAGAAGAGGGCCAGCGTCGAGCTACGGAAGGGTTCACCCAACGCCATCGATGCCTACCAGGCCAACGAGCGGATCGCCGATGGCGACCGCGACCAGATGCTCGATGCTTTGTACTTGGCCTGGAAGGACGATATCGAGTCGGGTCACGCAAGCCTGATGATCGCCGGTGACATCCGAACCGTGAGCGAACTCAACGACCGGGCCCGGGCCGACCGCGTCGCCGCCGGTGCGGTGACCGAACATGGGTTGACGGTGGCAGGGGGCGGGACCGCAGGAGTTGGTGACCTGGTGATCAGTCGTCAGAACGACCGACGCCTTTCCATCGGACGGCGGTGGGTTCGCAACGGTGATCGGTGGGTTGTCACAGCCACACACGAAGATGGAACGATGACTGCGCAGCGGGCGAACGGTAGCGGCGTGGTGATCCTTCCGGCCGCCTACGTCTCCGAACATCTCGAGCTGGCCTACGCTTCGAGCGCCCACCGGGCACAAGGCCGGACAGTCGATACCGCCCATGCACTGGTCTCTTCGACCACCACTCGCGAAGTCCTCTACGTCATGGCTACGAGAGGCCGAGCGTCCAACCGTCTGTACGTCGACACCCACTACGACCCTGACCCGCAGACCTCCCACGACCAAGCACTCGAACCCGTAACTGCCAAGGAGGTACTGGCCGGGGTCCTGCTCAACGAAGGCGCCGACGTGGCCGCCCACGACATGATCCAACGCCAGCTGACCGAGGCCGAAGGCATGGAAAGGCTGTCGGCCGAATACCTGACGTTGGCCACACTGGCCCAACAAGAGCGCTGGGACAGCCTCCTTGCCCGATCAGGATTGAGTGACACAGATCTCGCAGCAGTGCGGGCCAGCGCAGCGCACGGTCCGCTCCTGACTGCCTTCCGCGACGCGGAAGCCCGCGGCCTCGACGTCGAGGCGACCTTCCCTCGCCTGGTGGCCGGCCGGTCCCTGGCCGACGCCGCCGATGTGGCGGCCGTGCTGCACGGCCGAGTGGAGCGTTGGACCGAAGCCGTCGGCGGACGGGGACGGAGAAGCGACAATCTGATCGCTGGGATCATCCCCCGGGCTCAGCGTGTCAGCGACCCCGAGATGGCCCAAGCACTTACCGAGCGGGACCAAGCAATGGAAGAGCGAGCCCGTACATTGGCCGACCACGCCGTCGGCACCGGACAGAGTTGGGTGCATCGCCTCGGGAGCCCGCCAGCAACCCCGGCCCCACGCGAACGCTGGATAAGGGAAGTCTCGATCATCGCCGCCTACCGCGACCGCTGGCACATCGCCGGCCATAGCGTTTTGGGCAAGCAGGGTGACGTGAGCAGTTTGGAACAGACAGGTGATCGTCAGCGGGCTCAGGCCGCGGCCGCGCGGGCGATGGCTATCAGCAGCGCCGGCACGGAGCAGCAGCACAATCCAAGCCCCGAGGTCGAGGTGCAGGTGCTGAGAGAAGTCGACCTGTGAGCAAGCGCAAGGACGCCAAGGCGATTGCCCGATGGGAGGACGAGGCCCGCCGATGGGCGAACGCCACCGCACGGAACCTCGCTCTCGACCTGTACTACGACCGGCACACCGCCGCCCAGCCGTATGGAGTTGGAGTCGTCCTCGATCCAGGCGAGAAGGTGTGGGCCGAGCTGACGGTCAGGTTCAACCTAGATTGGGTACCGTCAGTCAAGGTAGGCGAGCACGCGCAGCCCGCAATCCGGCCCTGGCTAGTTACCTCGGATCGATGCGTTGGGCGCCTTGCCGACGACCGGTTACACGGCTACCGATGGGACAAGGCAGTCGGTGCCCGCATAGATCTCACACCGGGACGTGAGTTCGTCAGCCTCGACATCGATTACGAACCTGCAATGGCGTGGAGCGGGCCATCGGTGGCCCCCATCGCGGTCGCTGCGGTGTTTCATCTCTACGGCCCGCTTGCTCTGATCCAACACCCCGGATTGAGCACAATCCGGTTCCCGATCGAGTCTTCCGAAGCCTGAAAGAACTTCATGAACGCCGGTGACCGACTGGTCGCTACATGGGATGTCTTACTTCGCACAGCTGGGAGCAGCCGTCCAGCGTGGTTCCTTGAATCGTGGCCGCGTCTCGAACGGCGGACCGCCATCGGCAGGACGTCCTCCAGTAGCAGCCTTCATCTACCATTCCAACATGGGTTTTTCGCGCTGGGCGCTGGCTGATCTGCAAGTGCATACTCCTGCCGATAAGAACCACCGTTACGGCAATGTGGGCGGTCCCGAACCCAATTTGGCCTTCGCTACCTCATTAGTCCGAGCTCATGCCGACGCAGGCGTGTCGATCATGGCCGTGACTGACCACAATCGGGTGGACTGGTGGCCCCTTCTGGCCGAGGCTGGCGAAGCCAATGGAGTCGCGGTTTTCCCTGGACTAGAGATAAACGTCAACAAATGCCACCTCCTCATCATCTGGGACCGGACAAATGAGGGCTACCAGCTGGCTCAAAGATATTTGAACTCGCGATTCAAGGCCGGCGATCCCAAATTCTTAGATACGGGTCATCCCATTCCGGTGGAATCGGGATCTCCATTGGACAATGCAAGAAATGCAGCGGAACTGCACGGTTTGGTTTTTGCGCCACATTCGACGGCCAAAAACATTGGCTTATTCGGCACTAATGTTTGCAATACCAGCTCCCAGGTGGCCCAGTCTGGCCTCCTGGCGGGCTTCGACGTCGTTGGGTCGACCTCGGCGGATGTTCTCAAGAATCCACGTACCGAATTTGGTGATCGGACGCCAGTTTGGTTCATTTCTGGAGATGTCCGAGCTTTAGATGAAGTCGGAAAACGGGCGGTCTACTTGAAAGTTTCGGATTGTCCAACACTCGAATCAATCCGCCAAGCGTTTTTGATGCCATTCACGCGGATCCGATTTCCCGGCCCGCAACGGGAGACGTGGGGGCACACCAAGAACGTAGTTTTCCTCGACGATCCAGCGCCTAGCTGGCCGTTTATCTCGAATGTGAAAATTGCTGGCGGATTCCACGATGGTCTCGACGTATCGTTTGGCCCAGGGCTTAACGCCGTCATAGGCGGGAAGGGGACTGGCAAGTCAACCATGGTTGAAATCCTCCGGTACGTGTGCCAAGCGCCAGAGTCCACTGCACCCGCCGCCATAGTCAAAGAGGGACTTTCGAACCGGGAAGCCAACTTTGCCGCGAATGCCGAGGCCACGATTGAGTACCAGGCGGAAGACGGCGAGAGCTACGAGGTGAAGCGGGTTGGTGGCAGTGCCGCGGCACGCTTGTCTCGCGGCGGTGCACTACTCCAGGTCGAAGTGCCGAGACGTATTCGACTGCGCGTATTTGGTCAGCGTGAGCTCGCGGAACTTCATACCAATCCGCAGGCTCTGCGCGAATTCGTTGCATCACAAACGCGTGACGCGGGCCAGGCTGCAGAGACTCGCATCAGAAACGCACGCGATAACTGTCACGACCTCGATCAAAACATTACGGGACTCGAAACTCAGCTTGGAAGAATCGAGAATGATCGGGAGGAACTCTCAGACCTCGAAGAACGCCTCTTGAGGCTCTCTGAACAGGGCGCCGAAAATCTCGTAGCTGAATCGCAACAACTTGGTGAGGCCAACAGGTCCGTGGCGGCACTGCTTTCATGGCCGTCTGATCTTAAGACTGTTAGCGAAGCCACCGATACCATGGCCACGCCCCCGGAACTAATTGCCCATGAGCTCATTCCGACGACGCTAGGCGAAACCCGTACTTCGGCGGCTGCACGGCTGACTGCCGATGCAAAGCACTGGGCGGAATCTGTGGAATCAATCGAAGCCGAACTCACCGCGGCATCGACCGACTGGTCAGAAACCTACAGAGTTGCTCGGGAGGATCTTGACCACCGATTGGCCGACACCGGGCTCCGGAACACCGAGGAGCTGGCAAGTATTCAGCGGCGCGTCGCAGAATTGCGGACCCAGTTGGCGGGTACTCCTGAGCAAGAGGCTCAGCTCGAGGCACTGCTTCGGCAGAGAGGCGAGGCGATGGACGAACTCTCCTCGGCTCGCAGGGAACTGTCTCGCTTGGTTGAGGCCGCCGCCAGAGTTTTGAACGAACGCTCAGGCAGCAGGGTCCGGGTGGTTGTCGATCCGCTTGCGGACCAGTCAGACTTCGCCGAATTCTTGAGCAAGAAGGTTATGAAGCGAAAGTTGAGTGAGGAACAAATCAGCAAACTCCGCTCGAATACCCCAGCCACTGTCATCGCTGCGATCACTGAAGGTAAATCAACCCTAATGGCCCTAGGATTGTCGGCGGGGTTGGCAGACCGATTGATTGAGCTGGACCACGCCGACAAGAGAGCCCTTGAAGAAGTAGATATGCCAGATCATGTTTCAGTCCAGGTTGACTTAGATGAAACCGGCGATCCCCGATGGACTGAGATCAAAGATGTCTCACCTGGTCAAGCCGCGACGGCGATGCTGTCGCTGGCCCTTGTTGGCGGAGACGAACCGTTGGTTATTGACCAGCCCGAAGATGACCTTGACAATCGGTTTGTGTACGAAGAGGTCGTACAATTGTTAGCAAGGGTTTCATCCGAACGACAAGTTATAGTCGCAACCCACAACGCGAACATTCCGGTTCTTGGCGATGCTGAACTAATAACCGCGTTTGATGCAAGCGCCGGACGAGCATTCACGCTTTGCTCCGGAGGACTGGACGAGCCGGGTGTTGCGGATACCGCTCGTCGGATACTTGAAGGCGGAGATGATGCCTTCAAAGCGCGTGCCCGAAGGTACGAGTCCCGTGTTGGCTAAGGCTCAAGAATTGTATTCAATCGGATAGCTTTTTGGCCGGTCATTCGAACCGCCGCAAGATCTCGTTCCTTAGCGGAGTAGATGCTCCCAGAACGTCAACAAGTGCAGACTTGGCAAGCAGAACTCCAAAGCTAGCGACGTGCTTTTGCGGATCTCAGTTCGGCGTCCATCTCGGCCTACTTGCGGGGGATGAACAGAGGCGGCGACACAGATGGGAACGGTGGGCCACTTTCTCGACGGATTCTTCAACTGGACCTCGATGCTCAACATCGGTCGGAGAATTTTCCTGCGTCAAGCCAAGAGTGCTCGAGCTGCTTTGAGTCCCCGCGCGAGCTTGCTAGCACTATCGCTAAGTCCACTCGGGGTGCAAACGTTGAGGGGATGCGCCGGCCATCATTGACTGGATGAAGGAGACCATGCTTAGGTCCATCGGCGTCTCCACCGTTGGCCGCTTCTCCGATTCATCCCACATGTGGGCGCCGTCGAACCCGTCGATCAGGATCCTCTCGGCAAGCACACTAAATCATGACTTGCGTACCTTCTTCAGGAGCTCGCTCAAGGTATCGACTCCTTGTCGGTCCTTGACCGTCCTGAGGGTGTCCTCGTTGCCGAAGTGTTTCAACTCGGGATGATCCTGCTTTAAAGTCTTCATCTTGGTGTTGCCGTGTTTCTCGCTGATCCGACCGTCCTTGTCTCTGTGACGCCCGTCTAATCCATCAGCCATAATGCGCTCCTGACTTCAGCTCAGCTCCGGAATGACACTAATGTAATTTCGTATTATCGGCGCGTAAATGCGGTCGGTGTCGAGCGGGCTGGAGCCATAGTCCGAGACACCGCCATTCAGATTGCGGACGCCACAACTTCAAGTGTACGGCGATCATCAACCTAGTGGCCGTTGTTTGTCGCATCCGGAACGAAAGGTTGACCCCTATTGTCATCTCATCCTGTGCGCTTGTGTATGACAACAGCAAGATCAAGCCGACGATGGATAAGTGAAACGGTAGACAACACATCCAACGCGTCGGCCTCGGATACGTGCCAGAACCGCTTTGGCTCATGAGCTTCCGGGTTTCGAAATGCTGAAACAACGCCCTTCATCAGGCTGGCCAGACCCCGCTGCTCGTTCCTTTCAGTATCTGAACGAAGAGAGTTGAAGGCGATCATCGGATTGGGCCCCTCGAATGCCGCTTGGACCAAGCCATGACCGTCCTCATCAACACCACACATCTCCCGGACCCGCTGGCACAATCCCTTGGATGCCTCGAAGACTGCGCCGAAACAATCTTCCGCCACCAACTCATTTGTGCAGTACTTGAAGATCTCGGCATGTCCCTGACGCCGGATCATCTCGTCCCGTAGCCGCTTGGCGACTGCCGCTTCCTCATGAGTTCGTGCCGTCTCACGTCGGTACACCTGTCCGTCCTCACCGATCCTGAGGCCGCTGAACGCTAAGACGGTATTCAAGTTCTCTCGCATCTGGCGGAATCCAACCGGATCGCTTGACCACCGAACGGGTTTCATCGCCGCTTTGACAAACGCAACGGTGCAGCTGCCCGACCGGACTCTGGCTTGTTCGTTGCTCAGCGCCGCCGCTATACGTCGCCACTTCGTCATTTCGCCCGGATCCTCGATGCGGCAGACCCCCAGGAGACGACCTATTTCGGCCCCGGTGAATCCCCAAGAAGTATCGCCCACGATCTTGGCGATCCCTTCGATAGTGCCGTCATCAAACGGCGGGACTGTCGCCATCGCTAGCTACCCAGCTTCTTGAGGGCACCCCACGAGCCCTTGGCATCTTTGATGTCAGATTCCGAGACCAGAAGATCGGACCACTCGGACCCAGGGTCTTCTTCACCAACATTGCCGTAGCTACTCATGGCAACTCGCCAGCCGTCGTGACGACCTTGAAACTCACTCCCAACGCACCTTCAAAGTGACGTTCGCCGCACTTGATCTTGCGCCGTTCCTCAGGCCGCAAACTGGTCCTCCAGTTTGCGGCCTTCGTCTCCCTAACCAAATACAGAAGAGGTTCGCCGGTGGGATCTCCGTGAGCGTCTCGATCTTCCATCACGATTGCCCAATCCGGGTTGTACTCACCGACAGGTGTCCGCACTTTGAACCAACTCGGGAGCTTGACATACAGCTGCACGTCATCCCGCAGATCCAAGGCATGAACGAAGTCCCGTTCGATTTCCGAGTCAACGATGACCTGGTCATACACCGAATGATCAGCCGGAACGAGATACTGCTTCCAGCTCTCCACCTCGTGATCGAAGAGGCTCATCTCGTACCACTCGTTGATCTTCTCGTACTGAATACCCTCGACAAGGTGATCAGCCAGACAGTCCTTTATGACTCGTACCGCTTCCGTAGCAAACTCGAACGGATTGTCCATCGCCGCCTGCTGATTGGTCGTACGCTTGAACACTTCGAGCAGCGTCGACCGCGTCAGCCGAACGGGCGGGGTCGTATGTGCCATGAGGTCGCTCATGAGCGCCACAAGATTGGGCAGGGGGTACCGACCCACGAGGTCAACTGCCGTCTTGGCTGAACTGAGCTGCATGGCTTCAAAGATGTCCTCATAGCCCACCCTTACTTGGGCCTTGGTTACCGCCACGCGGGGAGGACGTACGGAGAGTGCATCAACTCGAGGCACCACCACGGCCAAGAGACCTTCGGTGTCGACGGTCAATGCGTAACGCGTCTTGTGCTTGATCTGATCCCACAGTGTCTTGAACTCTGGCCTCAAAACGAAGTGCTTGCGCAACTTGGCAGCGTCCCGCTCCCGGGCGTTTGCCGGCTTGGGTGGCAAGCCCTCCATGCCATAGTCAGCTTCGATTTCGGACTGCAGTTGAGCCACATATCGGTCGTAGCTCTCGTTGGCAACAACCGTCAGCACATTTATGCGTTCATCGTGCACTCGATCCCCATCCTGGTTCCGGCTGAGTCGCACACCGCGACCTACTTCCTGGCGCTTCTTCATCTCCGATGCCGACTGGTTGAGCGTGCAAATCTGAAAGACGTTCGGATTGTCCCAACCCTCTCGCAGGGCACTGTGAGAGAAGATGAAGCTGACCGGCTCATCAAACGAGAGGAGCTGCTCTTTACCCTTCATGATGAGCTCGTAGGCGGCAGTGTCCTCCTTCGTCTCACCTGACACCGAATCGAGAAACTCAACGGTCCCTCCCCGCCGACGCTTCTGGGCAAAGTAGGCAGCACGGACGTCCTCTGCGCTCAGCCCCTCCCAACCCTCGGCAGACACCTTTAACTCGTCAAACGCCTGGTCGAAGAGCTTTCGGATGAGGCCATCTTCATTGACGTAGTTGCCTACTCGGTCGATGAAAAACAGCGAGAGGACCTTGATGCCGTGTTGCCGCAGCCGGGCCTGCTTACGAAAATGTTCTTCGATGGTGTATCGGATTTGGGCCTGGAAGATGGCCTCTTTGTCGGCGCCGCGAGCGGCACCTTCCGTTAGCTCGATACTGTTGGCGAAGCGAATGAACCCACCGCCCGGGTTGATCTCATCGACCTCAAAGCCGTCATACTCCGACCGGCTCGATTTCTCAGCCAGAGAGTCCCCGGGCTTGACGGTGATCATCTTCTCTCTGACGACACCGGTCCTCATGAGTTGGTGAAGTGTCACACGGGCAGAGATCGTGTTCTTCTTCGCATCGATCCGCTCAAGGCGCACAAAGGCCTGATTAGCGTCATCCTGCTTGATTACCGATGCAACCTCAATCCGTTTAACAAGACCTTCGCGGTACGCCTCGAACGGCGTCAGGCGGTAGACGAGGTTGTAGGGATTCCGGTGGGTTGCGCTATAACGTAACGCCAGCACGGGGTCGAGACCAGCTAACGCCCGTATGCGCAGTTCGCTCTCCATGTTCTGCGGCTCATCGAGGATGAGCACCGGCCGTGTGGCTTGGACGAGGTGGATCGGGGTCTCACCCTGCAGACGGTCTGTGCTTTGGTGAATGACGTTAGACGCCCTGTTGAATGAATCGATCGTCATCACCATGAGTTCGACAGTGTCCGAGAGAGCGAACTGACGCACTTCGGCGAGACTGGCTGAGTCGTAGACGTAAGAGCGATACGGCATATTCCCGTAGAGCTCGCGAAAGTGTTGCTCAGTGATCGCTAAGTCCTTGAGCACTCCTTCGCGGACTGCAATCGAGGGGACGACGATGATGAACTTGCACAACCCGTAGCGGCGATACAGCTCCAGAGCGGTCCGAAGGTAGACGTAAGTCTTCCCAGTGCCTGTCTCCATCTCCAGGGAGAAGTTCGGGAACTGAACCGTCTTGGGCCCGTCAGCCGTCTCGATCTCGGCCTCGATGCACACCAGGTCATCTGACACGGGGATCTCGTTGGTCTCTTGAACTGTCTGCAAGTTGGAAACCAGCACCGACTGATCGAGGTCGATCCGATTTCGAACTGCGCCAAATCCACCCCCGAACGCAAACGACAGGTCAGCCTCGATTCGCGGCTGCCCTTCAAAGAGACCGCACACAGCCTCGATGGCGTCAAGCTGGAAGGATTGGTTCGGATCGAAAGTGAGCTTCATCGGATAGCTCAGATCGTCTTCAACCTGCACTGCAAGGCAAGGTTCGCTGCAAGTTCGTCATCGAGCGCAGTGTCACGACAGACAAACAAATCATCCGTACTAATGCCAAGGTCCCGCACCGTGGCCGCGTTAAGGACGTCATCAAGGCAGATGATCAGCGATTGACCTTTGTCCTCATCCAGGATCCACCAGACTTGGTTGGTCGCAGACTCCGCACTGGATACGACCGAACTCAAGCTGAAACCTTCCTTTATCGCCACTTCCCACATCAGGTTGTCAGGCGTCCAATCGACAACCAAGCCATCTGCGAACCATTCCATCTGTTCTGCGTAGGCAGCGGCGTCGTGTTCGGCCAACCCCTTCCAGGGCTTCAGTAGTGAAGACCCCAACTTGAAGAGTCGAAAGCCGTAATCAGAAGGACTGGTGACACCGACGTCCACCGGGGTCGATGCAATCTCCTTAGCAGCGCAGCGGATACGCTCTGCACCCTGGTCAGCGATCGTTGCCAGAGAACGACCACTCTTGGCGGCGGCAGGCTCGTCCAGAGCTTCGGGCAGTTGGACCGTGATGAACCGTCGACTTCCGCCGTCCCGATGATTGGCGGCCAGCACAGCATGAGCGGTCGTTCCCGAACCGGAGAAGAAGTCGAGCACGATGTCTCGATCCTTCGTAGCGATCTGGCATAGGTACTCAATCAGTCGGACTGGTTTGGGCCAGTCGAACTTGAGCCCCCACTTAGCAAGCATCGCGCTGCTCTGCTGCGTCGTTCCGACGTTTCGAATGACCGTCAGTACGTGACCTTGGTCGGCCGAACGTTGGCTGTAGCGATAGATGGCGCCCGTGCTTGTGAGCGCAAACCGAGTCTCTCGACCTTGGCCGTCCTGAATGGGCTGAAAGCCATTATCGATGAAGAGCTGAAGGATGTTCTTCGACGACCACCCGCTCTCAAGCCTGGCGGGCGCCGCAAGTACCGAGTCCTCGACCTTTATGTCCTCTAGTAGGTGCGGCCAGGCCTCGTCCCGCTTGGCCACGACTCCTGACTCGAAGGCCGCTGGGAAGCCTTTGGGCAACACGACCTCGCTGACCGGGTTGGCTGGACCGTTCTTAGTGATCGTGTTCTCGATTTCGTCATTGAACAGTTTGCTGGTCTCGTCAATGTTCGGATCGATAACTGTCGGACGCTCAAAATGCTCTACCGACCGGGCGTACATCAAGATGTACTCGTGGTTGGTTTTGACTTTGCTCTGGTTGTCGATGTTTCCTTCGTTGTTCCAGATCAGCGTGGCGACAAAGTTCTCTTCACCGAATACTTCGTTGAGGATGAGTCGCAGGTGCGCCTGCTCGATGTCGTTGCACGAAATGAAGAGAACGCCATCGTCTCGAAGCAGCTGTCTCGCTAGAAATAGTCGGGGGTACATCATTGACAGCCAGGTCGAGTGGAAGCGGCCGTTCGTTTCGGGGTTCGTCGTGAGCAAGTTCCCCTCTTCGTCCGTCTGGCCGGTGTACTTCAGATACGCGTCGAGCGGGTCAGAGAAGTCGTCGAAGTAGATGAGGTCGTTGCCCGTGTTATACGGAGGGTCAAGGTAGATCATCTTCACTCGTCCGAAGTACGAGCGGTGGAGCAGCTTCAAGACTTCGAGGTTGTCACCTTCAATAAAGACGTTCGACGTGGTGTCGAAGGACTCCGAGTCTGCCTCTACCGGCAGCAGTGTCGCCCGACTCGGCAACTGCAACACGCGGATCGCTTCCTTCTTGCCGGCCCAGGTGAAGGTATAACGCTCCTTGTCGACATCAATAACCTCACCGAGCGTTGCAAGTAGTCGCTCCGGATCTACCTTCCCATCCCCGGTTAGGACCTCGGGAAATCGATCACGAAACCAGGCCAGGTGCTCCGAAACTATGTCTTCCGACGAGCGTTCAATGGGTTCTACGGAACGGTTGGACAACTTGGACTGGGCGCGAAAGGAGCGCTCTGCATGTGGTTCTGTCATTCGATGCCCTTGAGTTACATCCTCTATCGTAAGCGAACACACGTTCGTTGGGCAAGACCAGGTGCCACCGCCAACCTTGGTCTCGCCATGTCGGCCCAGGGTACGCCACACATGCCGTGAGCCAAGTCAGATGTGACCAGCCGTGCACAGTGCAGGCACGGGTGGCGATGGAGCATCTCTAAGCCTCGATCCACCGATTGGACGCGTGAGCTGAGGGCCGCGTATCCGCGGAAAGTGCCTCCCTGCTTGGGAAAATGGTGGTTCTCGAGGCCACACGTTCCCAGCATGAGGAGGCACTTCCTGTGACGTCATCATCGCGCACGATCGAGCGCGTCTGCGTGACCTTCGACGACCCGACGCTCGTCGCTGACGCCGGGCTCATCGTGCCCGCCACGCTGATGGTCCGTCTGGGGCTTGAAGCGCTGGTGAACCAGCTGGTGCGCCTCGGTGGTCGTGTCGGCGGGGCACGTCCGGGGCGAAAAGTGTTGACCTTGGTGGCGGCGATCATGGCCGGAGCCACCCACATCGACCACGTCGATCGCCTTCGGGCCGGAGCGACGCAGAGGGTCCTGCCGTTTCGGGTGATGGCGCCTTCGACGCTGGGCACGTTCTTGCGGTCCTTCACGTTCGGGCACATCCGCCAGCTCGACGCGGTGATCGCCGAGACGATCCGACGGGCCTGGGCGCTCGGGGCCGGCCCGGCCGCCGATCGGATGGTCATCGATCTCGACTCGACCATCTGCGAGGTGCACGGCAAGTTCAAGCAGGGCGCCGCTTATGGCTACACCCACGTCCTCGGCTACCACCCGCTGGTGGCGGTGTGGTCCAAGACCGGTGAGATCCTCCATGCGCGGCTGCGCAAGGGATCTTCGCAGCGCGGCCACAAGCGATTCGTCGAAGAACTCGTCGCCCGGGTGCGCCGGGCCGGGGCAACAGGTCCGCTCGTGGTGCGGGCCGATGCTGGGTTCTGGTCCTGGGCGCTCATCGACACCTTGGGCCGGTCCGGAGTCGCCTGGTCCATCACGGTCACGATCAACGCCCAGATCAGAGCCTGCATCGAGACCATCGACGAGTCGGCCTGGGTCCCCATTACCTATCCCGAGCGCGGTGAGGCCCAGGTGGCCGAGGCCAGCTACGTCACCCGCGTGCGCGGCGAGGAGCGCACCGTGCGCCTGGTCGTGCGGCGCACCCGGCTCAACGATCGGGCCCAGCGAGCGCTGTGGCCCGATTGGCGTCATCACGCCTTCGTCACCGATCTCGATCTGGCCCTCGAAGACATGGACCAGTTCCACCGCGAGCACGCCACCGTCGAGTTGGCCATCCGCGATCTGAAGGAGGGTGCGGGCCTCGAGCACTGTCCCTCGGGACGCTTCTTCGCCAATGCGGCCTGGCTCGCCTGCGCGGTGCTGGCCCACAACCTCATCCGCTGGAGTGCCCGTCTGGGCGACATCCATCCCGACGATCAGCGCACCGTGGCGCGCACGGTGCGGACCCGGATCCTCGCCCTTCCAGGTCGCCTCGTCAATCGAAGCGGGACCATCGTTTTGCGGCTCCCCGAGCGCTGGCCCTGGGCCGCCACGTTCATCCGCGCCCTCGATCAGATCCGCGCCTTGCCGCTCGTCACCTGAAGCTCGACACCGCGGACCGGCGCAGCCGCAGACGCTGACCATGCGCTGACACACCGACACCCATCGCGAGCCGTTGATCGACCACGCTCTGCCGCCAGCAGATCGCGCCGAGCATGAGGCGCTTACGCTGGAGCGCTGTGGTTCATCCTTCGAGCAGGAATTTCGGTGGATTCAGGCTAAGCGACGGACCGAGCAGTGATCAAGAACTGCCAGGTTCCATCGCCGGCTCCGGTCTCTCGCACGTATGGTGTGGCGCCGACAACCGACCGCCGCTGTCCTTCGCTAGTCACGACGACAAATCGTTCAACAGCCGGATCGCCAAGAGCGCCGAACAGCTGCCTCAAGCTGATCGCAGGCGGCTTACCAACTGCCGCGATATTTGTTCCGACGTAAGGCGGAACACCGTCTTCGACATTGAGTTCAAGATCGCCGTTCCGCAAGTTCCCAAAGCCGACGACTTTTCGAGACTCAGCAGTGCTGTTGCCGGTTAACACGAGGGAGTTGGCTCGGTCATCGGTCGAGCGCCTGAAGGCCTCGACCACTTCACTCGCTGCCCGAGCCACAAAGTTAGTCACGTACGCCTCGATAGCCCGGACTTCGCTGATGTGATCGCCTTTGATGCCAAGGAGTCGCAGGTTGCGTATGACTGGCCGTGGTCGAGGATTTACGACATCAACAATGACCGACTCGGGTTGCGGGCGTTCGACAACCGTCTCTCGCAACATCCCCGTTGTTACAAGGTCGGTGGTCGGGATCGAGTAACCAATCAGGGCAACCCGCACCGAAGTTCGGCTTAAGGCCTTGCGAGCGTCTTGCCATAGCTGGGTCAGCAACGGTGTCCGGTAGTAGCTCGACTTTGTCGCTGACGGCGGCACAATGAGCGGCACTCGCCCAGGAAGCGCCCGGCGTCGCGCCGCCTCCTCGTCGGGGACAGCTTCTGCTGGATTCATGGTGCCGGGAAGAAGCCAACTGGAGGTGGTTGCGCCAGAGTGGTCGCCGTTACGCCAGAACCAGTTTGTCGAACCATGCAGTTTGAGTAGTCGAAATGTCGGCTGCGGGATCTCAAAGCCATATCGATTCGGGGGTAAGGAAGGTTGGCCGTCGAGACAGTCCCACCATTCGATCTTTGGTTGTGGTCGGTCCAACCGCCAACGACTCTGTTTCCAGGCGTACATCTCGGCTTCACCAACCGCGATCTCGATCAAGGTGTCCTGGTTGAAGGTGATGACCGTCGATTGGCGAGCGTGCAACGTGCCCAGGAACTCCATCAGCCAGTCGTGTGACAGCGCTTCATCCTTCGCTTCCGCCACGCACCCATCGAGCACCGATGCCAAGCTCTCGCTACAAAGCTCAAACAGCACCCGATTGGCGAGGTTCTCCGCCACGCTTAGATCGGGCTGGTCATCTGAGATCCGGGACAGCCAGGCCTCGAAGCGCCCGTTCTCAAACGGCAGACGTATCACCGGGTGCTCAGCCTTAGCTGTCACCACTGCCAAGACACGGTTGCCAAGATCGTCAGTCAGCGGCATCAGCGAGGACAGAGACTTGGAGAACCCCGCCCCCAGAATCATGACCTCCCGACTCGGTTCGCTTGGAAAGGTCAACATGTGAGCACCCTCGGCACATCGACCATTCAATCAGCCTTGGCGGTTCAGGGCTCTGTCAGACCAAGCGTCGTTCAGCCCTGTGACAAAGCTAAGACCTTGACGGGAATAACGAGTCTCATCCTTGGATTTGCGGCGCGGGAATCGTCGCGTCCAATTCGCCTTCATGAAGCTGAAGCGGATCTAATTTCGGTCACCCATGAAGGCTTGATTTCGATGGGGGCGATGGTGGCGGTTTCCCGGCCCTGGGACTGACGTGCCCACTTGACCGACAAAGGATGGACTCCTATGCCCTCGACTTCGGCGCTTTCGCACCTAGGGCGCAATCAGATCCGTGATGTGGAACCCGCCCCGGATCTCATTTCGATTCCAGAAACAGCACGGCGCATCGGTCTCCACGCTGACACCCTCTACCGCCTGTGTCGCATGGGACAGTTCAGCCCGGCCATCCATATCGGAGGAAGATGGAGGGTTTCGGTACCGCGCTTGGAGCGCTACCTCCACGGCGAAGATAGGCGTCCCTGAAAGTCGACCGGACAAGATTCGGCGTCGGGCTACAGATCGAGCACATCACCCAACAGCGCCGCCGCAGCTCGGTCCCTCTCAGGTAGGGCATGTGCATACCTGTCTAAGGTCATAGTCGCCCTGGCGTGCCCGTGGCGCTCCGCCACCGTTCGAACATCGACGCCAGCCGCGATCAGGGTCGTGACCGAAAAGTGCCGCAGGTCGTGGAACCGGTACGGCCACTGGTCCTTCGGTGCCAGATCCACCCTGGTCGCCTTCGGGGCCTTCCTGCGGAGCCGCTTCAGCGCGGGCATCTCCATGTCGTGGCAAAGTTTGGCGAACCGGTGCGTCAGCGTGTCGGGACTGACTGGTGCGGCGCCGTTGGCGTTGTAGGACAGCACGTACGGATCGGCCGCTAAGGGTGATTCGGCACGCTCCGACACCTCCTCCATGTAGCGCCAGCGCCGCCGCAACATCTCCACGCCCACGGGATCGAGTGCCAGCAGCCGGGCTGCATGGGTCTTAGTAGGCCCCGTGTGCTGCTCGCCGGACGCGACGGTCAAGGATCGGGCGATCCGCACGGAGCCGGCCGAAAGGTCGACGTCGGACCACCGCAGCGCCACTAGCTCGCCCCGCCGAGCTCCGGTGAGTGCAGCCAGAGCGACGGCGGTCGCCATAACCGGGTCATCCCCGTCTGCAACTTTCAGGAGCGCGGTCAGCCGCTCAGGCGTCGGGACGACCATCTCCTTGCGCTCGACCCTCGGCGGCGTGGCCCGCTCTGTAGGAGCCGAGGTCAGCCAGCCCCACTTCGCTCCCTGGCGGCAGGCCGCGCTGATGATCGCGTGGTACTTGTGCACCGTGGCCGGCGCCAGCCCTTCATCCAGCCACTCACGGTAGGCCCTGTCCAGCAACGCTGGCGTCAACTTGCTCAGCTTCAAGGATCCCAACTTGGGTCGGATCCGATGATCGACCTTGCGCCGGTTCTCCTCGAGCGTGCGCGGTCGCTGCGTCACCGAGGCAGCATCGAGCCACTCATCGAGCAGCTGCCCGACCGTCGCAGTGCTCGGCTCGATCTTGCCGTCATTCACTTCAGTGACGAACCTCGCCAGCGCGACGCGCGCCTTGGCCTCCGTGCCGACGAACGTCTTCGTGACCTGACGCGGTTTGCCAGTGAGCTCGTCCACGCCGGCAAACGCGCGCAGCTGCCAACGACCACTGCGCTGGGGCCGTTCGCGCATCGTTCCTGTACCCGGTGTCCTGCGAACGGCCTCAGATTTCGCCTTGGATGCCATGTCCCCAAAAGGATAGGTCATTGTTAGGACCGGCCAGGTGACCATTTATCAAAAATGGCCCCTGACCTGGTGGGCGCTGCGGGACTCGAACCCACGACCTCAGCCGTGTGAAGGCTGCGCTCTAACCAGCTGAGCTAAGCGCCCTGGCAGATGTGCCGGAGCACAACGGTAGCCCGCCTAGACAGAGCCGCTCGGCGCCTTGGGGCGATTTGGGGTGCCCCAGTGGCCCCGGTACCCTGAAGTTGCCATGTCGCCCACCGCCGGAAACGGCAGCAGCAAGCCGCAGACCCTGACCGGGCGCATCATGGCCGCCTTCACCGGGCCCACGCCTCCCGGGAGTTCCGGGGGCACATCGGACCCGTCCGAGATACTGCCTCCCGAGCAGCGCAAGGCAGTGATGTCCACCCTGGACCGGGTGGAGACCAAGTGGGCCCTGATGGGGCTCGCGGCGGCCACCCTCGCAGGCATCGCGCTCCCCGCGTACTACCTGGTGGCGAACCCCTTGACCAAGCAGGACGGCAAATACGTCGCCGTTTCTCCCGACGCCGGACTGCTCGGTGGCGTCATCCTGGTTCTTTGCGTGATCGGGTTCGCCGCACTCTGGAAGCGGAAGCGCACGCTTGTCGCCTTCTCCCTCTTCCTGCTCGGGTTCGCATTCGCCGTGTTCATCGGTCTCGCCGGGTTCCTCTTCATCTTTCTCGGTGGGTGGCTCATGCTGCGGGCCTGGCGCATCAACAAGTACGGGACGACCGACTCCAAGGTGATCCGGAAGGTGGCCGCGACGCAGCCTCGGGGACGACAGCGCAAGGAGGCGGCACGGTCCAAATCGAAAAAAACAGCCTCGACGCCGGGTGATCGCAGGCCACCGACCGCCAGCAAGCGCTACACGCCGAAAGCGCCAACTCGCAAGAAGATCCCCAAAACGACCGAGTAATCCGTTACTGCGCCGGACGGGGACTGCACCCGTTCAGTCGGCCGGCTCAATGAGCAGCGCTGAGCGCAACAACTGGAGTGCGTCCGCCCGGCGTCGCACGAGCGAACGGGCGGTCGGTTCCTCCCCCAGGGCCCGTAACACCTCCACTTCGGTCACCATCCCGATCACCGTGGAGTAGATCGCCAGCAGCAAGAGCCGGGGGTCGTGGCGGCGCATCGCACCTGCATCCATTTCCGCTTCCAGGAACGATGAGGCCCGTTGCACCAGGGGGTCGAGCGCGAGGGTCATCTGGGTCGCCGCCGGCGGGCCCAACCGCCCGACTTCGCGCAGGAAGCCGAGCAGGTCCGGCTGGCGGGCCGCCACGCGGAACACGGAGCGGACGACCGCCTCCACCCGCCCCCAGCCCTCCCCCGCGCTGCGAAGGGCGGTTTCCAGTGCGACCGAGAGGTCGTCCGCACTGCGGGCGATCACTGCCTCCAAGAGCGCGTCCTTCGAGGGGAACCAGTACAGGATGGACTGCTTCGTGAGCTCGAGCCCCTTCCCGACGGCGTCGAGGGAGGTTGCCTCGTATCCCCTGCTGGCAAACGAGGCCAGCGCGGCATCCAGGATCCGGTCTTTGGTCGGCGGGCTGGGCACTTACCAAATGGTAGACAGAATCGGCAGGCGGTGGTAAACATTTCCGATGCCCATTGAGCGGGCCCTCCGTGGGAAACGCTTCTTCATCACGGGTGCCACAGGATTTCTGGGCACCGCACTGGTCGAGCGCATCGTTCGCTGCGTCCCCGATGCCGAGGTCACCGTGCTCGTGCGCCCGGGGCGCCGGTCGGATGCCGCCGCCCGACTGGCCCGCGAGGTCATCAAGAACGACTGCTTCGACCGCGTGCGCGCCGAGCTGGGCGACGGGTTCGACGCAGAGGTGGCGCGCCGGGTCCGCGCCGTGCCCGGCGACGTCAGCCGCGACGGGCTGGGGCTCGATGACGAAGGACGCAACGCATTGGCGGCTGCGGATGTGGTCATCCACTCGGCCGCCACCGTTTCATTCGATGCCCCGCTGACCCAAGCGGTCGAGATCAACCTCCTCGGGCCGTCGCGCGTGGCGGCGGCCATCGCCGAGACCGGTTCGGCGGCTCACCTCGTCGCCGTGTCGACGGCCTATGTCGCGAGCACCCACCAGGGCGAAGCCAAGGAGGAACTGCTCAGCGAGAACCGCTTCACCCTCGATATCCCATGGGAGGCCGAGGTGAGCTCGGCCCGGCGCTTGCGCGACGACCTGGAGGCCGAGTCCCGCAAGCCCGAGAAGCTGCGCTCCTTCACGAAGCAGGCCCGCGCGGAAATCGGCGCCGCCGGCGATCACCTGATCGCGTCGAAAGCCGAGAAGCTGCGCGAGGAATGGGTGAGCGCCGAGCTGGTGACCGCTGGTACGGCGCGGGCGCTTTCGCTCGGGTGGCCCGACGCCTACCCCTTCACGAAGGCACTCGGTGAGCGGGCCCTCGTCGAACAATGGGAGGGGCGGGTGCCCATCACCTTCGTAAGGCCTTCCATCATTGAGTCAGCGCTGGCGGAACCGCGTCCGGGTTGGATCCGTGGCTTCCGCATGGCCGAGCCGATCATCGTGTCCTACGCCCGCGGCCTCCTGCGCGAGTTCCCCGGCGTGCCCGAAGGCATCGTCGACGTCATCCCCGTCGATCTCGTCGTGGCCGCCATTCTGGCCGTCGCAGCGCGAGGGCCTGAGCCTGGACGGCCGAAGGTGTACCACGTCGCATCGGGCGTGCGGAACCCGTTGCGCTACGGACATCTGGTCGAGCTGTCGGAGGACTTCTTCAGCCGCAACCCCCTCTACGACGAGCGGGGCCAGCCCATCAACGTGCCCGAGTGGTCGTTCCCCGGTCGAGGGCGCGTCCAGCGGCAACTCAAGCGCGCCGATGCCGCCATGACCTTCGTGGAGAAGGTGATCACTGCCTTGCCGATCCGAGGCAAACAGGCGCAGCTGGCCGCCCGGATGGAAGACAGGCACGCGCTGGCCAAGCGCGCCCTCGGCTACGTCGAGCTGTACGGCGCCTACACCGAGACCGACGCCCGCTACCGGGTCGACAACCTGATTGCGTTGTCGGACGCTGGTGACGGTGACGACCACGCGCGGTTCGAGTTCGACCCGGGCGTCATCGACTGGGACCACTACGTGCACGAGATCCACCTCCCCTCGGTGCTCGAGCACACCCGCGTGCGCACCAAGCCAGGCAAGTCGGTGGTGGACAAGCGACCGGACCGCCAGCGGCGGGCCATCCTGTCCCCGGACCGGCATCTCGCCGTCTTCGACCTCGAGCACACCCTGATGTCCTCCAACGTGGTCGACACCTACGCCTGGCTGGCCAGCCGCCATCTGTCACCGTCACGGCGAGCACGCTTCGTAGCCGATCTGGTGCGGCAGGCGCCGTCCCTGCTCGCCCTGGACCGACGTGACCGCGGTGACTTCCTGCGCTCCTTCTACCGGCGCTTCGAGGATGCGCCCCTTGAGCGACTGCGCGAGGACTCGTGGGAACTCTTCCACCGCCAGCTCCTCACGCGATCGTTCCCCGACGGCTTCGCCCGCGTGCGCGCCCACCGGGCGGCCGGGCACCGGACCCTGCTCATCACGGGAGCGCTGGACTTCATCATCGAGCCCATCCGGCCGCTCTTCGACGACATCATCTGCGCGGAGATGGAATCGCGTGACGGGCGGCTGACCGGGCACCTGACGACGCTCCCACCCATCGGTGAGGCCCGGGCGCTGGTTCTAGCCGACTATGCCGCGCTGCACGGGCTCTCACTCGAGGAGTCCGTGGCCTACGCCGACTCGGCCAGTGACCTGGCCATGCTCGAAGCCGTCGGCTTCCCGGTGGCCGTGAACCCGGAGTCGCGACTCTCGGCCATCGCCCGGCGGCGCGGCTGGCACGTGGAGCACTGGGCGAAGGCCGAGGGTGGATCACACCGTCCGCTCCCGCTCGGGCCCTTCGACGTCCGGCAGCCCAAGGCGGTGATGGGTCGATGAGCACTCTCCTGTTCGAACGGTCGCTCCCCCGCTTCGCCGCGGCGCGCGTCGTGTCGTCGTTCGGGTCGGGACGCGGTGCCGGCGTCGGCCCGCTGCGCCTGGTCGAGCGCGACGCACCCGTCGTGCCGGCCGCCGGCTGGGTGCACGTCGATCCCATCCTGTCCGGGATCTGCGGGTCCGACCTCGCCACCCTGGACGGGCGCAGCTCGCGCTACTTCGAGGACATCGTCTCTTTTCCGTTCGTGCCGGGCCACGAGGTCGTCGGCACTCTCAGCGAAGACGCCAGCGGTGCCGAGGGAGGGTTGCTCTCCGCCGGCAGCCGGGTCGTGCTGCAACCGGTGCTCGGATGCGCGGCCCGAGGGATCGAGCCGGCCTGCCCGGCCTGCCAGGCCGGCCACGTGGGCAACTGTGGCTACATCGCCTTCGGCCACATCCGACCCGGCCTGCAGACGGGCTTCTGCGCCGACACCGGGGGTGGCTGGTCGACCGCAGGACTCGTGGCGCACTCCACCCAGCTCTACGCCGTGCCTGACGAGCTCACTGACCACGACGCGGTGACGGTCGAGCCCGTCGCCTGCGCGGTGCACGCGGTGCTGGGCGCGCCGATCGAGGCGGGCGATGTCGTCGCTGTCATCGGGGCGGGCACGCTCGGCCTGCTGGTGACCGCCGCCCTCAGTCACCTCGCCGGTGTGGGCCGCTGCGCCACGCCGGCGGCGGTGCTGGTGGGAGCACGCTACGCACACCAACAGCGTCTGGCCCGCGAACTGGGCGCCACCGAGGCGTTGCCTTCGGATCAGCTCGGGCGCGCCGTCCGCCGGCACTCGCGCTCGCTGTCCTATGGGGGCGCCTCGGGCGTGACCGCGACGCTCTCGGGCGGCGCCGACGTCGTGCTCGATTGCGTGGGGAGTCCCGAGACGATCGCCCAGTCGCTCGCCATGGTCCGACCTCGAGGCACCGTGGCCCTGGTGGGCATGTCGGGCAAGGTGACCGTCGACCTCGCTCCCCTCTGGCACCGCGAGGTCCGGCTGGTGGGCGCGTATGCCTATGGGACCGAACGGAGCTCCGGCGCCGACGACGCCACGTCGACCTTCTCATTGGCCTTCGACGTCGCCGCGGCGCAGAAGACGGGCCGCCTGGTCTCGGCCACCTACCCGCTGGCCCGCTTCGAGGATGCCGTGGCCCACGCGGGCGCCGCCGGCCGCCGCGGCGCCGTCAAGATCGCATTCGACGTACGGAAAGGACCGATTCGATGAGCCGCCGCCCAGGCTTCGTCCTCGAAGTGGACAGGTCGACACCGCCGACCTTGTTCTGGAGCGGCGAGGGCTTCGGCCTCGAGACGCTGCCCGAGGGAAGCCGAGTGATTTACGCCCCCGAGCCCATGAAGGCGATCGAGGATCCCTACCGGGCCATCCGCCACGCGTTGCTCCACCCCGAGGGCGACCGCGATCCGTTGCCGGCGCTCCTCCGGCCGGGCATGAAGCTCACCATCTGCTTCGACGACGTCTCACTGCCGCTGCCGCCCATGGAGGCGCCCGACATCCGCCAGATGGTGATCGAGACGGTGCTCGACATGGCGGCCGAGGCCGGGGTCGACGACGTGGAGCTCATCGCTGCCCTGGCCCTGCATCGCCGCATGACGGAAGACGAGCTGCGACACGCCCTCGGCGACCGGGTCTACGACGCCTTCGCCCCCCACGGCCTCCTGACCCAGCACGACGCCGAGGATCCCGCCAACCTCCTCTTCATCGGCGAGACCGACCAGGGTGAGGAGGTGGAGATCAACAAGCGTGCCGCCACCTCCGATCTGCTGATCTACGTCAACATCAACCTGGTCTCCATGGACGGCGGCCACAAGAGCGTCGCCACGGGGCTGGCCAGCTACCGCAGCCTGCGCCACCACCACAACCCGCAGACGATGCGCCACTCGAAGTCGTTCATGGACCAGCCCGCCTCCGAGCTGCACTCCTCCAACTGGCGCATGGGGCGCCTGATCGCCGAGTCGGGCGTGAAGATCTTCCAGATTGAGACGACGCTCAACAACGACACGTTCCCGTCGAACTTCGGATTCCTGCAGAAGCGGGAATGGGAGTGGTCGTTGCGCGATCGGGCCTCGTACGCGGCCACCTCCAAGGCGCTGTCCAAGGTGCCGCCGCGCCTGGCCCGCCAGATCTTTCACTCCATTCGCTCTCCCCACGCGCTGACCTCGGTGCAGGCGGGCGAGGTGGAGGCGGTCCACGCGCGCACGACGGCCAACGTGTGGGCCCAGCAGGGCGTCGATGTCGAGGGCCAGACCGACATCCTGACCATGGGGCTGCCGTACATCTGCCCCTACAACGTGAACTCGATCATGAACCCGATCCTCGTCGCCTGCCTCGGACTTGGGTACTTCTTCAACATGTACCGGGGAAAGCCACTCGTGCGCGAGGGCGGTGTCCTCATCATGAAGCACCCGACCCGCCCGGAGTTCCACCCCGGCCACCACCCGAGCTACATCGACTTCTACGAGCAGGTCCTGACCCAGACGGTGGATCCGGTGCAGATGCACAAGGAGTTCGAGGAGTCCTTCGCCACCGACCCGTGGTACATCCATCTCTACCGGACCGGGCACGCCTACCACGGCGTGCACCCCTTCTACATGTGGTACTGGTGCGCGCACGCGCTGGCGCACCTGGGACGGGTCATCATCGTGGGCGGGGACACCAAGGCCGTACGGCGGCTCGGCTTCTCGCCGGCGAGCTCGCTCGCCGACGCCCTCGAGATCGCTTCTGACGTCGTTGGGCCCTCGCCGACGCTGACCCACATGCACAACCCGCCGATCTTCATGTCGGACGTGCACTGATGGCAGGCTCGGGGCTGCGGCGCCGCCTTGGCTCCGCCCGCTTCCCCCTGGCCGCTCCCTCGTGGCCGACGACCGTCGAGCGCCCCGATCCCGAGCGCAAGGTCGGGCTCGACTACGACCACGACTGGTCGCGGCGCTACCCGGTCCGCCTGGCCCGGGCCATCGTGATGGACAACGTGGCCCGACCAGCGGCGCGGGTGCTGGCGCCAGCCACCGTGCGAGGGCTGGAGCACCTCCAACACGTGGAGGGTCCGGTGATCTTCGCGGCAAACCACCTGAGCCACATGGACACACCGTTGCTGTTGACGACCCTGCCGGTGGAGTTCCGCCACCGCACTGTCGTGGCGGCGGCCTCGGACTATTTCTTCGACCGCACCTGGAAGGCGGTGCTGTCGTCGTTCGCCCTCGCCACCATTCCGATTGAGCGGAGCAGGGTCAACCGCAAGTCGGGGGACACTGCCGCCGAGCTGATCGAGGACGGCTGGAACCTGGCCATCTTCCCAGAAGGCGGGCGCTCGCCCGACGGCTGGACCCAACCGTTCACGGCGGGCGCGGCCTACCTGGCCCGGCGCACCGGCCGACCGGTGGTGCCGGTCTACCTGCACGGCACCCGGCACGTCCTGCCCAAGAGCTCCGCATCAGAGGGGCGAGCAGCGGGAGGTTCGGGCACGGAATCGCGCCGGAGCAGCCGCCTGCGGCGTGCCCCGATCGCCGTGCTCTTCGGGTCCCCTCTTTCACCGGACGAGGGGGAGAACACGCACCGTTTCTCCGACCGCATTGAGGCTGCCGTCGCGACCCTGTCTCGAGAGGTCCACTCCGACTGGTGGCAGGCGCGCCGTTCGGTGAGCGCCGTGGCGCCGGCCGAGGGAGCCGAAACGGCGCACCGGGGCCCGGAGGCCTCACCCTGGCGCCGCGCCTGGGCGCTCGACGAGCCCCCGTCGAGCGAGCGGGAGTCGGAGTGGCCGGACTGAGCAGCTGAGGTCCGGTCCGGGAGGATCAGAGCAGCGGGCGGGAGACCAGGATGGCGGTGGCGGCCAGACCGGCGTCGCGGTGGACGAGGCCCGCCTGGTAGTGCGGGTCCCGGATCATGTCGACAAAGGTCTCGGTCCCGGGGTACTGCATGACGGCCATCTGGTCCCAGGGTCCGATCCGTCCGATCAGGACCTGGAGCACGTCGTTGTAGAGGGTGAGCGTGCCGCCCCGCCGCACCACATGATCGAGCGCCACTGCTCCGTAGCGACCGTAGGCCTCCGCTCCGCTCAGGCCGGCATGGGCCAGCTCGTGTCCTGCGGGATAGCGCGCGTCGGGATGGTAGGACAGCAGGTTCACGAATTGCAGAGGACCCTTGTGCTCGGAAGCCAGCAACGCCCGCAGCTGCTGCTCGTCGGGGTTGATGCCCCCGAAGCCGTGCGATCCCAGCTCTCGCAGGAGAGCGGTCACGTCCTCCTCACTCCACTGCGACACGAAGGCTCCCTTCGGACGACGCTGGGCGGATGGTAGCAACGCCGTCCGCCTCGCGCCGCCGATGCGATCTACGGTGCGGTGTGATCGCACGCAGGAGGCGGATCCAATGCAACTGACCATCCTCGGCAGCGGGAGCCCCCTTCCCGACCCCGATCGCGCCGGACCCGCGACGTTGGTGCGCACGGCCATGGGCGATCTGCTCTTCGACTGCGGACGCGGCGTCCTCATGCGTGCCGCCGCCGCCGGATCGGCGGCAGGAGCCCTGCGCGGCCTCTTTCTGACGCACCTGCACAGCGATCACACGACCGACCTCAACGACATCGTCACCTCGCGGTGGATCACGTCCTTCCAACCTCATCCGCTTTCCGTCTACGGCCCTGTCGGCACCGCGTCGCTGCTGCAGGCGACCGAGGCCATGCTGGAGCTCGACATCGGCTACCGCCTGGCGCACCACGCCGACCTGTCCTGGCGGCCATCAGCAGAGGTCGTCGAGTGTGCGCGCGGCACCGTGGTGGAGGAGGCGGAGGTCCGGATCACGGCGGCGCCCACCGATCATTCGCCCGTTCGCCCCACTGTGGGCTTCCGGGTCGAGGAGGGCAGCCGGTCCGTCGTCATCGCCGGCGACACCGTCCCGTGCGACGGGCTGGACGAGCTCTGTGCGGGGGCGGACGTGCTGGTGCACACCGTGGTGCGGCCCGACCTGATCGAGGCGATCGGGTTGCCCCGGCTGCTCGACGTCCTCGACTACCACTCGTCGGTCGAGGACGCGGCACGGACTGCGGCGCGCAACGGCGTCGGCACCCTCGTCCTCACCCACCTGGTGCCGGCGCCCCAGCCGGGCACCGAGTCCGAGTGGATCGCGCTGGCCAGCGCACACTTTGACGGCTTCGTGGTTCTGGCCCAGGACCTGCTGACGCTGGAGGTGGGCCCGGCCGGTTGAGGTTCGGTGTCCACGACGGACGCTCGCCACACACCTGAGAAGACGACCCCTCTCGTCTGGGCGGCGTGGAGATCCGCTCCCCTATGGGCGCCGGCGGCGGCGACGCTTGCCCCCCACAGTGGCCAGTCGCTCCTCGCGCAGGTTTTCCGGCTCAGTGTCGTCCAAGGGAGCGAGCACCAGATCGCCGAGCGCCCAGGAGAGCAGACGGTCGGCCAGCGCCGGGTTCCGTGCCAACACCGGACCATGGAGGTACGTCCCGACGATGCGGCCCTGGACGGCTCCCTCGCTGCCGTCACCGACGCCGTTGCCCACGCCGGCGACGACCTGCCCCAGTGCCGCGGTGCCTTCCGACCGCGACGTCACGCCACCATGATTCTCGAAGCCGGTCAGCGTCGGGAGCGGTCCCAACACGTCGGGGTCGACTTCGACCAGCACCTCGCCCACCGCGCGCGGCCCGGTCGGCTTGACCGTGTCGACGTCCAGAAGGCCCACCCCGTCGTGGGAATCGCCCGCGGCGCCGGGGAAGCTCCTCCCGACGATCTGGAATCCCGCGCAGACGGCCAGGACCGCGGCGCCCTCCGCCACCCGCCGCACCAGCGTGCCGTCGTCGATGAGCGTCCGGGCGGCGCGGACCTGGGGGCCGTCCTCTCCCCCACCCAGGCAGTAGAGATCAGCCTCGGGGAGGGGACGGTCGGAGGCGGCCTGCAACAGGGTGACATCGTGGCCACGCCACTCGGCGCGCCGGGCCAGCACCAGGCCGTTCCCGCCGTCGCCGTAGGTGCCCAGAAGGTCGGGGTAGACGACCGCGATACGCAACGGCGCCATCATTGCGGCGCGCCGAACAGGTCATGAAAGGCGGTGTAGTTCCCGATGACATCGACCACGTCGTCGGATCCTTCGGCGGCGGAGGAGACGGCCAGCACGGGATCAGCCTCGGTGGTATGCCGCACGCCGCCGTAGTGCAGGCGAACCGAGAGGTCGCGGAAGCGGTCGCCGGTCGCCACCACGGCGCGCCCCGTCAGCCGTTCGTAGGGCACGTCCCACAACCAGCTGGGGTCGGCGCCGTCGGCGATCCGCGCGTTGATGCTGACCACGAGCGGCGCGTCGGAGTCGGCCACCAGGTCGAGGAGCTCGTCCCAGCCCGCCGGGTTCTTGGCCAGCATGAGTCGTGCCCGCACGGCGCCGAACGAGCGCACCGTGAAGCGGCCCGCCACTTCCTGCACCGCCTCCATGGCGTCGAGGGCGTCGAGGGCGTCGACGCCGGACACCTCGGCGGCGACGGCCGCCATCAACGCGTTGGACCGGTTGAAGCGGCCGGGCAGTGCGAGCCGCACGGGAGCCGTTCGGCCGTCCGCCCACTCGGCGTGCGCGGTGCCGTCCGGCGCGACCACGAGCGTCGCCTCCGGGTCGGGACGGGCGAAGCCGCACTGCGCGCAGGACCAACCAACCTCGGTGAAGGCAATGCGGCCCTCGCAGGAGGGGCAGCCCACGGCGTCATGCTGCCAGCGCAGGCCGGCACCCACCCAGTGCACGTCGCGCGCGGCGCCGGCCCCCCACACGACCAGAGGATCGTCGGCGTTCGCCACGACGTGCGTGTGCGGTGCGGCCGCCAGCGCCGCCCGCCAGCTCCCGGCGATCATGCGCACCTCGTTCGTCCGGTCGAGCTGATCGCGGGACAGGTTCAACAGCAGCACGGTGGCCGCCGCGGTGGCGGTGAGGACGCGCGGCAGGTAGACCTCGTCGGTCTCGAGGACGGCGCGCCGCGCCCGCGTCCCGGCGAGCGCGGCCACGTGCCCCGGGGGCATGTTCGAGCCGGTCTCGTTGCTCACGACGGCGTCACCCGTCGCACCGAGCGCCACCGTGAGCAGCCGCGTCGTCGTCGTCTTGCCGTTGGTGCCGGTGACGAGAGCGACCTGGCGCCCCCTGCTCAGGTGCTCGAGCAAGCGGGGGTCGAGCCGGAGACCGGCCCGACCACCCGCCACCGTGCCCTGGCCGCGCCCGAGGCGGCGCGAGGTGGCGTTGACGACACGCGTCGTCGCACCGGCGAGCTGGGCCCTCACCGAGGGGGCTTGCTGCGGGCCAGCTCCTCGGCGGTCGGCTCGTGGTGCACCCTGGCCTCGGGGGGCAGCAACGCGCTGATGGCCTCCATGATGGTTGCGGTGTCCGCCTTGGCGTCGGTGAGCGACAGCGGCACGGGGCGGCCTACCCGCACCGTGACGGTGGGCGGGTGACGCACGAGCGTGAAGTCAGGCACACGCGCCGAGCGCGGCCAGACCTTCTCGGTGCCCCAGAGCCCGACGGGGACGACGGTGGCGCCCGTGGACGCGGCCAGTCGGGCCGTGCCCGTCTTGCCGTGCAGCACCGGGTCGAAGAAGTCGTACCCGCGGGGGATGGTGCCCTGAGGCAGGACGATCACGACCTCGCCCGCCTTGAGGGCGGACTCGGCGGCCCGCAGGGGCTCGCCCGAGCCACTGCCACGGTCGACGGCGATGCCGCCGATAGCCCGTGCGATCGTCCCGACCACGGGCGCGTCGAAGATCTCCTTCTTGCCGAGGAAGCGGACGGGGCGACCGATGTCGCGCGCCACCAGCGCCAGCGCGGCCACGTCGAAATAGCTGCGGTGGTTCGAGGCCAAGAGCACCGGCCCACGCTGCGGCACGTGCTCCACGCCTGCGATGTCGAAGCGCGCGTAGGGGAACGACAGCTTGCGGACGAACGGGCGGAGCATGTGGTACGGCTCGAGTCCCACGACGCTGGGGACGCCGGGCGGGCGGTCCCAGTGCTCAACCGCCCAACGCCGGGCGGTGGCCACCATGGTCAGTGAGGGATCCGGATTGACGGCATGCGGCGTCCCCACACTCGACAGCAGCGGCACGTCGAAGATGCTGTCGCTGCAGGCGTGGCAGTCGGCCAGGTCGACCCGGTTGTCCTCGGCCCAGGCGCGCACGGCCCGCAACTTGCCCGTCCCCCAGACGAAGCCGTCGTAGAGACGACCCGTGTAGCGGCCGTCCTGGGTCTCGTACGCGGTCGCGATCAGGTCATCGAAGCCGATGGCCTCGGCGAACGGGGCGATCATGTCGGCCGGCGTCGTCGTCGAGAGCACCAGCCGATGACCCTGGGCCCGGAAGGCGGCCAGACGTTGCGGGGCAAACGGGGCGACGATCCCGCTCAGTGCGCCGACGGCCCGCCTGCCGGCCGCCTGGACCTGCTCCTGGCGCCAGCCCTTGGCCACCCGGGCCGCCGCCCGCACCAGGCCCATGGAGAAGAGGTTCTCCCCCAGGCGGTCATTGACGGCGTAGAGGATCTTGTCGCCCGGGAGCGAGCGGCCCTCGGGCAGCACTCCCTCCTCCATGAGGGCACGGTTGAGGATCTGGCCTGATGCCCGGCACAGCAGGGTGCGGTCGAGGTCGATGAAGACGGCGCTTTTCGCCACAGGTAGGGAGCCTAAAGCAGTTCGTTGGCTGGTCGGAGGGGCGACGAGGTAGCTCCGAAAGAGGCCGAGAATTAGGAGAAGGGATCGCCGGGGGGGATGGCGATCCCTTCTCAAGACTCATCAGGCTCAGAGGGGGGGCTTCCGATTACCTGCGGTCTGGGGAACATTTTGCCGGTATCTCGGCGATCAGTCAAGCAGCTTTAGCAGATACTTCATATCAGTTATAGTGATGGGGAACGCAACTCTGGCAAGCACTTCCAGGAGAAGCCGGGCCATGGAACTCAAACACTTGCAAGCACTCTTGGGCATCGCGGACACCGGGAGCTTCTCTGCCGCCGCCACGTCCATCGGCACGGTGCAGTCCAACGTCTCGGCGCACGTGGCCCGACTGGAGCGTGAGCTCGACGTGCAACTGGTCGATCGGGCCTCTGGCCGACTGACGGAGGAGGGCGAGGTCGTGGTGGCCCGGGCCCGCCAGGTCATGAACGAGCTCGAAGCCATGGTTTCCGACGTCACGGCGCTGCGGGAGGAGGTCATCGGCACGGTGCGCCTCGGCATGATCGGGACGACGGGCCGTTGGCTGGTGCCCCAGCTCTTCGACCTGCTCCGGGTGCGCCACCCCCACGTCCACCTGAACATCGCCGAGGGCTCGAGCGTCCAGCTCGAACAGCAATTGGCCTCGGGCCAGCTCGACCTGGCGGTGGTCACGTTCCCGTTGAGCGGCGACGAGATCATGGCAGCGCAGCTCTTCGACGAGGACCTGGTGGCCGTCCTGCCACCGGGACACTTTCTGGGCCAGGAATCCTCCATCCCCATTGAGCGACTGGCGGAGATGGAGCTCCTGTTGCCGGCACCGGGCACCGCGCTGCGCGCCGAGATCGACGTTGCCACGGTCCCGGCCCGCATCGTGCTGCGGCCCGCCATGGAGCTCGACGGTGTGCGCCTGATCGCCTCCCTGGCCTTCGACGGGTACGGGCCGGCCATCCTCCCGGCCACCGCCGTCCCGGGCCACCTCCGGGGGCGGTTCCCGGTGCTCCCGGTCACGGGGCTCCCCCGTCGGAGGGTCGGCGTCGCCCAGCGGCGGCGGGGGCTGCCGTCGGCGCCGGCGCGGGCGGTCATCGACGTCCTGGGCATGGTCGTCAACGACGTGCTCTCCATGCCGGAGGGCATCCACCCCACCTGAACACGGCCGGCGCAGCACAGCCGTGGCGGCCCCCCCCTCAGGCCGGTGGTTTGGGCTCCCGCCACATGGTCCAGAGCGTCGGCCCGTCGTCCGGGAGCGGCACCTCCTCCACGACCTCGAACCCGTGACGGCGGTAGAAGGGCAGGTTCCGCTCTTTGGACGATTCCAGGTAGCAGGGGATGCCCTCCGCATCGCAATGCTCGAGGACGGGACGCATCAGGGCCCCGCCGACACCCTTTCCCTGCTGCTCCACGGCGGTTCCCAGGCTGGCGAGATACCAGTGCGGCTCGTGCGGATGCTTACTCTCGACCAGGGCCAACAGGCGGAGCGTGGTCCTCAGGTTTGCGGCCACGTAGGGCAGAACCGGCAGCATGGTCAGGATTCCGCTCAGTCCTGTATGCAACGGTTTCCCGGCAGGGGCCCAGATGGCCGAGCCGGCGTAGCCCTCGGCCGTGTAACAGCCACCGAAGGGGAGGTAGTCGGCCTTCATCTGGGTGCGGAAATAGGCCCGGAGGCCGGCTCCGCGGCGGGCCTCGTTCCGGAAGATATGGGACGTGACCGGGTCGTCGAAGAAGGTCCGCGCCATTTGGGCCGCCATGGCGGTGACATCGTCCGACGTGGCACGCCGGACTACTGGCAGGGCAGGTTCGTGAACCATGACGGGGTCGATGGTGGCAGAGGACCCGGCCATTCGCCACCCGGTGACGCCGCGGCATGCCCCTGACCCAGCGCCGCCAGCTCCGGGGCCAGCCGCTGTGCGATGAAGATCCCGCCCGAGCGCGTGAAGTGCACGCCATCCGTGCAGCGCACATTGATCTGGTCGACGCTGGGCGAGAACGCATGGTCGGGCGAGACCATGGCGTTGAGGTCGAACACGTAGACCCGGCTCCCGTCGGTCCCCGTCGGCGTGGTCGTGGCCACGGCACGCATGGTGGCGTTGTCGAGTGTCACCCGCGACGGTCCATCCTCGGGCCAGGGCGTCCCGGCGGGCGAGGTCCCGCTGTCGTAGAAGGGGCTCGTCATGAGGACGACGCTGGCCCCCTTGGAGCCGAGAACGGCGACCGCTTGGCGGTAGCGATTGGCCAGGTAGCCGTCGAAGCCGGGCTGGCCGATGTTCTGCCACTGGCCGCCGACCTCCTGGTCGAAGGTCTCACCACGGGCCAGGTACACGACGACATCGGGGTTGTAGGCGTCCACCCACTTGCGCCACGTGCCGAGCAGCGAGTTGGGGTCCTGGTCGACGTCGCACGGCGGGTTCGGGGCCACGGTGTAGAAGAGCACCCTGATCTGAGCCTGCATCGCCAACGAGCAGCCGGGCGTCCCCTCGTTGGCGATCTGCACGTCGTACTGGCGCGCTTCCTGGGCCAGCCCGACACCGAGCGTCCCGGCGACCGAGTCGCCGACCAACAGGACCTTGACGGGCCTGGAGGAGGTCGCCGCCGGCAGCGCGGGTGACAGGTAGGAGGGCGGCGCGGCCGGAGCGGCCGGCGTGGTCGTCGTGGTGGTCGTCGTCGGCGCACCAGGGAACGCCGCCGCCACGACGGTCGACGTCGTCGTGGAGGACGGCGCGCTGACCGCCAGCTGCGAGCCCTGCAGCTCCACCGCCCCCACCGGCACCAGCGTGCTCACGAACACCGCGCTGATCGCCGCGACCGCGCCGATGGGGGCCGCCACCCAGGAGCGCCAGTGCTGCAGGGCACCGCGGCGAATGGGCATCTCGACGAGGTCGTAGCTCAGGGCGGCGATGGCCACGGTGACGCCGACCCGGGCCAGGAACAGCGGATAGACGCCCCAGTGCAGACGTTGCCCGGTCATGACCAGCAGCACCGGCCAGTACCAGAGGTACACGCCGTAGGAGATGCGACCCCACTGCGGAAGGGGCGGCAGCTCCAGGAGGCGCACCACGAGCGAGCGCGGCGCCACGGCGCAGCCGAGGACGATGGCACCGGCCGCCAGGCTGGCCACCATGAACCCGCCGCTGAAGGCGAACGTCATGGTCTGCGCCGTCGTGGCCCACAACGCCGC
>Ga0182024_10001594_pt1 | contig 58099 bp, 59 predicted proteins | sample P32metaG_FD_120480 | JGI IMG/M metagenome (GOLD analysis project Ga0182024, IMG submission 120480) | Permafrost microbial communities from Stordalen Mire, Sweden - P3-2 metaG (Illumina Assembly) | ecosystem: Environmental > Terrestrial > Soil > Wetlands > Permafrost | place: Sweden: Stordalen...
CGGCTTCAGCCGGAGAACGACGCTATGGAGCCAATCTACGCGGAGGATGTCACGATCGTCGGTCGAGTCGAAGCCGTCATCCGGAAACTCTAGACCGAACGCCTCGGCGTCCCCGGCCGAGTTCGAACTTCCGGCCGGCGACGGTTTCGTCGCCCGGTTGGAACGGGCCGTCGCGCCCTACGCGCATCGTTTTGCCGAGGCGCCGGCGGTCAAGGCGCTGAGCGAATCGCTGCCGGTCGCCTTCGGCGTGGTCGTGCTCTACCTGGTGGCGCTGCTCGCGCTGCACCCGTTCGCGGGCTGGCCGTCGCTGGCGGCACAGATCCGCGACGGAATCGGACCGGCCTTCGCGCTCGCGTCGATCGTGATGACGTTCGTACTCGCGCTGCGGCTTGCCGTGCGCCTGCAGTACCCGGTCGTGCTGATGGTCGGGCTCGCGATCATCGTCTTTTGGCTGGAGCTGCCGCGCGCGTCCGTTACCGCGCTGGTTGCCTTCGTGCGTTCGCACGGCAGCAGCGGCTGGGGCGCCTTCGCGACGACGCTCGGAGCGAGCGGCTTGTTCACCGCGATCGTCGTTTGCCTTGCGAGCGCGGGGGCGTTGGCGTTGGGGCGGCGCCGTTTCGGGCCGGGACGCGGCGACGTCGCCGGAGCGCTCGGGTTGTGCGTCGCATGCGGGCTGCTGTTCCTGGTGCACTTTTCGCTGGCCGGGATCATCGCCGCCGCCGTCGCACCGCTGGCGACGCTCGGCGACAGTTTCGTGGCGCTCGCGCTGATCACCGCGATCGAAGCGCTGCTGTGGGTGGTCGGGATCCACGGGCCGGCGCTGCTGGCGGCGATCGTGCTGCCGGTTTACATGAACCTGCAATTCCAGAACACGGCCGCGCACGCGCACCACGAGACGATCCCGCATCTGGTCGTCGTCTCGACGTTTCTGTTCGTCTTCCCGGGCGGCGCCGGCGCGACGCTGCCGCTGGTGCTGCTGCTGCTGCGCAGCCGCGTGCCGCGTTTGCGCACCTTTGCGCTGGCGACGATCCTCCCGTCGCTGGTAAACGTGAACGAACCGGTGATCTTCGGCCTTCCGCTGGCCTATAATCCGGTTCTGGCGGTGCCGTTCGTCGTCGCGCCGGTCGTGCTGTCGTGCACGACCTATGCCGCGATGACGTTCGGCTTGGTCGGCAAACCGCTGTTCTACGTGCCCTCGACGCTGCCGGCGTTCGTCAACGTTTTCCTGGCGACGCTCGACTGGCGGGCCTGTATCCTCATTGCCGTCAACATCGTGCTCGCCGGAGCGATCTGGCTGCCGTTCGTGCGGGTCTACGAGCGCGCCGAAGCAGTGCGCTCCGCACGCGCGCCGGCGTGATCGCGGAACTTCTCGACGGGCTCTCCGTCAGCGCGAACGTGCGCGCCGCTGCGCAACGGGCCCAGGCGTGGCTGGAGCGCCGCGACGCGCGCTCGACCGCGGTGCGCAGCCGCGTCCTGCACGCCTTTCTGGCCGAAGGTATCGCCGAGAGTGACCTCGCCGGCAGCTTCGGATATGGGTACGACGATTCGGCGCGCGAGCGCTACGAGTCGCTGCTCGCGCGCATCTTTCGTGCCGAGCGCGTGCTGGCGCGGCTCGCGCTGGTCAGCGGCACGCACGCGATCGTGGCGGGAATCGATGCGCTCGTTTCGCCCGGCGCGACCGTGCTGGCCGCGGCGGGGGCGCCCTACGACACGCTGCGGCACGCGATCGTGACCGCTCCGCACGCGTTGACGACTCGTGGAGTGCGTTACGCCGAGGTGCCGCGCGGGCCGGACGGCGGCGTCGACCTCGACGCGCTGCATGCCGCGGTCCGCGCGCAGCGTCCGGCCGTGGTCTTCGTACAGCGTTCGCGCGGGTATGCAGCCCGCCGTTCGCTCTCGATCGACGACATCGCCGCGCTGACCGCAACCGTTCGGGAAGCGTGCGCCGAATCGCTGATCTTCGTCGACAATTGTTACGGTGAACTTGTCGAGGAGCGCGAACCGCTCGAGGTGGGCGCCGACGTGATCGCGGGCTCGCTGATCAAGAATATCGGCGGCGGCCTTGCCCCCGGCGGAGGCTACCTTGCCGGCCGCGCGGATCTGATCGAACGGATTGCCGCGCGCGTTTTCGCGCCCGGCATCGGCGCCGGCCTGGGCCCGACGCTCGGTTTCGGGCGGGCGCTCGTGCAAGGGCTCTTCTACGCCCCGCTGATCGTGGCCGAAACGCTGCGCGGACTCGATTTTGCCGCCGCGCTCTTTGCCGAACTCGGCTTCGCCGTCGATCCGCTGCCGGGCGAACGCCGCACCGACATCGTGCAGGCGATCCGGCTCGGCGGAGCTGCACAGCTGATCGCGTTCGCGTGCGGTCTGCAGCGCGCGATGCCCGTTAACGCCCGCTTCGCGCCCGAGCCGGGGCCGGTGCCCGGCTACGTCGACCCGGTGATCATGTCCGGCGGCGCCTTCGTTCCGGGTGCGACGATCGAGCTCTCGTGCGACGCTCCGCTACGGCCTCCGTTCGAGGTCTATCTCCAGGGCGGCGTGATGGCCGAACACACCGCGCTCGGGGCGATCCTGGCCGCCGACGCGGCCTGCGCGGCGGTCTCGAGCTAGGCGACCAGACGGGCGTTCGGGAGCGTCGCATCACGGCTCGGCAGAGGACCGGCCGTCCGGGACGCGCGAAGGCGGTTCCTCGATGTACGTCCTGGAGGTCATGAGCGGCCCGCTCGACGGGAAGACCTGGAGTTTCGAACGCGAGATCACCATCGGCCGTGACGATGCGGTGGCGACGGCGTGCATTACCATCGATCGCTACATCTCGCGCAAGCACGCCCGGCTGTACGAGGAGGGAGATGGTCTGCTGCGGCTGGCCGATCTCGCGAGCCGCAACGGTACCCGCGTCGGCGGGCGTTCGCTCGGCGAGCCGGAGCCGATCGACGTCGGCGAGGCGTTCGTCATCGGCCGCACGACGTTGCGCGTCCTGCGGCCGTAACATGCGCGTCGTACGAATACCCGCTGAGGTGCGTGCAGCACTGACCGGCGTATCGCGCCCGCTCGGGCTCGTGCCGACGATGGGGGCGCTCCACGCAGGGCACCTGGCGCTGATCCGCCGTGCGCGCGATGAGTCCGCCGCCGTCGCGGTGTCGGTGTTCGTCAACCCGCTGCAGTTCGGTCCCAACGAAGACTTCGAGCGCTATCCGCGCGCGTTCGACGATGACATGGTCCAGCTGCGTGACGCGGGCGTCGACCTCGTCTACGCTCCGGACGTCACCACGATGTATCCGCCCGGCTTCGCGACCGCGGTCGATCCCGGACCGGTCGGCGAACGTTACGAAGGTGCGCTGCGTCCGGGGCACTTTCGCGGGGTCGCGACGGTCTGCACGAAGCTGTTCGCAACGATCGCGCCGGACCGCACCTACTTCGGCGCCAAGGACGCGCAGCAGGTCGCCGTGCTGCGGCGCGTCGTGACCGACCTCGACCTGGGCATCGAACTGATCGTCCTGCCGACGGTGCGTGAAAGCGACGGGTTGGCGCTGTCCAGCCGCAATGCGTATCTGGACGCGGAGCAGCGGGCCGCCGCACCGGCGCTGCACCGCGCGCTCGATGCGATCGTCACCGCGGTGCGCAACGGCGAGCGCAACGCGCAGCGCGCGGTCGAGCGCGGACGCGCCGAACTGCAGACGCCGATGCGCGAAGTGTACCTCGACGTGGTCGATCCGCGCACGTTCGTCCCCGAACCGGAGATTCACGCGCCGGCGCTCGCGATCGGCAGTGCCTGGCTCGGGACGACCCGTTTGATCGATAACGAGCCGATCGAGGCGACCTCGTGAACGGCCGCCGCATCGTGCTCGGTGTGAGCGGCGGAATCGCCGCATATAAAGCCGCAGCCCTCGCCAGCCGCCTCGTGCAGCGCGGCGCCGAGGTCGAAGTGATCCTGACCGAGGACGCACAGCGGTTCGTCGGCGCGGCGACCTTTGCGGCGCTCGTGCGGCGGCCGGTTCACACCTCGCTGTGGGAACGCGTCGAAGAGATCCCGCACATCCGGCTGGCCCGCGAGGCTGAAGTGCTGGCCATCGTTCCGGCGACCGCGAACACGATCGCCCAGCTGGCGGCCGGCCTGGCGCACGACCTGCTCGGCAACGTCGCGCTGGCGACGCGCGCGCCGCTGATGATCGCGCCGGCGATGAACACGGTGATGCTCGAACACGCCGCGACGCAAGCGAACCTGGCCACGCTGCGCGCGCGCGGCGTCACGATCGTCGAGCCCGGCGTCGGATTTCTGGCCGAACGCGAACACGGCCCCGGGCGCTTGGCCGATGAGGAGCAGCTGATCGAAGCGATCGAATCGCTGCTGCGCCGCGCGCAGGACCTGGCCGGCGAGCGCGTGCTGATCACCGCGGGACCGACGCGCGAGGCGATCGATCCGGTGCGTTTCCTCTCCAACGCGGCGACCGGGACGCAGGGCATCGAACTGGCGCGCGAAGCGCTAGCGCGCGGGGCCGAGGTCGATCTGGTGCTCGGACCGACGCCGCTCGAACCCCCGCCCGGTGCGCGAACGATTCGCGTCACGTCGGCGCGCGAGATGGAGGCTGCGGTGCGCGAACGCGCCGCGGACGCGACGGTGACGATCGCGACGGCCGCGGTCGCCGACTGGCGTCCGGCGGTCGCGCACGCCCGCAAAGTCAAGAAAACCGAGTCGCAGCCGGCGATCGCGCTCGAACCGAATCCCGACATTCTGGCCGAGCTGGGCACTCGCAAGAACGGGACGTTCCTGATCGGATTCGCGGCCGAGACCGAGGCGCTCGAGGCGAACGCGCGCGAAAAGCTGGTCCGCAAGAACTGCGACGCGATCGTTGTGAACGACGTCAGCGGCGAGCGCGCGTTCGGCGCCGTCGACAATGCGCTCGTGCTGCTCTGGGGTGCGCATGGCCGGCGCGATCTCGGCAGCGGTTCGAAGCGGGAACTCGCGGCGCGGCTGTGGGACGCGATCCTCGACTTGAAACGGCAGCGCGCGTGAACCTGCTCTGCATCGACGTCGGGAACACCGAGACGAAACTCGGCGCCTTCGACGCGTCCGGCGCCATGATCGGAACCTGGCGCGTCACGACGGCCCGGCGGCGTACCGCCGATGAATACGGCGTGCTGTTCGCGGCGTTCTTTTCGGCGGCGCGCTTCCCGGTCGACCAGATTGCGGCGATCATCGTCTCGTCGGTGGTGCCGGTCGTCGATCGGCCGCTGGCGGAGGGCTGCAAGAAGTACTTCGGCGTCCGGGCGACGTTTTTCAGCGCCGCCAAACAAGACACGATGGTCGTGCGCACCGATCGCCCGCGCGAGGTCGGGAGCGATCTGATCGCCGCTGCGATCGGCGCGGTCGACTTTGTCGGCACGCCGGCGATCGCGATCAACTTCGGCACCGCGACGACCTTCGGGGCGATCGACCGGGACGGCGCGTACGTCGGCGTCGCGATCGCAACCGGGCTCCAGGTCGCGCTCGACGCGCTGGCCGGCCGGACGGCGAAGCTGCCGCAGGTGTCGCTGGTGGCGCCGGAATCGGCGATCGGCCGCGACACGGTCAGCGCGATCCAGGCCGGGCTGATCTTCGGCGCGGTCGGACAGACCACCGAGCTGGTGCGGCGTTTCCGCGCCATTCTGGGCGAAGACGCCCGCGTGATCGCATCGGGCGGGTTGGCCCCGGTCGTGGCCCGCGAGTGTCCGGCGATCGAGCGGGTTGAGCCCCATCTGGTACTGCACGGCCTGCGAATCGACTACTTGCGCTCCCGGCCGTCCTGAGCGCGCCCGCGGCGGAATGTGGTAGACTCCTTGGTCGTGACCCGCACCGTCCCACCGCTTCACATCGGCCCGCTCCAAGTGTGGCCTCCCATCGTGCTCGCGCCGATGTCGGGGGTGACCAACCGGACCCTGCGCGCGCTCTACAAGCCGTTCGGTTTCGGCTTGACCGTGACCGAGTTCGTATCGTCGAACGCACTGCAGTACGGCGCCAAACGCACGATGGAGATGATCGACCAGCACGGCGTCGAGAAGCCGGTTTCGACCCAGCTCTGGGGCAACGATCCGACGATCATGGCGCTCGCGGCGCGGCTCGTGCGCGAGTGCGGCGCCGACATCGTCGACATCAACTTCGGCTGCCCGGCGCCGAAGGTCACCAAGACCGAAGGCGGCAGCGCCTGTCTGCGCGACGTCGATCGCTGCGAGGCGATCATGAAGGCGGTCGTCGATGCGGTCGACTGTCCGGTCACGATGAAGATGCGGCTCGGCTGGAACGAGAACGACCTGGTGTTCGTCGAGGTGGCGAAGCGCGCGCAAGCCGTCGGCGTGCAGGCGTTGACGCTGCACGCGCGCACGGCGAAGCAGTTCTATAAGGGCACGGCGGACTGGTCGAGGATCGCCGAACTCAAACGCGCCGTCAACATCCCGGTCATCGGCAACGGCGATCTCGGCGATCCCTACGAGGCGATGCGCCGATTCCGCGAGTCAGGCGTCGACGGATTGATGCTCGGGCGCGCGACGCTCGGCAACCCGTGGCTCGTTTCGCGCCTGCGCGCGCTGATGGAAGGACGCGAGCCCGCCCCGACGCCCGACGCCCCCGAACGTTTGCGCTTCGCCGTGCACCACTATCAGACGATGGTCGACGAGTGGGGTGAAACGCGCGCGGTGCCGCAGATGCGCAAGCATCTGGGCTATTACCTCAAAGGGTTTGCCGGCGCCGGCGCCCTGCGCGAGCGTTTGATGCGCACGGCCACCGCCGAGGAGACACTGGCGGTTTTGGCCGCGACGATCGCGCAGCTCGAGGGGCGCGAGGCGGAACTGGCCGTCGCGTGACGACCGACGTCGATCTCGCGCAAGAAGCGTTCGACAACTATCGGTCGTACATCAACCCGCCGTTGGCGCGGGTGATGAAGTTGTCAGGCGCGCCGGTCGAAGTGTCCGCCGCCGGCTCGACGATCACGGATCACACCGGTAAGACCTACCTTGATTTCGCTGGCGGATACGGCGTGTTCACGCTTGGGCATCGCCATCCGCGTGTGGTGGCGGCCGTGCGCGACCAGCTCGAGCGCATGGCGCTCTCGGGCCGCACGATGTTCAACCCGCTGATGGGGCGGCTCGCGAAGCGGCTGGCGGAACTGACGCCGGGCGACCTGACCTTTTCGTTCTTCGCCAACAGCGGAACGGAGGCGGTCGAGGGCGCGCTCAAGCTCGCGCGCGCAGCGACCCAGCGTGCGGCGATCGTGTCGACCGACGGCGCCTTTCACGGCAAGACCTTCGGGGCGCTCTCGGTGAGCGGGCGCGAAGCATTTCGCGCCCCCTTCGCGCCGCTGCTGGCCGACGTGCGGCGGGTTGCCTTCGGCGACGCGGCAGCGCTGCGCCGCGCGGTCGACGCGGACGTCGCGGGCGTGATCGTCGAGCCGGTCCAGGGCGAAGGCGGCGTGAACGTGCCGCCGGAGGGGTACCTGCGCGACGTGCGCGCGATCTGCGATGAAGCCGGCGCGGTCATGATCGCCGACGAGGTGCAAACCGGGCTCGGGCGCTGCGGTACGCGTTTCGCGTGCGACCGCGAGCAGGTCGTCCCGGACATCATGACGCTCGCCAAAGGCCTCTCCGGCGGCGTCATGCCGATCGGCGCGTACGTCGCCCGGCCGTCCGTCTGGAACGCCGCCTACGCCAAGGCGCCGCTGCTGCACACCTCGACCTTCGGGGGCAGCGAACTCGCCTGCGCGGCGGCGCTGGCCGCACTCGACGTGCTCGTCGACGACGACCTGGCCGGCCGCGCCCGCGAGCGCGGATCCCAGCTCCTGGAGGGTGCGCGGGCGGTCATGCACCGCCATCCCGCGGTGCTGGCGGACGTTCGCGGCGCCGGTCTGCTGGTCGGCGCGGAGCTGCAGCACGAAGGTTACGGCGGCTCGATCATCCCCGAACTGCTCAAGCGCGGCGTGACCGCGGCCTGGACGCTCAACGCGCAGCGCGTCATCCGGCTCGAGCCGCCGCTCATCGTCACGGCCGGCGAGGTCGACACGGCGCTGCAGGCTTTCGAGGGCGCGGTGGCCGCCGCGTTCGAGCAGCTCGGAGCGCTGGCCTGATGCCGCACGTCGAGTCGTCGATCGAGATCGCCGCGCCGGCCGAGCTCGTCTACGCGCTCGCGAAAGAGCAGCAACGCTTTCCCGAGTTCATGCCGGACGTCGAGAGCATCGTCGTGCTCGAGCGCCGTCGCGACGGGATGGTGACGCGCTGGAAAACGTTGGTCGAAGACGCGCCGATCGAGTGGACCGAAGACGACCATTTCGACGATGCAGCGCTGCGGATCGACTACGCGCTGATCGAGGGCGATCTCGATACGTTCGAGGGTGCGTGGACGTTCGAGCAGCGCGACGGCTGTACGCACGTCGTGCTGACGGTCGAGTACGACTTCGGCGTTCCGACCCTGGCCGAACTCATCGGCCCGACCCTGCAGAAGAAGGTCCGCGAAAACTCCGAGATGATGCTCGCCGGCCTCAAGCGCGAGGCCGAAGCAACGCCGTCAGCAGTCGATTCGGGCGAAGGCTACCAGTTCGTTGCGATCGCGGTCGCTGGTCCAGAATTTGGTTCCGTCGAAGCCGAGGCTGCGTCCCGCGAAGGGCAGTGATGCCAATTCGTGGACCTCGGGCTGCTCTTTGCGCGCGTCCAGACACAGCAGGCGATAGTCGTCGCTCTCGCGGTTCGGGGTCGTCACCAAATAGAAGCGACCGCCGACCACGACCATGCCGGTGATCTGACGCGGAACGGGGATCGTGCGAAGCACGGTCCCCGTTTCGTCGATCTCGATGATGGTCTGATTGTCGCGCTGGCTGACGTAGAGCCGGTCTCCGTCATAGGCGAGAAACGATCCCGTCAACTCCGGGCACGGGATCTTTTCGGACTTGAATTTTTTCCCCATGATGTACCGCCGGATGTAGCGGTCGCCCTCGGGGCCTTCGCTGACGATGACGCGCAGCGCGTCGCCGGTGACCGTGATACCGAAGGGCTGACCCGGTGCCTCCGCCTCCTCGAATACGGTCCCGAGATTGGCGCGCACGCCGTAGATGCGATTCGTCTCGAAGGACCCGATCCAGAGGTCCCTTCCGTCGCACGCAACGCCCATTGGGGCGGGGCACGGAGCGGGCATCCGGAGCAATTCGTCGATGGCCGCGAACGTCTGATTCATGGACGGCCCCCCTTCCCGGCCGGGGGCGCGGGCTCCCGGCACCGGAGGGGCGAAATGCGCGCCCGGGATGTCCAAATTCTGCTTTGTGATCCACCCCCTCTCGCTCGAGGACGTCGTCCGCTACGAGCCCGGAGCACGGGGCAAAGGACAGCCGATCATCGCCAAGATCCTGGAGTGGATGCCGGCCTACGCGGCCGCCCATGTGGTGGGGGTGCGGACGCCCGACGGGCGGGAGACCGAGGGCTGGTTCGTCGCCGCGCCGCTGCTGCCGCAGCAGATGCTGGAGTTCCCGCGCGAGCGCGTCTACGAGCGCATTTTGAAGGCCATCGAGATCGGTGTGGAACTCGGCGCGGAAGTCGCGGGACTGGGCGCCTTCACCGGGGTCGTCGGCGACGGCGGCGTGACGATCGCCGAGCGTTCGCCGATCCCGGTCACGACCGGCAACTCGCTGACGATCGCGGCCGGGGTGCGCAGTCTGTTCCGGGCCGCGAACGAAATGTCGATCGACGCCGCCGGTACGACGGCGGTCGTGGTCGGCGCGACCGGCTCGATCGGCGCGGCCTGCGTCGAACTGATCGCGCCACGCGTCGCGCACGTGATCCTGGTCGCACGCAACGAAACCCGGCTGCGAAAATTCCACGAACGCATCCGCGAAGAGCTGCCGTGCACGTCGTCGGCGACCACCGACATCGCCGAGGCCGTGCGGCGCAGCGATCTGGTCTTGACCGCCACCACATCAACCAGCGAGGTGATCGAGCCGGAAGACCTGCGCACCGGCGCCGTCGTGTGCGAACTCTCGCTGCCGCACGACGTGTCGCGCCGCGTGGCCGCCGAACGTCCCGACGTGCTGGTGGTCGAAGGCGGCAACATGCGCGCCCCGGGCGACATGCACTGGTGGCGCGTGCGCGAGCCCGGCACGCCGTTCGACATGGGCCTGCCCCAAGGTACCGCGCTGGCGTGCATGTCGGAGACGATGGTGCTGGCGCTCGAGAACCGCTGCGAGTCGTATACGTTGGGCCGCGGCATCGAGCTCGCCAAGGTCCGCGAAATCGACGCGCTGGCGGAGCGTGACGGCTTCAGCCTCGCGGACATGCGCGCGTTCGACTTGCCGATCACGCGCGAACACATCGCCCGCACCCGCGCCGCCGCCGAACAGCGCCGCGCCGTCTCCGCATGACCACCATCCAAAATGGCGACGGGCACTCCGTCATATTGACGAAGTGCCCGCTCGGTGGTTTCGTGACGGACTCGAGACCCACGCTAAATGTATCACGTCGTTTGAGTGTATGCAATCCTTGATGCATCCAGCAATTGCGACGGGCACCGCGCCGTGTCGACGCGATGCCCGCGATGGTGTGCCGCGATTCGAGACCCCCGGCAACCGGGACCGTAGCATACCCTCTCCAGCGATGCAAGGTCACTGGGCTGGAGCGGGCGGGAATCGAACCCGCGGAACGACGGGTCTCGAGTCCGTCGTCTCGGAACCACCGAACCGCCCCAGCGTCCCATCTATCACGCATAGTGTTCGCTTTGGAAAGAGCGCCGCGTGAAAAAAATTGTCTCGGTCTCGCTCGGTTCGTCTTCGCGCGATCATCAGGCGAATGTCGAGCTTCTGGGTGAGCAGTTCGATATCTCGCGCGTCGGAACTGATGGCTCGCTAGACAACGCCATCGCGAAATTGAAGGAGCTCGACGGAACCGTCGATGCGATCGGGCTTGGCGGAATCGACGTATACCTGTATGCAGGCACCGACCGCTACGCGCTGCGCGATGGGCTGCGGTTGCTCGACGCGGTCAAGCAGACGCCGGTCGTCGACGGCAGCGGATTGAAGAACACGCTTGAGCGCCAAGCGGTCGCGTTTCTGCGGACCTCGCTCGGGATCAAGCTGCGCGGGCAGCGGGTGCTGATGGTCAGTGCGCTCGACCGGTTCGGCATGGCACAGGCGCTGGTCGAAGCCGGCGCCGACGTGATCTTCGGCGACTTCATCTTCGCGCTCGACCTGGACCGGCCGGTGCGCGGCCTGGCCGAGTTCGAAGAGATGGCGCGACGGTATCTCCCCGACGCCTGTAAGCTGCCGTTTCAATTCTTCTATCCGACCGGGAAGAAACAAGACCGCGCGCCGCAGCCCAAGTACCCCGAGTATTACGAAGACGCCGATGTGATCGCCGGCGACTACCACTTCATGCGGCAGTTCATGCCGGACCGGCTGGACGGCAAAACCATTCTCACGAACACCGTCACCGCCGGTGATATCGAGTTTTTGCGCGAGCGCGGGATCGCGAGGCTGGTGACGACAACGCCGGATTTCGGCGGCCGCTCGTTCGGCACCAACGTCGTTGAAGCGGCACTGGTGGCGATGCTGGGAAAAACGTGGGCTGAGGTGACCGAGGCGGACTACCTGCGCCTGCTGCGCGAACTGGACCTCAAGCCGCGCGTGATCGAATTCCAGGTCGCATAGCGGCGTTGTCACTGCTTCGCAACCTGTTCACGCGGCAGCCGCACGACCGCGAGCGCCTGCCGTCCGACGGCGTGCCGCTGCGGCGCGTCCTCGGTTTGCCCGCGCTGATCGCGGTCGGACTCGGAACGATGCTCGGCGGCATCTTCACGACCGTCGGCGCGGGCGCACACGCTGCCGGTCCCGCCGTGATCGCCGCGTTCGCGCTCTCCGGCGTGACGTGTCTGTTCGTCGCGCTGTGCTATGCGGAGCTGGCATCGATGGTTCCGGTTGCCGGCAGCGCGTACACCTACGCGTACGCGGCACTCGGCGAGGTCGTGGCCTGGGTGATCGGCTGGGACTTGATCCTCGAGTACGGGATCAGCGTGGCACCGCTCGCGGCGACGTTCTCCGGTTCGCTGCAGCAGCTGATCGGCGGCGCCGGGTTGACGCTGCCGAACTGGGCGCAGACGGCCAACGTCGTTTTCACGCGCAGCGGCATCGACTTCGCGCATTCGCAGGTCGACGTGATCGCCAGTCTGGCGATCGTCGCGCTGGCGATCATCCTGGCGGCCGGCATTCGGGAATCGTCCGCCACAAACGTCGTGCTGGTGATCGTGCAGCTCGTTGCGCTGGTGGGGTTCGTCGTGTTCCTCGGCGGCGCGATCCACCCGGCCGCCTACCATCCGTTCGCGCCGCTGGGCCTGCACGGGATCGTGACCAGCGCGGCGGTCGTGTTCTTCGCCTACATCGGCTTCGACACGGTGACGGTGGCCAGCGAAGAGGCGCGCGATCCACGCCGTGACGTGCCGCGCGCAATCATCGCCTCGCTGATCGTAGGCGCCGTCCTGTTCTCCGCGGTGGCGGCGGTGGCGGTGGGCGTGGTGGCCTGGAACAAAATCGACGTGAACTCCGGGATGCTCGATGCGGTCAAGCACGCCGGAAACAACCCGTTGCTGTTCGGGCTCGTCTTGATCGGCACCGTCACCGGCACGACTGCCTCGATGCTGATCTCCTTGCTGGGACAGGTTCGCATCTTCTACGTGATGTCGCGCGACCGGCTGCTGCCGCCGGTATTCGGCGCGGTCAACGCGCGCACGCGAACGCCGGTGCTGATGACGATGTCGACCGGCGTCGTCGTCGCGATCCTGGCCCTCGGTGTTCCGCTGCAGGTGCTGCTGGAGTTCGTCAATATCGGGACGCTGTCGGCATTCGTGATCGTATGCGCCGGCGTCATGGTCCTGCGCTTCACGCATCCGGATGCGCTGCGCACGTTCCGCGTGCCGCTGGGACCGATCGCAGTCCCCGCGATCGGCATCGTGCTGTGCGTGTGGCTCACGGTTGAGGGCCTGCAGCCGCTGACCTGGCTGCGCTTCTTGGTGTGGTTCGCGGTTGGGCTTGCGATCTACGCGCTGTACGGATATCGCCACTCGCTGCTGCGCCGCACGTGAGGGCGCTGCGGCGCGTTCTCGGCCTGCGCGACCTTACCGTCGTTGCCGCTGCGTCGATGGGCCCCGCGTTCTCGCTGGCCACGACGATGGCGGCAATGATCGCCGGCGCCGGCCGCTGGACGTGGCTCGCGTTGGCGATCGTCGCCTGTCTCATGCTGATGGTGGCCGCCGGCTACAAGCGTCTCGGCGAACGGCTGCGCAGCGCCGGCTCGTCGTACGTGTGGATCGGGCACGCGTTCGGCGCGGAAGCCGGTGCGTACGGCGCCTGGGTGCTGATCGTCGCGAACGTGTTCGCCGTGCTCGCGACCGCCTTGCCGGCCGGCACGTACACGCTCGATCTGATCGCGCCACAGCTCGCCGGCGACAGCCGGGCCGTCGCGTGGGTCGGTGCGGCTTGGACCGCTGCGACCGCACTGCTGTTGTGGTACGGCTTGCGCCCGACCGCCGTGCTGGCGGGTCTGTTGCTGGTCGCCGAACTCGTCGTGCTCGGCGCGGCCGCCGGCGGCGCCGCGCTGCATCCGCGCGCGGACGCGGTCGCGTTCTCGACGCTGCCGATCGCGTGGGGCGGTCTGCTGAGCGCGATCGTCGTCGGCATCTGGATGATCGACGGTTGGGAAGTCTCGGCATCGACCGCCGAAGAGTCACGCGGCGACGCCTCCGTGCCTGGGACCGGCGGGATTCTGGGACTGCTGATCACCAGCGTCCTTCTGCTGGCGGCGGTGCTCGCGTTTTCGCGGCTCGGATCCGCAGCTGGTTTCGATGCCCACGAGTCGGATGCGCTTGCCTATGTGGGCGGGATGCTGGGCGGCGCGTGGCCGGCGCTGCTTTCGGTGACCGTGCTCGTCTCGCTGGCCGCGTCGCTGCAAACGACGCTGGTCTATCTCAGCCGCAGTTTTTATGCGATGGGTCGCGACCGTCTCTTGCCCGCCGCGCTGGGACGGTTGGACGGACGCGACGAGCCGGCGGCTGCGGTCGCGCTCATCGCCGGTCTGTCGATCGCATTCTGTCTTGCGACGGGTCTGTCGCCGCGAGCCAAAGACGCCTTCGATGTCGCGCTGCAAGGCACGGCTTGGTTTCTGGGTGTCCTGTTCGCGCTGAGTGCCGGAGCCGCCGTTCGGCTCTTCGCAGCTGACCGGACCAAGCGCTGGACGGGCGTCGTGTTGCCGGGAACTGCCGCCGTGCTGCTGACCGGCATCCTGGCCGTCTCGGTGTTCAGAGATGACCTAGCGCCCAGGGTTTTTATCGCCGCCTCCGCAATCATCGGGTTTCCCCTGGCGGTCTGGCGAGGGCGCGTGATGCGCCGTGCGCCGGCGGCAGGGGTGGAATCCGCATCCGGGAGTCGCTTTTGAACGACAAAGAAATCGTTTTGACCAGTGATGGTCTCAAGAAGCTCGAGGAAGAGCTGGACGAGTTGAAAACCGTCCATCGCCGCGAGGTCAACGAGCGGATTCGCCAGGCCAAAGAGTTCGGCGACATCTCAGAAAACGCAGAATACGAAGACGCGAAGCAAGAACAGGCGTTCGTCGAAGGCCGCGTCCTCAAACTCGAGTCGATGATCCGGAACGCTCGCGTGATCGACGCCAGCGACTATGTCGCCGACGAAGTCCACCTCGGGGCGACGATCAAGGTCAAAGAGACCGGTTCGGGCACCACCCACGAGTTCACGATCGTCGGTTCGGCCGAAGCCGACCCGAAGAACGCTCGGCTTTCAAACGAATCGCCGGTCGGCCGTGCCGTCATGGGCCGCAAAAAAGGCGAGACGGTCGACGTCACCACGCCGCGCGGTCAGATGAAATACAAGATCGAGTCGATCAACAAGGATCCCAAGAAGACCAAGAAGGCGTCCTAGCGCCGTGCGCGCCGCATAGCGTGGCGAACGCTCCCGACCCGATCGGCGCGCGGCGCGCGCGGCTGGAGGCGCTGCGCGAACGCGGCGTCGATCCATTTTCGGCCACGCGCTTCGAGGTCACGGCGCACGCCGCGGATCTCTCCGTCCGGTACGCCGACCTCACCTCCGGGCCCCCGGCCGAGGACGCGCCGGAGTGGGCGCTCGCGGGCCGCATCATGTCGGTGCGCGGTCAGGGTAAGGTGATCTTCGCTGATCTCGCCGACCGCACGGCCAGCTTTCAGCTCTTCATACGGCTCGACAATCTCAGCGCCGAGGCGTTCGAGGTCTTTCGCGAGCTGGAGCGCGGCGACATCATCGGGGCGCGCGGCCCGGTCTTTCGCACCAAAGCGGGCGAACTCTCGCTGTCGGTGACCGGCTTCGAGGTGCTGGCCAAGTCGCTTCAGCCGCTGCCGGATAAGTGGCACGGCCTCCAGGACGTCGAGAAACGCTACCGCCGGCGCTACGTCGACCTGATCGTGAACCGGCCGGTGCTCGACGTGATGATCGCACGCTCGCGCATCATCGCCGAGATGCGACGCTTCATCGACGCGCATGGTTTTTTCGAGGTCGAAACGCCGACGCTCGTGACCGTCGCCGGCGGCGCCGCCGCGCGACCCTTCCTCACCCATTCAAACGCGCTCGACATCCCGCTCTCGCTGCGTATCGCGACCGAACTCTATCTCAAGCGCTTGATCGTCGGCGGGATGGAGCGCGTCTACGAGATCGGACGCATCTGGCGCAACGAGGGGATCGACCGTACCCACAACCCCGAGTTCACGATGCTCGAATTGTACGCGGCGTTCTGGAACGTGCGCGACATGATGTCGTTCAACGAGGATCTCATGGCGCATCTGGCGCGCAGCGTGCACGGTTCGGAGACCGCGCTCTATCGCGGCGACGCGATTTCGTTCGCCACGCCGTTTCGGCGGCTCGGGTATCTCGAGGCCTTCGAGGAATACGGCGGATTATCGCGCGACCAGCTGCTCGACGCCGATGCCTGCCATCACCTGTTGCACGACTTCGGGATTCCCGAATCGCCTAGCCACAGCCATGCGCTGGACAAGCTCTTCGAGCGCATCGTCGAACCGCACCTCATCCAGCCGACCTTCGTGTACGGATATCCGGTCGTGCTGTCGCCGCTGGCGAAGCGCATGAAAGATGATCCGCTGCTGACCGAACGTTACGAACTGTTCGCGGCGAACATGGAACTGGCCAACGCCTTTACCGAGCTGAACGACCCCGACGATCAGCGGCGCCGCTTCGAGCTGCAGGCGATCGAAAAGGCGGCCGGCGACCACGAGGTTCCGCCGCCCGATTGGGACTTCGTGACCGCGCTCGAATACGGGCTGCCGCCGACTGCGGGGATCGGGATCGGCATCGACCGGCTGGTGATGATGTTGACCGGGAACGAATCGATCCGCGACGTGCTGCTGTTTCCGCTTCAGCGCCCGTTGCCGCCCGGCGACGACGACGAGGCTGAAGCCGAAGAGCAGACGTAGGTACCGGGGGCGCGGGGCGGCGCTCTCTTGGTTGGGCCGCAACTACCCGCAACACGGGCTGGTCTAAGAAACGCATGTTGAAACTCGATTTAACCACCGGCTACCCGCGCTCCGTGCGCGACAAAGTCCTCGGCGTCTACCAGCTGGGACGCGCCTTCGACAAAGGTATCGCCACGGCCAACGGCACCCAGGGCGAATACCACTACAACTGCCCGATGGACAAGGGCGTCCTCGGCTTCCTCGGCATCGACGCCGAGAAGCTGATGAGCGAGATCAAGAAGGCGAACAGCCAAAACGATCTTGTCGCCTACGCCAAGCCGTTCGTCGACAAGAAGTCGCCGGCTGAGATCACGCACTTCAACGAGGAGTTTCTCAAGAGCGCGCCCGCGACGGGCAGCGACGGCGAGAAGTACTTCTTCGAGATGCGCAATCAGGTCGCGCCGACGCGGACCGACGTCACGACCTGGCCCGACCTGCTCGACCTCGACGAGAAGCGCCCAGTTCCCGAGCGCGTCCTCGCCTGAGTTCCAGCCGATCATCGTTCCGCAAGAGGCCGCCGCAAGGCGGCCTCTTTGCTTTCCGTGAAGCGCGTTGGGTGCCGACCTATCGGCTCGTCGTCGAATACGACGGGTCCGCGTTTCACGGGCTGCAGTTTCAGCCCGGTCTGCGCACGATCGCGGGCGAACTGGAGACCGCGCTGTCGCGCATCTTCCACGCGCCGATCAGCATCAGCGCCGCCGGGCGCACCGATGCCGGCGTCCACGCGACCGCGCAAGTCGTGGCCTTTGCCGCCGAGCGGGAGTTTCCGATCGACCGGCTCGCCCGGGCACTCAACGGCACGACGCCGCCCGACCTGATCGTGCGCGAGGCCGCGCTCGCGCGCGAGGGGTTCTCGCCGCGTTTCGATGCACGCGAGCGGCGTTACGAGTACCTGATCGTCAATCGCAGCGTGCCGTCGGCGCTCTGGCGCACGCGCGCCTGGTACGTGCCGCGTCCGATCGACGATGCGCGCTTCACCGTCGCGGCCGCCCCTCTGGTGGGGATCCACGACTTCGTCACCTTCTGCGGCGAGGCGCCGGAGCGCGGCGGCACGATCCGCGAGCTGCTCGAGATCGGGCTAGAACGCCGCGCCGACGTGTTGCGCGTGCGGGTGCGCGGGGGCGGCTTCCTCCACCGGATGGTGCGGATCATGGTCGGCACGCTGGTCGATACCGCCACCGGCTACCGGCCGGCCGATTTCCCCGCCGCGGCCTTGGCGGCACGCGACCGGCGGGCCGCCGGGACGACCGCCCCGCCCCACGGCCTGTACCTGACCGGGGTCCGCTACGACGATTTCGAAACCGACTTGCCGGTCGTGCTGGAGCCCTAGTCGATCGGGTCTTTCCGCCTGCTTGCCCTGAACTGCAGAGAACCGGCGACCCGAGTTCTCGGCGGTTGACTTCCGGCGAGCGTGGCACGTATACTTCCTAGGTTGCCGCGAGCTTTTCGCGGCGTTCTTCACGTTCCGACGGACCCCATGCGCACATATCAGCAGAAGACGGCCGAGACGAAGCACGACTGGTACATCGTCGACGCGACCGGACACCGGCTCGGCACGCTCGCCGTGCGGATCGCCCGCGCCCTGTCGGGCCGGTCGAAGCCGACCTGGACGCCCCATATCGACGACGGCGACCACGTGGTCGTGATCAACGCTGAAAAGGTGGAACTGGCGCCGCGCAAGTGGACCCAGAAGGTCTACCACCGTCACTCCGGGTTCCCGGGCGGTCTGCGGACCGAGACTGCGGCCCAGGTGCGCGACAAGTACCCTGAGCGCCTCATCGAGCGCGCCGTCCGCGGGATGTTGGCGACCAATCGCATGCGCGACGTCCTGCTGGGTCGTCTCAACGTGTATGCCGGTGCGGAGCACCCGCACGCCGCCCAGCAGCCGGAGCAGCTCACCTGATGCAGACCCAGGATCTCTTTATCGGAACCGGACGCCGCAAACGCGGCATCGCCCGCGTACGCTTGTACCTCGGCCAAGGCGTGATCACGATCAACAAGCGCCCGATGGAGGAGTACTTTCCGCGTCCCTCGCTGCAGCAGATCGTGCGCCAGCCGCTCGACGTGACGCAGTCGCTCTCGCGCTTCAACGTCGACGTGAAATGCGAAGGCGGCGGTGTGTCGGGTCAGGCCGGCGCGGTGCGGCACGGTATCGCTCGCGCGCTGCTCGAGATGGATGAATCGCTGCGCGAACCGTTGCGCCGCAATGGGTTGCTGACTCGCGATCCACGCGAAAAAGAATCAAAGAAGTACGGCCGCAAGAAGGCTCGTAAGCGGTTCCAGTTCTCGAAACGGTAGAATCGTGCCTTGGGTGTCGCCGACGGGCGACATCGTTCGGGTGGGGACGCAGCCCTCGCACTTCGTGTGCGAGGGCTGCTCTGTTTTGGTCATCGCTCTCGGCCTTCCGGGCCTTCGCTCGACCAAAAAGCCCCACCGAACGATGTCGCCCGTCGGCGACACCCGGCACGGGGGTTTGTGTGTCGAACTGGTTGAGGGTGGCGGCAAGGGCGGCCGTTGTGGGGGTCGGCAGGGTAGTGGCTTTGAGTGGGGGGTTGACGTGAATTGGGAAGCGGTTTCGGCTGTGGCGGCGATCGTGCAGGCGGCGGTGATTTTGATGACCGTCGTGTTTGCCGTGATTCAACTGCGGGATAGCCGGCTCGGAGCAAAGTTTGATGCGACGCGCAATCTCATTAACCAGGCGCTCGATCCGGGCTTTTATCGTGCGCTGCAGTTCGTGTTCAACGAACTCGACGGCCGATTGCGCGACCCGCAATACGCGAGCGAACTTTCGTCTTCGCTGGGATGGGCGATTGATGGCGAACGGCATCCGGAACTCCTCGTGCTCGCCAGACTCGAAGAGATTGGGCTGTATCTCAAGTACCGCTTTATCTCAGGGGATGCCGTATTCAATTTTCTTGGCGAGCTCATCGTCGGCAGCTGGGAGAAGCTGGTCCCGGTCGTCGAGATCATGCGCGCATCGCACAGCAATCCGAACGTGTGGAGCAACGCCGAATCGCTCTATCGAGCCACCGGAGCCTATCTGCAGCGCGAGCGCCAAAGCCGAGTGATTGCGACGACCGCTCGCTAACGGAGACCGCCCCCGCTCCGGTGTGGTCTTATTGGCGGCGTGTTAAGGTATGGCACTGCTGTCGGGGTTTCTCAAGAATCGGACATCGTTGGTGGGTACGTTGGAAAACGGCGGTTGCCGTTTTGGCGCCGCAGCAAGGATCCCATGTTCAAGAAGCTTTCAAAGTTTGCGGCGACCGCAGCTTCGGTCGCGATGCTGTCGACCGGCGCACTCGGAACCGTGCCCAAGGCTGCGTCAGCCGATACGACCAGCACGCTGCTGACCGCTGCGGCGGTTGTCGGAGCGCTCGTGCTCTACAATAACTATCAACATCAGCAGCAAGGACCCACCGTCGTCGTCGGCTACACCGGAAACGGTGGAACGATCTACGGCAACGGCCGTATCCTCATGCCGAGCGGTCGCGCGTACTATCCGAATTCACGCGGCCAATACGCGACCGGCCAGTACGCTTACTACAGTCCGAATGGCAGCAATTATCGCTACGACTACAACCGCACCGGACAATACGACCGCACCGGACGTCACCACAACAACGGGAACGGCTGGAACGGAAACGGCCACAACAACGCCAGTTGGCATGGCAACGGCAATTCTGGGGGCCCCGGCAACAGCGGCCACAACAACGGTCGCGGTCCTGGCAACAGCGGCCACAACAATGGTCACGGCGATCAGGGCAACGGGAACGACCAGCACAACCACTAACCTCAGAGACGAATCTCACTGAAGGCCGTGACGTGCGCGTCGCGGCCTTTTTCGTGCCCCGGCTACGCCGCGGACACGTTCCGGTAACCCGCGCCGCTCAACATTGCGGCATGACGGATGGGGTTGGGGCGGCGACGGTTGAGGCGTCGCTAGCGGCGCGGGAGAAGTTGGGTGCGATCGCCGGCGGCGCGGCGCGCGATGAGCACGGGGCCGGGCGAGTGGCGCGTGTCGCGCTGTTCGAGGAAGCACTGCTGGGCGCGCTGCGGGCGCGCTTCGCGGAGTTGCGGACGGTCACCAAGTGACCGAGTTCGATCTGCTGACGACCGCCGCCGATGGGATGAGCGTGCAGCGGTCGATGCTCGACGTGGCCGCACGAAACGTTGCGGCGGCGCAGGCCTCGACGCCAACGCATCCTTACGCGCGTCTGGTGGCGCAGTTCTCGCATCCGGAAGCTGACGACGGCGACGCTTTCGATCCCGATCCGTTTGCGGCCCGGGACGACGACGCGGCGCGAACGCAGTTTACCGGGTCGATACCGGGCGGCGAGACGGCCGACGCCATGACGGAGATGATCGCGGTGCTCGAGGCGCAGCGCGCATATGAAGCTAACGCGTCGGTGTTCGATGTCGGGAAGCGGTTGGCCGAGCGCACGATCGACGTCGGGCGGTTCTGAGGCCGTGCAGGTCGAGCTGCTCGTTCCCGATGCCGCCGTGCCGGCGCCGCCTGCCGTGGGCCCGATCGGGAGTGAATCGAACGCCTTTGCGAAGCTCGTCGACGCCGCGGGTGCGCTGCTTGGGCGTGCCGAGCACGCGGAGGCGTCGTTCGCCGCGCATCGCGGCGGGCTGCAGGAGATGGTCGTCGAGCGTGCGCGCGCAGACATCGCGCTCGCCGTCGCCGCCACGGCGGCGCAGCGTGCGACGCAGGCGGTCTCGTCGCTGCTCGGCATGCAGCTCTGATGGCGCTGGCCGTCGCAGCGGTCGAACGCGTACGCGCGTTGTCACCGCGTGCACGACTAGCGTGGGTCGTCGCGCTCTTCCTGCTCGCGGCGAGCGGCGTTGCGGCCTTCGTCGCGGCGCGCGATGTGCGGGTCGTGCTGTTCGCGACGCCGCTGCATGCCGACCAGCTGGCGGAAGTCGAAGCGCATCTGGCGGCGTGGAGCATCCCGTATGCGGCCGGCAGCGACAACGTGCGGGTCGATCCCGGCCGCCGCAGCGGGCTGCTGCTGCGATTAGCTTTGGCAGGCGTACCGCATCCGCATTTGGCCGGCAGCGACGAAGCGTTGGCGCATGTCGGCGCGTTGACGCCGCAGACCGTGCTTGAGGCGCAGACGCGCGACGCACTGGCGGCGGATTTGGCGCTGGGGCTGCGCGGGCTCGACGGCGTCGCGGACGTGCGCGTCGTGATCGCGCCCTCGAGCGGCGGCGTCTACGCTGACGACGCGCACCGCGACGCCAGCGCCAGCGTGCGCATCGCACTGGCAAGCGGCGCGCGGTTGGGCGGGCGGACCGTGGCCGGGATCAAGGCCTTCGTGGCCGGCGGCGTCCCGGGTCTGGAGCCGGCGCGGGTCACGGTCGTCGACGATCGCGGGTTCGCGCTCGACGGTGACGCCGGCGACGACCCCTCCGACGTACAAGTCGCGTTGCAGAGCGCGCTCGATGCGGCCTTCGGGGCGAAGACGACGATCGTGCGCGTCCATCGCGAACCGCTGGGCGAACGGCGTGAAGTGCACGACGTGCGGCGGGGTGCGCTCGGCGGGACGATCGCGCGCTCGACCAGCGACGAACGCTACGCGTCGGGCGCCAAACACTACTCGAAGCAGAACGGCACCGAAGATCGCGGCAGCGACACGCGCGAGGAACGGCGCAGCGTTGCGCCCGATGCGACCGCAAGGCTTTCCGTCGCCGTCTTCGTCGACGCGTCGCGCGGGCTCGCGCTCGACAAGATTCGCGAGCTGGCGGCGGCGACCGCCGGCATTCGCAGCGACCGCGGCGACGAGCTGCGCGTCGAGGCCGTCGCGTTCGACGAGGGAGCGCCGCACGCGCCGGCCCCAGGCGCGCCGGCCTGGCTGCTGGCGGCGCTGAGCGCGCTGCCGCAGCTGGCGACGGCCGCCGCCGTCGTCGCGATCTCGGCCTTCGTGGCGCGGCCGTGCGCTGCGGTCGCGATGCGCATGCTTGAAACGGCGTCGGCGCGGAGCACGGCTCGCAGTGCCACGGGAATCCCGCCGGCCCGCATGCGCGGGGTGCTCGATGGCGAGCCGCCGCACGTTGCCGCCGCGATCATCTCCGCCTTGCCGACCGCGACCGCTGCCGCCGTACTCGAACTGTATCCGCCTGACGAACGCGCGGCGATCGTACGCCGGCTCGCCCGCGCGAACGCAAACTTGGTACCGCCCGCGGAGGAGTTGCTGCGTGCCCGAGGCTGACTTCGTCTCGTTGGCCGAGATGCTGATGCGTTCGGTTGACGACTCCGTCATCAGTGATGCGCCGCCGGTGCCCGCCGAAGCGCGGGACGACGGCCCGAGCGACGAGCGCATCGCCGCTGCGCTGCGCGATGCGCGACTGTTTGGGGCGCGGTTGGCCGATGCGTTCGATGAGGCGTCGGCCCGGCTGTTGCGTGAGCTTGCCGCCGACGTCTTGGGGCGGGAGTTGCGTCTGGCCCCATGCGACCTTGCACGCATCGTGCGCCGCGTGCACGCCGGGGCACCGGTCGTCGGCGTGCGCGTCGCGACGGAGGACGCCACCGGTCTCGGCGACGTTCCGGTCGTCATCGACCCGTCTCTGCGCAGCGGCGATGCGATCGTCGAGCTGAGCGGCGGCGCGATCGATGCGCGTCTGGGCGTGCGGCTGGCGCAGGTGCTCGAGGCGTTCGGGTGATCGGCCGCGCCCGGGGCACGATCGTTGCGACCCGCGCCGGGATGCTGGAAGCGGAACTGCCGTTCGTCCGCGCGGGCGACACGGTCGCGATCCGCAGCGGCCGCCGCGAGGCGCACGCCCGTGTCGTCGCGCTGGAGGGCACGCGAGCTACGCTCGCTCCGTCGTGTGCGGTCGACGGTATTGCGCGCGGTGACGTCGTGACCGCGGCCGGCGCTGCCTTCGGGCCTCTCGGTACCCTCTTGCTGGGTCGTGCGATCGACGCGTCCGGGGCGGCGCTCGATGGAGGGCCTGCGGTACGCTCGTTTCGGGTCGGCCGCGATCGCGGTGCGCCGGCGCTTGACGAGCGGCGTCCGTGCACGCAGCTCTTCCAGACCGGCATCCGCGGCATCGATGGGCCGCTCGCGTTCGGGCGCGGCGCACGAATCGGCATCTTCGGTCCGCCGGGCGCCGGGAAGTCGACCCTCGTGGATGCGGTCACGCGTGGGTCGGACGCCGACGCGACGGTCGTTGCGCTGATCGGCGAGCGCGGCCGGGAGGCGGAGCGCCGCGTCGAGGCGCTCGACGCGCGCACGACGGTCGTGTGCGCCACCAGCGACCGGTCTCCGGCCGAGCGGCTGCGCGCCGCGGAGGTCGCGTTCGCACAGGCGGGCGCGCTGCGCGCGCGCGGCCTCGACGTCCTGCTCATCGTCGACTCGCTGGCGCGGATCGCGGCGGCTGCGCGGGAGATCGCGCTGGCTGCCGGTGAGGCGCCGGGACGCGGCGGCTTTCCGCCCAGCGTCTTTGCCGTGCTGGCGCGGTTGCTCGAGCGCGCGGGCCCGACCTCGGCCGGCAGCGTTACCCTGGTCGCGACAATTCTCTCCGACGGTCCCGACGAGCACGACCCGGTCTCCGAGGCGGCGCGCGCGGGCCTGGACGGACATCTCGTCCTGTGCGAGCGCCTGGCGCGGATGGGACGCTTTCCCGCAATCGACCTCGGCCGGAGCACGAGCCGCACCTTCGCGGAGTGCGCCGGCCCTGGCCACGTCGCCGCGGCGCGGCTGCTGCGTGCGGCCGTCGCGGCGCTCGACGAGTCGCGTGAAGCGCGCGGGCTGGGGATCGACGCGGCGGCCGGCGACCCGTTTCTGCCACGCTGCCTCGCGCAGGAGCCGGCGATCGACGCATTCTTGCGTCAGGACGGCGCGCCGTCTCCGTTCGCGCACACGCTCGCCTGCCTCGAGGCCGTGACGCAGCCGCTTCGCGCGTGAGGGTCCTCGGCCACTTCGGGGATGCAGCTTTGGCGTTGGCGGAGTACAATACGGGTCCGGGTGCCGTGGAGAACCATCGTGGCGTATCACCCTATGCCGAGACGCAGCACGATGTCGAGGCCGTCCTGGCTTCGCGTGCAAGGCATCGCTGCCGCCAGCGCGCTCGCTTTCGCGCTGCTGCCGGTCGCGGTGTCGGCGGGACGTGGTGAGACCGACGTTCCCGTCGCCACGATTCTCGCGGCGTACACCCGCGCCACGCACTCCGATGACGTCACCACCTATGCGGCCCAAGGGACGCTCATCGGCGAGGGATTGACCGGGACGTTCACGGTCGTTCGCGACGGGACGAACGAACGCGAGGACGACGTCATGGGGCCGCGTCACGAAACGACGCTGCGGCTGGGCGATCGAATCTTCGTGCGCAATGCGAACGGCAACGTGCGCGAGCTGCGCGGCTACCTGCACCGGCGCGGCCTGACCGAAGACTTGCTCGACTCGGGCGCATTCGCCACACATCCCGAGCTGGCGCGCTTCGCCGGCTGGGGCGATGCGAGCGGCGTGCGGGCCTGGCGGCTCGAGGTGCGCGCCGCCGGGGGCGAGCCGGAGACCCTGTGGATCGATGCCGGAAGCGGGCTGCCGTTACGGCTGGAGTTTCTCGACGGCGATGGGCCATCGTTCGTCGAGTACGGCGACTGGCGCGACGTCGCCGGCCGCAAGATTCCATTTCGGGCGGTGCTCACCGACGGCGATCGCCGCTACGACACGGTCCAGCAAACGACGTCGGTGACGATCGATCAGCCGGTGGACGCCGGCGCCTTCGTACCGCTCAAACCGCGGCTGCTGGCGGCCGATCGCGTCCACACCGTGCCGCTGGTCGAGCGCGAGGGACACGTCGGTGTCACCGTGCAGTGCGCGGGACGGGACTGGTTCTTCTTGCTCGATACGGGCGCCCAGTCGATCCTGGTCGACACGGGCATTCTCAAAGCCGCGGGGATTTCGCCGCAAGGTGCGCTCGAGGTGCGGGGCGCGACCCGCAGCGGCGGTCTCGGCGTGGCGGTGCTGCCGTCGCTGGCGATCGATGGAGCCGCGCTCGACAACGTCGTCGTCTCCTCGCTCGACCTCAGTCACAGCATCGGTGGCAAGCTGCACTTCGACGGTATCCTCGGCTACCCGTTCTTCGCCTCGGCCCTGGTGGAGATGGATTTCAGCAACCACCTCCTGCGATTCGGGCCGCCGGGATCGTTCACGCCGCGCGGCACGCCCGTTGCGCTCGACGTCGACCGCGAACTGGCCGAAGCGTCGCTGCGGGTAAACGCGATCCAAGCCCCCTTCATCATCGACACCGGCAACAGTGCGGAGATGCTGCTCTACCGGCCGTTCCTCGACGCGCACGCCGGCATCGTCCCCTTCTCCAGTGCCGGATCGTGGAACTACGGGATCGGCGGCGCGAACGCGACCTATCGCACGACGGTCGACGACCTCGATATCGGCGGCGTGACGCTCTATCACCGGGCGGTCGACGTCGTGTTGGCGCGCGATGGTGCGTTCGCCGACCGGGTCGACGCCGGCAATATCGGTCTGGGCGTGCTGCGCAACTTCGTGGCCACCTTCGACCTCGGCGGCGCGACGATGTATCTGGCGCCGGGGGCCCAATTCGACGACGGACGGCTGCGCGCGTCGCTCCCGGCAATATCCTCGTAGCACGCGGGTCACGCGCAGCGCGTACGGTCGCGGCGGAGGCCCGATCGCATGCAGCACGTACCCGAAGTCACCGTCCTGAGCGCGCCGCTCGCGCACACCGACCGCCGCGCGCTTTCTGAAGCCTGGTACCGTGCGCTGCACCTCGCCGCACCGGCGCCGCGCGATCCGGTCGCGCAAATGCCGCATCCCGCGCGGTGCGCGGCCGGCGGCAGCTTTCGCGCGCGATCGGTCCGGTCCGAGGCCCGCCCACCGAAGGGCCCGGCCGCCCAGGCCATTCGCCTGCTGCGCGAGCCGCGGGTAACCGACGTTCGCGAACGCCGCGACGTGGTGACGCCCTTCGCGCGGCGGCTCGCGCGTGCCGTCGTGGCGGGCGCGCGGCGGCCGGAACCTACGGCGTGCACGATTCGTACCGGCGGCGGCCGCATCGTCGTGCTCGTGCGTCGCGACGGTGCCCGGGTGCGCATCGTCGCTGTCTGCACGCCGCACGTGCGCGAGCGGGTCGAACGGGCGCTTGCGCATGCACGGTTCGCGCTCGCGGCGGCCGCCGCGCGCAGTGAGGTCGCTTGATGGACGGGCCGTCGCCGCTCGACGCCTTCGACCGGGTTGCCGCCCGCGCCGAGGATCTGCGCGATGCGTTCCGGCCGGGCGGCGTGCCGCTGCACGGCGACGTCACCGGCGCGCCGCGGGTACTTGGTTCGAACGACCCGCTCAGCGTGGCGCTGCCGCCCGGTGCGTGGCTCGCGACAACGGCTCCCGACGGCACGCGCGCGTACACGCGCGACGGGGCTTTGACCCTTGCCGACGGCGTCTTGCGCACGCGCGACGGCGCGGCCGTCCTCGGCTACCCCGGCGGTGACGCGCGCGCCGGCATCGCGAGCCCGCTCGAGCTCCCGGCCGCCGATCGCGCCTTGGGACGCTGCGACACACCGGCCATCGAGCCCGACGGCAGCGTGGTCTACCGTCGGGTCGCGATCGATCCCCGCACCGGCGAACGCAGCCTCGAACGTCGCGCGATCGGACGCATCGCGCTAGCCCGATTCCCCGCCGGCAGCGAGCCGGTTCGCCTCGACGGCGGTCATGTCGCCGCGCCGCATGGCGTGACGCCGCATGTGGGGACTCCAGGCGACGGAGTGTTCGGCGCGCTGACGACGGCGAGCCGCGAAGCCGGCAGCGTCGACATCGCCGCCGGAGTCGAGCGTCTGAACGAATCGTACCGGCAGTTCGAGGCGCTGGGGGCCGCGTTTCGCTCGCGTGCCAGCGTGCAGAAGACGACCCTCGATCTCATCAAGTGATCGCTGAAGCCGAGTTTGCACCCGCCGCCGACGGCCTGCGGCGTTTGCGCTTCCGGGCGCGCTCGTCGATTCCGCTCGAAGCGGCCTGCGTCGTCGCCAACGGTTTGCGCGAAACGTTGCGCGAGCTCTTCGGCGAGGCGTGCGAACTGGTCGTCGGCGAGCCGACGTCGCTGCCGGCCGATGCGTGGCGGATCGTCTCACACGATGCACTGTTGTTCCTGACACGCGGCCGGCAGACCGACATCGTGCTCGTGATCCCGCGGGCCGACGCGCGGCGTCTCGTCTTGCGCGCCTTCGGCGAATCTGCATCGCCGGCGCATGCGCCCGCGCCGCCCGAACGCGAGTGTTCGGCGCTCGAGCTGCACGCCATCGAGCGCATCGCGGCCCGCTGTGCGCCGGCCTTCGATCCGCTGTGCGCCGAACGGCGGAGCCCCTCGCGTGCCGTCGCGCCCGGTGACGTCCCGGTAGCCGCCGCGTATTTCGACGTCCGCGTCCTGGCGCCGGCGGCGCTGGTCCTCGGCGTCGCGATCGTGCGCGCGCTCCCCGATCCCGGGCCGGCATCCGGTTTGCCGCCGGGGACACTCGATACGGTGCCGTTGCGCCTGCGGGTCGTGTTCGCGCAGGGGCGCGTCGGCGCGGGCGCCTTCGCGCGCTGGCGGCCCGGCGAGATCGTCCCTCTGGCTACGCCGGTCGGCGCGCCGGCGCGGCTCGAGATCGGCCGGCGTCCATTTGCGTTGGGTGCGCCCGGCGCGTGCGGTTCGCGTGCCGCGCTGCGGGTCGATGCGCCGGCGGGAAACCTCGCGTGAGCGGACCGTCGTGGCCGGGTTCGATCGATCGCTTGATGCACGTTCCGCTCGAGGTCACCGCGGAGTTGGGCTCCGCGACGATGCCGATGCGCGACGTCCTCGCGCTCGGTGCGGGATCGATCGTCGTGCTGGACCGGCATGCCGCGGGACCGGTCGACGTGCGCGTGAACGATCGCCTGGTCGCGCGCGGCGAGATCGTCGCCGTCGACGACCGCTTCGGCGTGCGCATCACCGAACTCGTCGAGCAACCGTAGTGCCGTGGACGCGCTGCTGAATCTCGCCGGCCGCGGGCACGCCGCACTGCCGCTCGATATTCTGGCCGCGCTGACGCTGCTGACGCTGGCGCCGTTCATCCTCGTCCTCTCGACGTCGTTCGTGCGCATCGTGGTCGTGCTCTCGCTCGTCCGTTCCGCGCTGGGCGCATCGATGCTGCCGCCGAATACGGTCCTGACCGGTCTCGCACTCGTGTTGACCTGCGTAATCATGACGCCCACCTTCGAGACGATCGAGCGCGATGCGATCCGCCCCTATGCCGCAGGCCACGTGTCGCAGTCGGCGTTTCTCGCTCGCGCCGGTGAGCCGCTGCGCGCATTCATGCTGCGCCAAACGAAACTGCACGACATCGGGGTGTTCGCCCGGGTCGCGCATCGTCCGGCCGGCGAACCGCCGGCTCGCGTTCCGATCACCGTCCTCATTCCGGCCTTCGTCGTCGGCGAGCTACGTTCGGCGTTCGCGATCGGCGTCGCGCTCTATCTCCCGTTCGTTGCGATCGATCTCGCGGTCTCGGCTATTCTGATGGGTCTCGGCATGGTGATGCTCAGTCCGCCCGTGATCTCGCTGCCCTGCAAGCTCCTGTTGTTCGTCCTGGTCGACGGCTGGACGCTCGTCTGCACCGGCCTCGTCCAAAGCTTCCGCTGAGCGTTCATTTGGACACAGGCGAGGCGGTAGACCGGCGAGGCCTAGGGAACGCACAGGGCGTGCGCATAGCGGAGAAGGTGCGGGTTTCGCGGCCGTTCTTTTCGTTCGAGTTCTTTCCGCCCAAGGACGACGCCGCCGAGCGGACCTTGTTCAAGACGATCGAGGCCCTGCGACCGCTCGACCCCGGGTTCGTCTCGATCACCTACGGGGCAGGCGGCTCGACGCGCGTCCGCACCGTCGAACTGGCCAAACGCCTGCGCACCGAAGCCGGCCTCGACGTGATGGCGCATCTCACCTGCGCCGGCGCAACCGTTGCCGAACTCCGCACGACTCTGACCGACCTGCGCCGCGCGGGCATCGAGAACGTGCTGGCCCTGCGCGGCGACCCGCCGCGCGGCAGCGAGACCTTCGAACCGCACGCCGGCGGCCTCGAACACGCCAACGACCTCGTTGCGCTGATCAAAGCCGAGTTCGGCTTCTGCGTCGGCGGAGCAGCCTACCCCGAGAAGCATCCGGAAGCCGTCAGCCTCGATGCCGATCTCGCGGCGCTCTCGCGCAAGGTGAGCGCCGGGGCGGAATTCCTGGTAACGCAGCTGTTCTTCGACAACGCCCGCTACGTCGAGTTCATCGAGAAAGCGCGCCAGTGGGGAATCACGGTGCCGATCCTGGCCGGCATCATGCCGATCACGAACTACGAACAGATCGACCGGTTTACGCGCGGCTGTGGCGCCACAATTCCAGCCAGCTTACGCGAGGAGCTCGAAGCACGGCGCGACGATCCGCAGGCCGTGATCGACCTCGGCGTCGCCTACGCGACGCTGCAAGTCGCCGACTTGCTCGCACGCGGCGCGCCGGGGATCCACTTCTACACGCTCAACCGCTCGCCGGCCACCCGCGCCGTCATGTCGGCGCTCCTCGCGGCCCGCCGCGCTTGGTGAGGCGAATGCCGCGACTCACGTATTCCGATAGCACACAGGGCAGTTGGAGTCTTCGCCGGCTCCTGGCTCGATGAAGCTAAAGACGCATCGCCCTGACAAACTCATAACGTCGTAAATGCTTACCACCTTGCGAACTTGCTGGTCCGTCTGAACAGTCAACTGTGCTCCGGCCTGTCCTACGACGACTGCGGCCGTCGCTCTCGAATGAAGCATCGCGCATTGCCGTCGCAACAGGACGGTTGAGCCCCTTGGCACGACCGGGATGAGGCTGCCGATCGGGACCACGCCCACGCGGCCGTCATGACGAGCTATACGAACATCCGTGAAGGAAAGGTGCGGTGCAGCCGAGTTGATCGACCACGATAGGATTGTAACCGCGCGACGCGGCCACGTGGAGCAATGAGTCCGCGCTTTTCTCTGACCCATTAGCAACTCGTGAAGCGTTGCGGACGAGTCGCAGACAAAACGCTCTGCCAAAAGCGCCGGCCGCCCGGGATCGAGTCGTCGCCAGTTCCATTCTTGCGCTTCAGCCTGTACTACCGTGCTTAACATCCAGATAGCAAGGAAGAGTGTGACAGCGCGAGCTCGCTTCGATCGCGCTACATCAACGGGCACGCGGACCTCAATTCTTTGCCTCTTGGGTGCGCCAAGCATAGCACTATCCGGGGCTGCTAGAGCAACATACTCGTAACACCTCCGTAACGCCCTTCGCGTAGGGTGGGGGCGGTGCACGGCTTCGACGACCTTTTGCGGGATGCGCTGGTGTTGACGGCGCTGCTGACGCTGCCGGTGCTGCTCACGGCGACGGCCGTGGGGGCGACGGTCGCCGTCGTGCAGGCGGCGACGCAAGTCCAGGAACAGACGTTGACGCTGCTCCCCAAGCTGCTGACGGTCGGTGCGCTGATCGTGCTCTTCGGGCGCTTCGGTTTGGGTTTGTGCGCGCAGCTGCTATACGAGGTCGTCGCGCGCATACCGCAATTGGTGCGCGGTTGACGCAGACCTGGCTGTTGGTGTTCGCACGGGCAGCCGGGCTCGCGGCCCGCGCGCCGGGGTTTTCGCATCCGGCGGTTCCGCCGATCGTGCGCGCCGGACTGGCGCTCGCGCTGGCGTGCGCGGTCGCGCCCCATCTTCCGGCCGTGCGGCTCGATGGCGCCCGTTTCGCGCTGGCCGTGGCCGCTGAGGCGGCGATTGGGGCCGCGGTCGGATTCGGCGCGGCGCTGCTGTACGACGGTGCGTACTTCGCGGGGCGCACGATCGATGATTACCTCGGCGTGCGCGGCAGCGTTCCCGGTGCGAACGTCACCAGTGCGCAAGGTTTCGGGCGGCTCTGGTCGGCGACGTTTCTGGCGGCTTTCGTCCTGCTCGACGGCTGGGTGCCCGTTGTCAAAGCGTTCGATGAGTCGTTCGTGCGCCTACCGCCTGCGACGTGGCCGTCGGGCGATGCGTGGATACACTACGCCCTGGCCCTTCCGGCGACGCTGCTGCAGGCGGCCTTGCTCGTCGCCGCGCCGGCGATCACGGTCGCGGCAACCCTGCACCTGGCGTTGGCCGCCGTCACGCGCATTGTGCCGCGCTTCGGCGGCTTCAGCCTCGCTTTTCCGGCGGTCTTCGCCGGGGCGTTGGCCCTCACGGTGATGACGCTGCCGCTGTTGATTCCGCTCGGCGCGCGGCCGTGGCTGGTTGTCCCGTGGGAGACGGCGCGGTGAGCGACGGCGACAAGCCGTTCGCGGCGACTCCCTCGCGCCGCCGCCGCGCGCAGTCGGAAGGCAACGTCGCGCGTTCGGCCGAGCTGGCCAGCGTCGCGGCGTTCGGGAGCGCAACACTGGCCGCGTGCGCGAGCGTTCCGTTCGTCGCGCAGACCCTGGCCGCAGCGCTGCGCGATGCTGCCGCCCATCCGCGAATCGGTATCCCGACGGCGGCTCTCGGCGTCGCGGCGTGCGCAGCGCTCGTGCCGGCCGCGGCCGCCGCTGCCACCGGCTCGGCACTCGCGCTCGCCCAAGGCGGCGGCCTGCACGTGACGGCGCTGCACCTCGATCCGAGCCGGCTCAATCCGGTCGCCGGACTGAAGCGAATGCTCGGCGGAGAAGCTGCGCTAGGCGGGCTCCGCGCGGCGACCGCATTTGCTGCGGCGCTGCTGTCGATGGTCCCGATCGGGCGCGACGTGCTCGCGGCCGGCGCGACGCTCGGCTCACCCGGTACGGCCGCCCATGTGGCGGGCGCGGCGGCGCTGCGCGCGTGCGGCGCCGCGGTCGTCGTCGGGCTCGCGTTCGCGGCCGGGGATTATGCGCTAGCGCGGCGGCGTTGGCTGCACGGGCTGAAGATGTCGTTCAACGAGCTCAAGCGTGACGCGCGCGAAAACGACGGTGACCCGCAGACGCGTGCGCGCCGCAAGACGCTGCATCGTGATCTCGTGCGGGGTGCGATAGCGCGCACGCGCGAGGCGTCGTTCGTCGTCGTCAACCCCACCCACGTCGCGGTGGCGCTGCGCTACGCGCCGCCGCAGGTTCCGGTCCCCGAGATCGTCGTGCGCGCGGCCGAGGCCGGTGCGCTTCGGGTTCGCGCACTGGCCCGCGAGGCGGGCATTCCGGTGATCGAAGACGCGCCCCTCGCGCGGTTGCTCTATGCGACCAGCGCCGGCAGCCGTGCGATTGCGCCCGAGACGTACGTCGCGGTCGCGCAGATCGTGGCCGACCTCGCCCAGGCAGGGCTGCTTTCGTGAGGGTCGACTTCGCAACCGTGTTTTCGATCGCGGTGCTGTGCATCGTCGCGATCCTGATCGTGCCGTTGCCGCCCCCGCTGCTCGATGCGCTGCTGGCGCTCAACGTGTTCGGCTCGGCGCTGGTGCTGCTGTTGAGCCTGCGCGTCGAAGAGCCGCTGCAGTTCTCGGCCTTCGCGCCGTCGCTGCTCCTCTCCACGCTGTTCCGCCTCTCGCTCGAGGTGAGCGCGACGCGGCTGATCCTCACGCGCGGACACGAGCCCGGCGGGGTGGGTGCGTTGATCCCCGCCTTCGGCGCGTTCGTCGTAGGCGGGAACATCGTCGTCGGCCTGATCGTGTTTGCGATCCTCATCACCATACAATTCGTGGTGATTGCGAGTGGAGCACAACGCGTCGCCGAGGTCTGCGCGCGCTTCACTTTGGACGCGATGCCGGGGAAGCAGATGGCGATCGACGCCGACGTGCACGCGGGGCTGCTCGACACCGAAGGAGCGCGCTTCAAACGGGTCCGCGTCCAGCGCGAAGCCGACTTCTACGCCGCCATGGACGGTGCGGGGAAGTTCGTCAAAGGCGATGCGGTCGCGGCACTGATCATCGTCGCGCTGAACCTCGCTGGTGGAGTCGTCGTCGGAACCGTGTATCACGCACTGCCGCCGCTCGAAGCGGTGCAGACCTTCGCGATCCTCTCGATCGGAAACGCGCTCTTGACGACTCTCCCCGCCTTTCTGATCTCGACCGCGATGGGGCTGATGGTGACGCGAGTCGCCGGCGACGGCGCCTTGGGCGCCGACCTTGCGGCGCAGCTCTTCGCGCGGCCGGACGTCCTGCGGGTCGCGGGCGTGCTGGTGCTCGCGCTGGCCTGCATCCCGGCTTTTCCGGGTCTGCTGTTCGTCGCGCTGGGCGGCGCGGCATTCGGCGCCGCGGCACTCGCGGGGAGCCGCCAGGCTCGCACCGCTGCGGCACGGGAGGCCGCGCAGCAGCGCCGGCGCCGCGAGGCGGTGCGCCGGCCGGAGACGGCCTTCGCGCTGGTCGGCGTCGACGCGCTCGCGATCGAAATCGGCGCTGACCTGTACCCGCTGCTGGCGCAACCCAACTGCGACGCGCTGCTCGACCGCATCGGCGACGTGCGCCGCTCGCTCGCCGCCGAGACCGGCGTCGTCATCCCGGGTGTGCGCTTGCGGGACGATCCGCTGCGCGATCCGCGCACCTACGCGATCCGCGTGCGCGACCGTACCGTCGCCGAAGGGGTCGTGCGGCTCGACCGGCTGATCGCGGTCGGCGCGCCCGAGCAGTTGCGGCGGGTCGAGGGTGAGCCGACGACCGAACCGGTCTACGGTCTGGCCGCGCGCTGGATCGTGTACGAGCAGCGCGAACTCGCGCAGCAGGCCGGCACGCTGACCTTCGATGCGATCTCGATTGTCGGCTCGCACCTCGCCGAGTCGGTGCGCGCGCACGCCGCCGAACTCTTCGGGCGTCAGGAATTCGCGGCGCTGGTCGAGCACCTGCGCATCGTCGTACCGTCGCTGGTGAAGGACGTCGGCAGCGATGCGCTGCCGGCGGCGCTGGGGCATCGTGCCCTGCTCTACCTGCTGCGCGAGCGGGTCTGGCCGCGCGACCCGGTTGCGGTGTTCGAAGCGCTGCTCGATGCGGCGTCGCTCAGCCGTGACCCGCGCGAACTGGCCGAGGCGGCGCGCCGGGTGCTGGTCCCGCAGCAACTGCGCCGCGACGGCGTGCAGCGGCTGCGTCCGCTGATCGTGACGCCGGAACTCGAAGCGGAACTGACCGCAATGTGGGCCGCCGAGGGCGGCCTCGCTCCCGATCCGCTCACCGCGCTGCACGTCCGCGAAACGGTGGCACGTTTCGTGGCCGACGGCGCGTACGCACCGCACGCGCTGGTCGTGACGGCGCCGCTGCGGCCGCTGTTGGCGGAGTTTCTCGACCGCACGGTGCCGGGGCTCGCGGTGTACGCGTACGGCGAACTGCCGCCCGAACTCAGCCTCGCGCCGGCCGCGGTCATCGACCGGCCGCCCGCAGTGCTTACCGCAGCCTCACGCTGAGCGGCGACGGCCGGCGAACTCGTCGCGCGTTAGGGGTGCAGCCCTAGCCTCCGGTGGTCGACGCGCCGTTGCGTGCGAGCCCGGCGCAGCGCGCGCAACGGCCCGTTACGACCAGCGCCGCGTCGACCCCGGAATAGCGATGATCCTGCGCGATCGACAGTGCAAGCGCGGCGATCTGCGGTGCCGGGATGTTGACGATCTCGCTGCAGCTCGCACACACCAGATGGTGGTGCTTGTCGAGTGCCGCCTCGTACCGCGCGGCGCCTCCGTGCGCGAAGACCTGGACCAGACCGATCGCGCGCAGGATATCGAGCGTGCGGTAGATCGTACCGAGGCTCACCGCGGGCAGCGCGGCGCGCACGCGTTCGTGAATCGTCTCCGCGGTCAGGTGGGCACCGTCTTCGAGCGCACGCAAGATCGCGGCGCGCTGCTTCGTGAGACGGTAGCGTGTCTGAAGGAGTCCTGCATCAACTCCCTTGGAGTCAATCATAGAGGCGCCCTCCGCGGTCCGGGCCTCTTCGACCTGTGGTCCGGACGACCGCAACGTCGTTTGACGCTGTTCGCCCCCCATGCTACCATCCGAGGGTTCTCCCCTTCCCCGGAACCGGTATGTGGAATAAGCTCAAGCGGCCGCTCGAAGCGGTCCTCCTTGTGGCTCTGGTCGGACTCTGTATTTGGGCGATTTGGCCTATCCAGCAGAAGATCCACTTGGGCCTCGACCTTCAGGGCGGCGCGCGCGTGCTGCTCAAGCTCCAGACGACGCCTGACGTCAAGACGATCACGCCTGATATTCAAAATCAGGTCGAACTCGTGGTCGAAAAACGCGTCAACTCGCTTGGCGTTTCCGAACCGGTTATCACCAAAGTCGGCAGCGATCGTCTCCTGGTCGAGGTGCCGGCGCTGAAGAACTCCGACGAACTCGAGAGCCTGCTGAAGAAAGTCGCGGTACTCGAATTCAAGATCGTGCCGCCGCAAGTGAGCCAGCGCGCGCGCAGCGACAAGAAGTACGCCGGGACGGTGGGGCTCAAGCCGGGCCAGCCCAGTCAGGCCTATATCGATTCGGGTGCCGTCATCTATACCGGCGCCGAACTCAAGAGCGCCCACCCCGGCTTCGGTCAGGGCAGCGAGCCGCAGGTCGACTTTACGACGAAGAATCCGACCAAGTTCGCTACCCTCACCCGCGACCACATGGGCCAGCTGCTCGGAATCTTCCTCGACAAACAGTTTATCAGCGACGCGACGATCGAAGGGATCATCTCGACCGACGGCATGATCCACGGCTCGTTCACTGAGGACCAGGTTTCGGAGCTCGCCAACGAACTGAACGCGGGCGCCCTGCCCGTGCCTACCGTGATCCTCTCGAAGGACGATGTCGGCGCGACCCTCGGCCGGGACGACCTGACGAAGTCGCTCTACGCGTCGATGGTGGGACTGGCACTCGTCCTGCTGTTCATGGGCATCGTGTACCGCCTGCCGGGCGCGCTGGCCGACCTCGCGCTGTTCGTCTACGTACTCATGCTGCTGGCGCTGCTGGCGGTCGCGCACGCCGTGCTGACGCTGCCGGGGATCGCGGGCTTCGTGCTCTCGATCGGTATGGCCGTCGATGCCAACGTGCTGATCTTCGAACGCCTCAAAGAGGAACTGTGGGCCGGCAAATCGTTGCGCGCCGCGGTGCGCATCGGGTTTCAACGCGCGTTCAGTTCGGTGTTCGACTCCCACTTCACCACGATCGTCGGCGCCGGCGTGCTCTATCTGTTCGGAACCGGCACGGTCCAGGGATTCGCCTACACGCTCTTCTGGGGGACGGCGCTCTCGCTGTTCACGGCGGTCGTCGTCACGCGTTTCCTGGTCGATACCGTAGTCGAGAACGATCTCGTCACCGATAAGGCAGCCTGGGGCGCGGCCCCGCTGGCACCTCCGGTCGTCCCGGCGCGGGCGAGTACCTAAATGTTCTTCCGCCGTTTGAATTGGAACATCGTCGGCTGGTTCCGCACCGTGTCGGCGATCTCGTACGCGATCATCGGTCTTGGGATCGCGATGATGATCTACAACTACGTGACGACCGGCGCACCGCTGCGGCTCGGTCTCTCGTTCACCGGCGGCACCGACATCACGATCCGGTTCGCGCACCCGGTAACGCAGAGCGCTCTCGCGGCCCCCCTGCCTGAGGCCGGCATCACCGATGCCAAGATCAACAGCATCGCTCCGCACGCCGGAGAGCCGGCCGGCGAACGCTGGACGATCGAGACGCAGAAGGATTTCGGCAACGACAGCGCACCGCTGTATGCAGCGATCGCCAAGGTCGGCCCCGTGTACGAGGCGCCCGGCACGAAGCCGCCGCTCCCGAAACTCGGGACCGACAGTGCGATTTCGACCGTCGGGCCGTCGCTCTCGCACGAGTACCTGCTCAACGCGCTCAAGGCGCTGGTCATCGCGATCTCGATCCAGTTCCTCTATATCGCATTCCGTTTCGGCTGGAACCTTATTTTCGGCTGGGTCTGCGTGGTGGCGCTGGTGCGCGACTCGCTGATGATGATCGGCATCTACGCGCTAGCCGGGCGGCGCGTCGACGATGCGTTCCTCGCCGCGGTGCTGACCGTGATCGGATACTCGGTCATGGACACCATCGTGATCCTGGATCGGATCCGCGAGAACACCAAGGTGATGGACGGCAAGCCGTTCGACGAGATCGTCAACACCTCGATCCTGCAGACGATGACACGGTCGGTCAACACGCTGGCGACCGTCGTCATCACGCTGGTCGCGCTGCTCGTCTTCGGCGGTGCCTCGCTGCAAAACTTCGCCTTCGCCCTCTTGGTCGGCATCTGCTCGGGCGGCTACCACTCGATCTTCTACTCGGCGCCGCTGGTCGCGGTACTGCAGAAGCGCGCCAACGAACGGCGCATCCTCCGCGGTTCGTCCCTCACCCAGCCGAAAACGGTGGCGCAGGCGCGCGCGCAGAGCACCGCCGCGGCGCTGCGCGACCGCGAAGAAGTCGCTGCTTCGCGTCGCGCGCGGCGCGAACGTGAACGCGACGGAGCGACCCGCCGTACCACCGCCCCCCCGCGTTACAAGCGCACGCGCCAAGAGCAGATCGACTTCGAGAAGCTCGAGAATCGGAACTTCGGTGTCCCCGAGCGCCCGGCGCCCGCCAAGGCGGAGGACACGCCGCACGACGAGCCCGAGGCGGAGATCGTCGACCCGCTCGACGCGCAAGCGATGGGTTTGCATGACGAAGCCGCGGAGCTCGGACACGAAGAGATTCATCTGAACCTCGGTGACGATGAGCCGGCGCCGGTCGCCGAACCGAAACCGATTCCCTGAGCCGGCGTGCGGGAGAAACGACTTCCCCCGCCCACCGCATCGGAAGCGGCATTCCTGAAGCTGGTGCAGGACTTCGGCACCGCGGCAGCCGCCGCGCCGTCGGAGACACGCGCCTTCCTCGACGAGCTCTACGCCAAGGCCGCGACCTATGCGTCGCGCGATCCGTACGCGACGATCGGCGATGCGAGCGGTTTCAACACCAAGGTCGTCGGCGTCAGCTTTGAGGGGCGCCAGGATACCGTCGCCGCGCTGCGGCCGGGCGAAACGGTGGAACTGCGCCGGGATCCCGCCAATCCGCACGATTCCAGCGCGGTCGGCGTGTGGTACGGCGCGCTGCAGCTGGGCTTCCTGCGCCGCCAGATCGCGGCCCGGATCGCGCCGAACATCGACGGAGGCGAACGCTACAGCGCCGCAGTGACGGCCGTAACCGGCGGCGGCAGCCGGTCGTTCGGCATCAACATCTTCGTCACGCGCGAGCGTGCCGCGCCGCCACGGTTACGGCACGACCGGCGCGCGGTCGTTCGTGACGACGTCCTGCGGGCACTGATCGGCGAGCGTCCGCTGCGCGACGCGCAGCGCGCGGTGATCGAGCGCCTCGACGCGGGACACAATACCCTGGCGGTGTTCGGAACCGGACGCGGGAAGTCGCTATGCTTTCAGTATCCGGCTGCCGTACGCGCGCTCGAGCGCGGCGCAAAGACGGTCGTGCTGTATCCGCTGCGCGCGCTCGCGAACGACCAGTACGAGGCGCTCGTCGCGCGGCTCGGGCCGCTTGGGCTGCGCATTCACCGCGCCAACGGCGCGATCGACGGCGGCGAGCGCGCTGCGCTCAACGCGGCGCTGGAGAGCGGAGACTGGGACATCGTGTGCGCGACCCCCGAGTTCGTGCAGTTCCATCTGGAACGGTTTCGCAGCGAGGCGTCGCGGCCGTCGCTGATCGTCGTCGACGAGGCGCACCATCTGTTCGAATCGACGCACCGCGCGGCGTACCAGAAGATCGCCGCTGCGCTCGACGCGCTCGGACGGCCCCAGGTGCTGGCGCTGACGGCGACCGCCGGCGATGAGGCGTTCGCAAAGATCCGGCAGGCGCTGGGAATCGAGTCGTGGGTGATCGACCCGACCGTGCGTGAGAACCTGCGCGTCGTCGACGCGCGCGGCATCGGCGACAAGGCGGGCTACATCGAACGGTTTTGCGGCGACGACGTCAAGGCGATCGTGTACTGCAACTCGCGCAAGGAGGCCGGCAGTACCGCGGGCAAACTGCGCGCGCGTTTGGGCGACGTGGTCGCCTTCTATCACGCCGGCGTCGGCGTCGCCGAGCGCGCCGAGGTCGAGCGGTACTTCCGCAGCGGTGCGATTCGCATCGTCGTGGCGACCTCTGCGTTTGGTGAAGGCATCGATCTGGCCGACGTCCGCCACGTGTTTCTCTTTCACCTCAACTTCGACTTCACCGAGTTCAACCAGCAGTCGGGGCGTGCCGGGCGTGACGGCGAGGAGGCGTCGATCCATCTGCTGTTCGGCGACCGCGATCGAAAGCTCAACGACTACATCATCGATCGCCAGGCGCCGCGGCTCGAAACCCTGCGCCGGCTCTACGCGGCGATGAAGGGGCTCAGCCGCGACGGCATCCTGCACATGAGCCCCGCCGACGTTGCGGCGACGCTCGATTTCGATGGTGTCGCGACCGCGACAGTGGCGATCGCGGTACGGATCTTCGTCGACGCCGGGCTGGTCGCGTTCGGTGATGACGATGACGGCCGGTTCGTGCGCTTCCTCCCCGTGCACGGAAAAGTCGACCTGACGCAGACCGAGTCGTTTCTCGAGGGTGAAGCCGAACGCGAAGCCTTCGCCCAGTTCGCCGGCGTCGTGCTGACGGCGAAGCCGGATCTGCTCGAACGGCTGATCGACCGGCCGATCTACCCCAGTGCCGTGCCGCTGCTGCGCTGACGTGAAACGTACCGCTTTCGTTTGCCTCGCCGGGGGCTTTGCGATCGTCACGGCCTGCACGCCCTCCAGCCCGCACGCGATCGCGAAGATCGCGTCGCTGCCCGCACCGCGCAACCCCGACCTCACGCCGGTCGCCGAGCGGTTCTACCAGCAAGTCGAAGGCGGGCACCTGCGCTTTGCCTACGCGATGCTTTCGCCGGTCGCGCGAGCAAGGCTCGACCGCGATGCGTTCGACGCGCGGTATGCGAACCTTGACGCCGCGCAGATCGATGCGCGCCAAGCCGGCGATCGCGCTGTCGTCGCCGTCATCACCGTTCCCGCGCGCGGTGGCCGGCCGGCGCGCGCGCTGCGCGAGCGTCTGACGTTCGGCTGGAGCGGCGACGAGTGGACGGTCGACACGATCGACCGTCGCGAACTACCGGCGCGCTGACGGCTATTTGGCGCGGTCGGCCGCCAGGTCGTGCCCGTTCTGATGCAGCGTGACGCGGGTTGCGTTGCCCTGCGCGTCGACGTCGAACGTCAACTGCGCGTCGACGGCTTTCAAAAAGAACTCCGTCGGTGAGGTGGCATACATCGACACCGGCGGCTGGCCGGTCAGCTGCACGGAGAGCCGCGGTCCGCTGTGCGCGATCGTCAGCGTGATGCCCGGCGCCGCGGCGATCTGATACGTTCCGACCAGCCGGTCGAGGACCTCGGGCGCGAGCGGGATCGCGGTTCGGGCGGCCGGTACCGGAAACTCGGGGACGAGCGCGTGCAAGCCGAGTGCATCGAGCCCGATGTCAGCGACGTTGGCCAGCAGCACGACCCCGCGCTGCTGGGCCGGATTGAACGCGACGTACGAATGATAGCCGCCGGTCTGTCCGTTGTGCCAGCTGATGCCGGTTCGCTCGTTGGTCATCCAGACCAGCCCGATCTTGACGATGCCGTCGAAGCCGATCGGAAAGCGCGTCTTCCGCGCCGATGCCATCGCCGCACCCAGCGTTCCGTTCGGCGCAGCCATATTTGCGCGCAGGAAGATCAGCATGTCGTGCAAGTCGGAGTAGAGCGCGCCGGCGGCGGCGAGTTCGCCGAACGTCCACGGCGGTTGCGGGTCATTGTCGACGGTGAAGCCCGGCGCGAGACGCGCGCGCTGCGCCGCGTTCAGCGCGAACGCCGTATCGTGCAATCCGAGCGGGTCGAGGACCCGGTGCTTGAGCAGTTGCGGATAGGTCGTCTGGGCGCGATAGGCCAGCAGATCGCCGAGCAGCCCGACGCCGACATTCGAGTATTCGTATTGGGTTCCGGGCGCGCGCGTCAGGCGGTAGCTCTTGAGAAAAGCGTGCAGCTTCGCCGGCGTGTAGCCGGCGTAAGGGTTCAGCACGTCGGTGATGACAAGGTTGTCGGGGATCGCCGGGAGGCCGGAATTCTGTTCGGCCAGGTCGATCAGCGTGATCTTGCGTCCCTGATAGCTGGGCACGGTGGAGCCCGGCGGCAAGTACCGCGCGAGCGGATCGTCGAGCCCGACCGAACCGTCGGCGGCCATCAGCGCGAGCAGCGTCGCGGTGAACGTTTTGGTGACCGAGCCGATTTGATATTCCGTCCGCTCGTTCAGTCCGGACGGCGTCGTACCGGCCCGGTAGATGGTGACCTTCTCCCCGTTGACGACGCCGACGATCAGCGCCGCACCGGGGTTGGCCGCGACGTACCGGTCGAGCAGCGTCTGGAGCGCCGCGGGCGGCGACGGTATGGGCGGCGCGCTTTGGGCCGCGACCGGATCGCTGATCCCCAAGCCCAGCGTCATCGTGAGCGCGCAGCCTCCCCAGCGTCGATGCAGCGTCATGTTGGGACCGATTCTTCGCCGGAACCCGACGCGACGACTGCGCGCGTGTAGGCGTCGAGCGCACGTTCGGCATAGGCGTCCCAGCGGAAGGTCCGCAGCCGCGCGTCGAGAGCGTCGCCGGCGCCGCGCGGCGGCGCTTCCAGGGCGTGCACTACGGCGGCTCGGATTGCATCGGGATCGAGCGGGTCCACGTAGGCCGCGTCGGGGCCGAGATACTCGCGCTCCGAACCGCGTGCGCCCGCAACGACGCGCGCACCGCGCGCCGCGGCTTCCAGCGACACGAATCCCGGCAGATCGCCCCAGGACGGTAACGCGTGGACAGCGCTCCCTCGCAGCAGCGCGGCCAGCTCCGCATCGCTCACGCGTTCGATGAACTGCGTGCGCGGCGAGGCCCAGCGCCGGCACAATCGCGTGTAGGCCGCATCGCGTGATGCGCCGACGAGCGTGATCTCGACGTCGAGGTCGCGCAGCGCGAACAGCAGCATCGCTTGATTCTTCAGCGGCTCCAGCCGTCCGACGCAGACGACACCCGTACGTGCAGGGTTCGGCGTCCCCTCGAACGCGTCGTCGTCGAGCCCGTAGGGCGCGACGACGTACGGCACGTCCTCGACGCCCAAGAAGCGCGCGCAGGCGAACGTTTCGATCATGCTCGCGGTCAGCGCGACGTCGCAGCGCTGCAGCAGTGCGGCCTGGCGGGCGAGATGACGAACGGCGCCGCGGCCCGCATTGCGCACCAGCTTGGCTTCATCGCGCCGCAAGCGTGCCAGGCGTTGCTGAACGCCACGCGGCCGGCCGGCGGAAAGCACGCGCGCAACGAGCGGACCGAGGCAAAACAGCGCCGTGCGATCCCACCAGATCGGGGAAATGACCAGCGCGGCCCCGCTGCGGCGAAGCGCTTCCACCTGCCGTTCGGCGACATCGGGGTCGAAGATCCCGAACACGTGGGCGACATCGTACCCGCGGGCGTCGGGCGTGAGCGAGGCAGCGATATCGGCCTGCACGCCGCGGGCGCGCAGCGCGTCGGCGGCGTGCTCGGCGACTGCCGCATCTCCTCCGCGCACGTCGCCCACCGACGGACGCACGACGAGCAGCGCGCGCATCGTCAGCCTCCCGACGCTGCCGTCAGGACGTCGAGCGTTTGCTGCGCGCAGCGATCCCACGAGAACGCGCCGGCGCGCTCGAGGCCGAGCGCTCGGTACTCACGCAGCTGCTCGTCGTCCGCGAACAGTTCGCTCAGCGCGCGCGTCCAGGCTTTGGCTTGGAGTGGTTTGTCGACCCAGGCCACCGCGTTCTCGCCGACTTCGGGCAGCGCGCCGGCGTGCGCGGCAAGCACCGGCGTGCCGCACGCCATCGCCTCGAGCAGCGGCAGCCCGAAGCCTTCATACGTCGACGGAACCGCGACCGCGGTTGCGCCGCGATACAGATCCGCCAGCGTTGCGTCGTCGCGGGCATCGATGACCATCGCGTTGTCCGGCATCGTCGGTGGCCGGCGCGTGAACACCAGCGTGACCTGCCCGCGCGGAAAGGCCTGCGCGAATCCGGCGATGAGCGTGTTCGTATTCTTGCGCTCGTCGTGCGCGCCGACGTGCAGCAGGTAGCGATGATTGCGCAGCCGCGCCGGGAGCGAGGCCGCCGGCCCGGGATGGAAGACCGCGTCAACGCCGAGCGGCGTGACGACGATGCGCGACCGCTCGACGCCCAGCCAGTGGTGCACTTCCGCTGCGGTGAACTGCGATTGCACCAGAATGCGCCGCGCCGTCGCCGCCGTTTTCAGGAATGGCGTCTGCTCGACCGCGCGGGTCCGCAGGTCGCGCGACGGGAACTCGAACGGAGCCGCGTCGTGCACGGTCGCCACCGACGGTGCTTCGCTGCGTAGGAAAGTGCCGTTCCACGGGAACCAGATCACGTCGGCGCTGCCCGGGACGCGCTGCGCGATGGTGAACGTGTCGGAGGCGAGGGCGCGCGCCATTGCACCGCGGTTCGGGAACCAATCGCGCACGATGAACGTCCAGCGAAACGACGGTTCCCGCAGCGCGCGCCGCAGCACCGCGCGCGCGTAGCGGCCGATACCGCGGTCGTCGCGGGCGAGGTTGTGCGCATCGACCGCGACGTGGACGCTCATCGGCCTGGTGGGAGGGGCAAACGCATTGTGGTAGCCGGCGATTCACCGGAACGGGTGCCGGCGACTGCTGCGATCACCGCGTCGACGAAGGGTGCCAGGCGATAGCGCTCGGCGTCGCGGCGCGCGCGCGCACCCATCGTCGCGCGCAGTCCGTCGTCGCCGAGCAGGCGCGCGATCGAACGGCCGAGCCCGCGTTCGTCGGCGCGGGGTACGGAGAGTCCGTTCTCGCCGTCGCTGAGCCACGAACGAATACCGCCGACGTCGTAGGCGACGACCGGGCGCGCGCGGGCGAACGCCTCGATCCCGATCATGCCGAACGGCTCCGCCCACAGCGACGGCACGGCGACCAGCGCGGCGTCGTCGATTGCGCGCCGCACGTCGGCGGGGTTCATCGCGCCCGGAAGGTCGAGCGCGACGCCGCTGGCCGCGGCTTCGGCGGCGGCGCCGGCCCGCTCGGGGCCCTCCCCGATCGCGCGCACAGCCGGCCGTTCGCCGGGTGAGATCGTCGCGACGGCCCGCACCAGCGAGCGCAGGCCCTTCTGCGGGACGATCCGGCCGGCGAACAGGACGCCCCCTGAAACCGCGCTCGTTACGCCGTCGGTATAGGCGTCGTCGGGAAGCGGCGAGGCCAGTTGCCGGATGCGTTCGCGCGGAATGCCGCTCGCCCGCGCGCGTTCGGCCATATACGCCGATCCGACGACGACCACGTCGGCGGCGGCGATCGCATCGCGCAGCCGCATGCGTCGCCGGATGAGCGCCGCGCTGCGCGGCCGCGGACCATAGGCGCAGCCGTCGGTGAGCGCATGGAACGCGCACGGCGCCCCGAGCGGCGCCGTGCAGTTGAGTTCAGTGCGCGGGAACACGCGATCGCCGTTGGGACAAAACGGCCGGTGGTCGTGCACGTGGTAGCCGAAGCGCGGCGCCAAACGCAGCGCTTCGAGGACCCCCGCATCCATGACGTTGTGGGCGGCGACGGCGTCATACGGCGCGCTGCGCAGAATGGCGGCGACCGCCGCTGCGCTGGCCGGATCGGGCGCATGGTGCTCGTCGCGCCAGTCGATCTGCTCCGCCGTTACTCCGGCCGGCACGGCATCGAGGATGCGCGCCAGCACGTGGATCGCGATGCCGCGCGCCGCAAGACCGCCCAGCAGCACCTCGAGGAAGCGCTCCATCCCGCCCTCGGCGCCCAGGCGCTCGGCAACAACCAGTAAGCGTTTCATCGCTCGGATTTCGAAGGCCGAGCGAACGCCGCGCGAAGGACGCCGGTCACCGCGTTTTCGGGCACTCCGGCAGGTCCGTGTAACCGCGCGCGTCGGTGTGCGCGAGGATGTACTGAATGAGCGCCGGATACGTCGAGCGATCGGCACCGGGCGGCGGCGGCTGCAAGGTCGTCTCGTAATTCGGATTCTTCAAGTTGGTCTCCGACCACGGGTCGGTGTGCTCGCCGTCGGGATACACCCAGGGATACGGAAAGCGCGCCTTCTCTTGATGGCCGTCTGGGAACGTGACCGTCGCCTGAACGGGTTCGTACGCGGTCCCTTTGTCGTAGTGCGGCGAGTTGTACGGAAGAAATTCGACCACACCGCACGGGGCGTTGGCGTTCACCGCGCCGTTCCCGTTCCCGCTTTCGCCCGCACCCTTGCCGCTCAGACCCCCTCCCACCCCGGGGAGGTCGCCTTCACCGGTGCCGGCGGCACTGCCGTTGCCGCTGCCGGCCGCGCTGGGGTTCGCGTGCCTCCCGCGCGGTGCTTTTGGAGTCAGCTGCAGAGCGCCGCCGGCGCGATGTTTGGCGGGGCGGCCGTGCGCGCGCGCGGCGACTTGCGGCACCGGGCCCAAGGTGGCGCGCGGCGGCGGCGTGGCGACCGGAGCGGGCGGCGGCGTCGGTGCGGGCGTGGGAGTTGGACGCGCCGTTTCGATCGCGATGCGCGTCGCGACCGCCGTATCTTCACGGTCGCTCGGCGGAACCGGTCCACGCACCAAGCCGAGCAGAATCTCGTGCAGTGCGATGGCGAGCGCGAGCGCAACGATCATGCGCACGCGATAACGCCGAAAGTCGATCACCGGCGACGTTCTTCGCCGCACGCGCGCCTCAACCCGCGGCACCGGCGCGACAGAAAAAGAGCCACCCCGTAGGATGGCTCTGCCGCGTCACTCGTGGCCGGCGAGGTCAGTTCGACGGCGTGACGCCGTAGGTGCGGTAGTACCAGTTGTGATACTGCGCTTCACTCGGGTAGTAACCGTGGCGCTGATAGAAGTACGAGCGGTACGACGCCTGGCGCCGCGACTGTTCGCGATTTTCTTCGCGTTTTGCGCGCACTTTGTGATTGTAGTTCGTCACCAGAATCGCTGCGGCCGCGCCGCCGATCAGGATGTTGCGCGTACTAGCTGCGCCGTCGGCGAAGGCCGGTGCTACGGCGCCGAAGGTCATTGATGCGGCGAGGACTCCCGCCGCGAGCGTGCGTTTGGTCATGAGACCTTCCTTGTTCCCGCAAATGCGGGATGATTACACCCTGGGTCAACGCACGTAGGCGGTGCGGCGTTGCTCGGCGCAGGCGACCGCTCGCGAGCCACGAACCGGGCGAGCCGTGACCGACCAGCTCACACCCCTGATCCGGGCGATCCCGGACTTTCCGATTCCCGGCATCCTCTTTCGCGATATCACGCCGCTGCTGAGCGATCCCGACGGGTTCCGTGCCACGATCGACCTGTTCGTCGATCGCTTTCGTGACGCGAAGGTCGACGCGGTCGTCGGCATCGAGGCGCGCGGCTATATGATCGGCGCGCCGATCGCATACCAGCTGGGCGCCGGCTTCGTTCCGGTGCGCAAGCCCGGCAAGCTCCCGGGCGAAAAGTTCAGCGAAGAATACGCGCTCGAGTACGGCACCAACACGCTCGAAATCCACGCCGACGCGGTCGGTCACGGCCACCGCGTGCTGGTCGTCGACGATCTGCTCGCGACCGGAGGAACGATCGCAGCGACCCTGCGGCTGCTCAAGCGGCTCGGGGCAAACGTGGTCGGGGTCGCCGTGTTGATCGAACTCGAAGCGCTGGCGGGCCGCGCCGCGCTTCCGGGCGTCGACGTCACCAGCATGATCCGCTACTGAGGGCCTGCTCTCGATGCGTCCTCGCGGCGCCGGTACCAACGGTTGAGACCGTCAAAGGTGAGAAAATCGTAGCCCTGCGCCTGGATGTACGGATCCCAGGTGGCCCAAGCCGGCGTCTCGGTTAGGGGTTCGACCGCCTCGACGACGAGGATTCGGGGACGGAACGCCGTCCAATCGCCGCCGCGAAGCACGCGCTCTTCCCAGCCCTCGACGTCGATTTTGAGGAAATCGATCTCGGTCGCCGGCGGGATGTGCCGGCGACAGACCTCGGCCAGCGTCGTCACCTCGACGCTGAGCTCGGCGACGTCCGCCCCCTCGGGCGCGTTCTCGCGCGCCCAGGCTTGCGCGTAGTCGGCGAAGGGCGCCACGAAGGTCGAGAGCCCGGTCTGCCCGATCAAGATCAGGGACTGCGTGCCGGCCTCGTCGCCCAGCGCCAGCTGGAGGTTGACGTCGCGCGGCCGTGCGGCAACCAGCCGGCCGAAGTACTCCGGGTGCGGCTCGACGTTGATTCCCCGCCAGCCGCGGTCGTAGAAGTGCTTGGTCACCGAGTCTTTGACCGGGTCCCAGGCCCCGATGTCGATGTAGAAGCCGCGCCGGCGACGGCCAAAAAGCCGCGCCAGGGCGCGGTCCTCGCCACGCTGCCCGTGCCAGACGGGCCGCCGGAAGGGCCACACGCCGGTGAACTCTTTCGACATCGGAAGCGGTTTTGTATATGCTAGGAGCCACATCCTGATGACGATCGCCGACCTGGTAGCGAAAGTCCGCCAGTACGACCCGTCGCTCGACGGGGCGTGGCTCGAACGCGTGTACGAGGTCGCCGACCAGGCCCACCAGGGCCAGCACCGCGCCTCCGGCGAGTCGTACATCGCCCACCCCTTGGCGGTAGCCGACATCCTGGCCGACCTGGAGATGGATCAGGCGACGATTGCGGCCGCGCTCTTGCACGATGTCGTCGAAGACACCGTCCTCACCAATGAGGAAGTCTCGCGCGAGTTCGGTACCGAAATCGCCGCGCTGGTCGACGGCGTGACCAAATTGACCCGCATCCCGTACCAATCGAAGGAAGACGCGCAGGTCGAGAACCTGCGCAAAATGTTCCTGGCGATGGCGCGCGACATCCGGGTCATCATCATCAAGCTCGCCGACCGGCTGCACAACATGCGCACGCTGGCGAGTTTGCCGCCGGCCAAACAGCAGGCAATCGCGCAGGAGACGCTTGAGATCTACGCGCCGATCGCGCACCGGCTGGGGATTTGGCGCGTCAAATGGGACCTCGAAGATCTCGCGCTGCGGTTTCTCGATCCCGACGCGTATCGCGATATCGCGGAGCGGGTCGCCAAGAAGCGCAACGAGCGCGAGGCCGCGGTGGCGCAAGCGATCGACGACCTCAAAGTCGATTTTGCCAAAGTGGGACTCGAAGCCGACACGACCGGCCGGCCGAAGCACTTCTATTCGATCCACCGCAAGATGCTCAAGGGCCGCGACTTTTCGACCATTTACGATCTGACCGCGATCCGCGTCATCGTCGATTCGGTCAAGGACTGCTACGGCGCGCTGGGCGTTGTGCATGCGATGTGGAAGCCGCTGCCCGGGCGCTTCAAAGACTACATCGCGATGCCAAAGCCCAACATGTATCAGTCACTTCATACTACCGTTGTCGGCCCGGGCGGCGATCCGCTCGAAGTGCAGATCCGCACTTGGGAGATGCACCGCACCAGCGAGTACGGCATCGCCGCGCACTGGCGCTACAAAGAGGGCGGCAAGCAGGACGATCACGAGCAGAAACTGACTTGGCTGCGCTCGCTGCTCGAGTGGCAGAACGACATGCGCGACTCGCGCACGTTCATGGAGAACCTGAAGCTCGACCTGTTCGATTCGCAGGTGTTCATCTTCTCGCCGAAGGGCGACGTCTTCTCGATGCCCTCGGCGGCGACGCCGCTCGACTTCGCCTACCACGTCCACACCGATGTCGGCCACCACTGCGTCGGCGCCAAGGTCAACGGCAAGATCGTCCCGCTGGAGTATCGCCTCAAGAACGGCGACATCGTCGAGATCTTGACCAACAAAGCCTCGCGTCCGTCGCTGGATTGGCTTTCGATCGTCGGCACCGGCAGCGCCAAGCACAAGATCAAGCAGTGGTTCCGCAAGGACCGCAAGGAAGAGAACACGCTCGCCGGCCAGGAGCAGGTCGAAGGCGAACTCGCGCGCGCCGGCTTGCGGATCGACCTGACGCGCGGTGACGCGATCGAAAAGGTCGCCAAGAAGCTCAACTACCAGAGCGTGACGGACATGTTCGCCGCGGTCGGCTTCGGGGATGCCACGGCCGGCAACGTCGTGTCGCGGCTCAAAGAGGAGACGAAGGCCGACAACGTGGTCGAGATCGCGGCGCTCACGCGCCCGTCGTCGACGCGGCGCATCGCGCGCAACTCGAGCGGCATCCGCATCGCGGGCGTCGACGATGTACTGGTGCGGCTCTCGAAATGCTGCAGCCCCGTGCCGGGCGACCCGATCATGGGCTTCGTCACCATCGGCCGCGGCGTCTCGGTGCATCGCGCCGACTGTCCGAATACGGCCTACATGAACGCGGCGCCCGAGCGAATCCTCGAAGCCGAATGGCTCGATAAGTCCGCCCTGACGCATTCGGTCGACATCGAGATCGAAGCCGTCGACCGCTCGGGGCTGCTGCAGGACGTGCTCGGCGTCGCGGCCGAGCTCAAGACCCAGATCAGTTCGGTCAACGCACGCGCCAAGCGCGACAAGAGCGCCCTGATCGCCATCACTGCGCAAATCAGCGATCTCGACCATCTGCAGCGCCTGCTGCGCCGCCTCGCCGGCATCCGCGAGGTGAAGAACGTCTGGCGCGTCACCAAGCGCGAGGCGAGGGTCAGCAGCTCCTAGCGCGGTTGCCCGCGCGTCGCTACTTGAAGCCGGTGACGATGGTGAGCGTCGTCGCGATCGGGCGGCAGGCGAAGGTCGCAGTCGCGTAGCGCCCGCGCCGGGCGGCATCGAGAGCAGCGCGGTCGAGCGGGGCAAAACTGCTCGAACGGGTGACCTCGGCGCCGACGACGGCGCCTGTATCGTCGAGATCCACGTGCAGCTCGACGACACCGGTGGCGTTGACGGCCCGGGCTTCGGGCGGGAATGCCGGCTGAATCGGCGCCAGCGCGCGCGCGTCGGCGAAGGGCTGCGAACACGCGAGCTGCGCGGCCGCCCCGAACGGAATCGGCGTCATCACGTTGTTGCGGTTGGCGCCGTAGCTGTCGACCACGGTTCGGCGGTCGCGGTCGGCGGCCAGTTGTCCCGAAGGCGTCGAGGGCGGCGTCAGGTTCGGGCTCCAGGGTGACGTGATCGGGCAGTCGAGGCGCTGGGTCGGCCCGAGGCCGGTCGATTGCACCCATGCTCCCAGCACGTGCTCGCCGGAACCGACGGTGAAATAGCGCGTCAACCGCACCCCGCTGAAGGTCATCAGCGGAATGTCGTTCACGTCGATCGCGTAGCGCGTCTTGTCGGTGTCGATGCGAACGCGTGCCGAGTGGGTGTCGCCGCGGTCGACGTCGAGCAGCATCCCGTAGGTATCGGGGCGCCCCTGGAACGAGACGTCTTGGAGCGTCGCGATCGTGACCGGGCAGAAGACGTTGGCACGGGCCGGAGCGGCGAGCGCGAACGGCAGCGCGACGCTCAGAATCGCGGCGAAGGAAAGCAGGCGCTTCATCACCCTGGGCGCTTCGCCTCGCTCGCCGCCCCTCCCGCATGGTAGGATGGCGAAATGCTCGCCGACCGCCGTACCCGTACTCACGCGTGAGCCAACGCGCGATTTTCTATGCCGTGGGCATCGCGCTGGGTATCGCCGGCGGGATCGTGATGACGCAGTCGTTCTCCGAGGACCACCCACGCGAAAAGGTTATCCGGTTTACCATCCCGCTGGCGTTGGCCGGCGGCCTGATCCTGGGCTGGGCCCTCAACGCCTGGATCGACTACGTGCACGCCTCCGCCACCGCCCCGATGCAGTGACTCCGGCGCCGCGCGCAGCGGCCTATTGCTGCTGATGTTCTTGCTGGCGCAGTTGTTCTTGTTCTTGCTGTTGCTGCTGCGGTGAGAGGGCGTCGACGGCCACGTCGACCGAGAGGATGCTGCTCGATGCGCCGGTGTAGACGCCGCGCACGGGGCTCACGTCGCGGTAGTCGCGGCCCGTGGCGACGCGAACGAATTGATCGCCGATCCAGGTATCGTTGGTGGGGTCGATTCCGATCCAGCCGCGCGGGCCCAGATACGCCTCCGCCCAGGCGTGCGACGCTTCGGCGCCGAGCATCTCATCATCGCCCGAATGAATGTAGCCGCTGACGTAGCGGGCGGGAATGCCGGTGCGCCGGCAGAGCGCGATCAGCACGTGAGCGAAATCCTGACACACGCCGGAACGCAGCCGCACCGATTCCTCGACCGTCGCCTGCACGCTGGTGGTGGTCTTGTCGTAGACGAACTGGCGGTTAAGCGTCCACGAGGCATGCGCGAACCACGCGACGACGTCGTCGTCGCGGCCGGGCGCTCCGATCTCCGCGAGCAGCGCATCGAGCGGTTCACTGAACTTGACGTACCGGCTCTCGGTGAGAAAATCGTACAGCTCGTCGAGCACCGGGTCGTCGTCGACGAGCGCGCGCGCCATCGCCTGCGGCGCGACGCCCGGACCGCGCGCCGTTACCACCTGCGAACGGGCCACGACCTCGAGCATGTCGTGTTCCGGCAGGATCGCAAAATGCTGCACGTCGTTGGCGAAGCGGTCGGCGTAGGAGAAGACGCGCGTGCGCGGGCTGACGCTCAGCTCGTACCGCGTGCAGTACTGCGTGATGTCGCTGCGCGGCTGCAGATGGCAGATCGTGTGGCTTTCGTGGACCGGGGTCGGGTAGCGATAGCGGGTGCGATGCGCGATCGTAAAACGCATTCAGCGGACCGGGACGCGTGGAAAGTAGGTACTCACGATCGACGAACCCAGTTCGTCGATCTGCGCGCCGATCCGGTCGGCGAACTCCGAGGTGCCTTCGCGCGCGAGGTCGGCCTGGCCGGCGAAGTCGAGTGAGGCGCAGATCCGCCCCGACGCGCGCTCGGAGGTATCGGCGAACGTGCCGGCCGGAGCGCCCGACAGGCGGTGCAGCGCACGGTCGATCTGGCGGGCGCAGAACCGCAGCGAGCGCGGGAACACGGGCGAGAGCGCGAGGAAGGCCAGCGCCTCGGCCGGATCCGACGATTGGCTGCGGGCGCGCGCGAAGGGCGCGGTCGCACAGCATGCCTCGAGAACCAGCTGCCACACATGGGGACCGTCGTCGTCGCGGATCTCACGCAGCACGCGCGAGGTCATGCGGGCGCGTTCGATCGAGCGGCCGATGCGCAGGAATTCCCACGCATCGTCGTGCGCCAACGTCGCGTCGCACAGCCCGCCGAAAGCCTGGGCCGTATCGCGGATGCTGCGCAGGAAGGTCGAGACGCCGTCAGGTCCGACCGCGCGCGGCGATTGCGCTTCAACGAAGAGATAGAGGCCGTTGACGCACTCCCACACTTCGGTCGTTAGTTCGGCGCGCACGCCGACCGCGTTCTGCCGCGCGATGCGCACGCACGCCGCGACCGAGAGCCGCGAGTCGACGTCGAAGACGATTGCTTCGAGTGCGGTCGACCGTGCTGAGAGGCCGTGGCTTTCCGGCACGTCCATCCCGGCGATATTGTAAGCCGAGAGCCACCGTTCGCCGGCGTCGTCGGCGTGGTCGACGGCACGCATCGCGGTCACATCGATCAGGCGCGCGAGATCCTCGGCCCGCTCGACGTTGCGGGCCATCCAGTAGAGTGACTCAGCGACGCGGCTCAGCATCAGTCGGCGAGAATCCAGGTGTCTTTCGAACCGCCGCCCTGCGACGAGTTCACGACCAGCGACCCCTCGCGCAGGGCGACCCGCGTGAACGCGACGGCGGGGACGTCTACCGTGTCGCCGGAGAGCAGCGCGAAGGGGCGGAGGTCGATGTGCCGCGGCGCGATTTCCTCGCCGACGACCGTCGGATGCGCGGAGAGCGTGATGATCGGCTGGGCGATGAAGTCGCGCGGGTTGGCATTGATCGCATCGGCGAACTCGGCGCGCTCGCCGACCGTACTGTGCGAGCCGATCAGCATCCCATATCCGCCCGAGGCGGCGGTCCGTTTGACGACCAGGAACGGCATGTTTCGCAACACGTGGTCGCGCTGCGCCGGATCCGAGCAGTCGAAGGTCTCGACGTTGCGCAGCACCGGCTCTTCGCCGAGATAATACCGGATGAGCGCCGGCACGTAGGGATAGATCGCCTTGTCATCGGCGACCCCGGTGCCGACGGCGTTGGCGAGCGTCACGTTGCCGGAGCGATAGGCATCGAAAAGTCCCGAGACGCCCAGCGTCGAATCCGCTTTGAAGTACAGCGGGTCGATGTAATCGTCGTCGACGCGGCGGTAGAGGACGTCGACGCGCTGCAGCCCGCGGGTCGTCTTCATGTACACGATGTTGTCGCGCACGATGAGGTCGGTGCCCTCGACCAGCTCGACGCCCATGCGTCGCGCCAGCAGCGTGTGTTCGAAGTAGGCGCTATTGTAGATCCCCGGCGTGAGGATTGCGATCGTCGGATCGCCGACGCTCGGCGGCGCCGCAGCCGCCAGCGCGTTGCGCAGCCGTTGCGGATAATCGTCGACCGGGAGCGGATCGTAACGGTCGAACAGGCGCGGAAACGCGCGCTTGAGGACGTCGCGGTTCTCGAGCACGTACGAGATGCCTGACGGAGTGCGGACGTTGTCTTCGAGCACCAAGTACTCGCCGTGTGCGTCGCGGATGATGTCGATCCCCGAGACGTGGATGTAGGTATCGTGCGGGGGCCGCACGCCGATCGCCTCGCGCTCGAAGTGCTCGGACGAATAGACCAGCGTGCGCGGGATGATCCGGTCGCGCAGGACTTTCGCCTCCCCGTACACGTCCTTCAAAAAGGCGTTGAGCGCGCGGACGCGCTGGCTGACGCCGCGCGAAATATGGGCCCATTCCGACGCAGCGATGATGCGCGGAATCAGGTCGAAGGGCAGGATGCGTTCGGTGCCGCGCGCGTCGGCGTAGACGGTGAAGGTGACCCCGCGCTGGAGCAGCACGCCGTTGACCGTCGTGACCCGGTGGCGGAAATCGGCCGCGCTGATGCCGGCCAGCGTCGCGGCGAGTTCGGCGTAGTGGGGCCGGGGCCGGCCGTCGGCCTCGGCAAACTCGTCGAACGCCGGTGCCGGAGCATACCGGTCGAGGATCGAGCGCATGATGGGGACGTTCCGAGCCTCCTGGACGGCTCCATTCTGCAGATGGCCAAAGCGGGAAAGTCGGCCGACGACAGGTCAGTACCCCCGGGGGGCCGACCGGAAGGCAGCGAAAAGGCTGCTTGCTGATTCCGGTTACACGAGCGGCCGTGCCGAGCCGCCGATTGAGGGATGCGGAAATGAAGCCACTGAGGCGCAGTGCGGTCGTTGCCCTGGCGATGCTGATCGCCGGTTGCGGAGGGTCGGGAAGCTCGACGCCTGCTCCTGCGCACGTCACTCCGCTGATGGCGACGGTGGCCTTCAAGATCACGCTGCCGGCGCGGACCTCGGCGATCCGTCGCGCGCCGCGCTATGTGTCGGCATCCACACAGTCGGCGTCGATCGGCGTCGCCGCCGGGACGGCCTCCCCGAGCCCGGCGACCGTCGTCAATTGCACGACCGTGTGCACCGCCCAAATTCAGGCGCCGGTGGGCAGCGACACCTTCGCGGTCACGCTCTACGACATGCAGAACGCGGCCGGCAACAAACTCGCGCTCGGCTCGCTCACGCAAACGATCGTCGCAAATCAAGTCAACGTCGTGAACGTCGCGCTGGAGGGCGTCGTCGCCGGCCTCGCGGTCGTGCTCAACCCCAACGTGATTCCGGCCGGCTCGTCCGCCACGGTCGGCGTGACCGTGAACGCGCTCGACGCCGGAAACAACATCATCATCGGGCCTGGCTTGGCGGTCGACGCGTCGGGGAACCCCGTCACCGTCACGCTGACCGATTCCGACACCTCAGGGGCGACCGTGCTCTCGCAGACGTCGTTCCAAGTTCCGGTTTCGGGGATCACGTTGTCGTATAACGGTTCGACGATTCCCAACCCAACCATCAGTGCGATTGCCCCGGGCCTCGACATCGTGCACGCGCTGCTCACGATCGGTGGCGCGTCGCCCTACCTCTTCGTGGGCAATGGGATCGAGCCGGGATACGGCATTGTCGGCTTTCCGCAGCCGCTCACTGCCGCATCAACGCCGAATCTGAGCATCCCGCTGATGAGCTATCCCACCGCGCTGCTGTTGGATAACTACGGAACGCTCTACGCAACCAATCACGACGTCAACTCCGTGACGATCTATCCGTCGCCGCTGACGAGCGGCGAGACACCGAGCGTGACGATTACTAGCGGCATCTCGGGCCCTTACGGCTTGGGAATCGACAATGGCGGGAACTTGTACGTCGGCAACAACCTCAGTGGAACGGTAACGATCTACGCGCCGCCGTTTACCAACTCGTCAGCCCCGGTCACGACGATCCGCAACGGGATCAACGCCCTCGGTGGTATTACGGTCGACTTCAGCGGTAATCTTTACGTCTCGAGTTTCCAAATCATGACGAACACCGTCACGGTGTACACGCCTCCGTTTAGCAACTCGTCCTCGCCGAGCGTAACGATCAGCGGACTCTCTGGCCCCGGAGGACTAGCTGCCGATCCGTCCGGGAACTTGTATGTCGTCAACTCCGCCGGCGTGAGCATCTTCAATCCACCGATTACCAATACGTCGACGCCGAGCGTGACCCTCATCAACGGCCGCAACTTCGCGAATACGGTCGCGCTCGATCCGCGAGGCAATCTCTACGTGACCTATCCGAGTGCTGGACAAACGGCGATCTTCACCCCGCCGTTCATGCGTGCGTCGACGCCCAGCGTCATCATCACCAACGGCCTGCAGGATCCGATCAGCGTGGCCCTTCCGCGCCCGGGCGGTTAGCCGGCTCGCTGCGCGGCGCAGGCGTTCGCGGCCTGCGCTTCAAGTAGGGTCCCCGTGATATCGACGGTTGCCATGGCCATGCCGACGCTCGACACGGCCCTGCGCACGGGCGGCGTTGCGCTTGCCGTGGGTCTCGACGTGCTGGCGCTCTCGATCGGGATCGGCGTCCTCGGCGTCGCGTGGTCGAAGCGGCTGCAAGTCGGCGCAGCCTTTTCCGGCGCCGAAATCTTCATGCAGCTGCTTGGCGCGGCGATCGGGACCGGAGTTGGGCATCTCGCGGGAGAGATCGCCGCGTACGCGGGATTTGCGGTGCTTGGACTGATCGGCGTGTGGATCTTCGTCGAGAGCTTTCGCCACGGCACGAATCTCGCCGAGAAGGCAACCAGCGGAGCGGGGCTCGTCGCGGCGTCGGCTTCGATTAGCCTCGATTCGCTCGGGGTCGGCTTCTCGCTGCCGGCACTCCGCGTGCCGTTGGTGCCGCTGCTGGCAACGGTCGCCGTGTCGACGGTCGTCTTCACCCTGGCCGGCCTGCAGTTTGGCGAGATGCTCGGCGAGCGGTTCCGGGAGAACGCCGAGCGGGCTGCCGGCGTGGTGCTGGTCGCGCTCGCGATCTTCTTTGCCATCACCCACGGCAGCGGCTGAGCGGCGCTTAGCCCAGCGGCCCGGTCGTTTTCTGGAGCAGGTCCCAGGCCGTCGAACCGAATCTCTGACTCCACTCTTTGTAGAATCCGGCACTCGCGAGCTTGCGCGCGAACGGCTCACGGTCCGGCGTGTTCACCGTCATCCCTTGCATCGTGAGTTTCGTCAACAGTGAGCGGTTCATGCTCTCCGAGAGCTTGCGCTGCGTCAGCGCGGCCGCCTCGATGTTGCGGGCGATGATTTCCTGGACGTCTTTGGGGAGCGCCGCGAAAAGTGCATCGTTGGCCAGGAACCAGAACCCGGTCCAGACGTGGCTGGTCAGCGAGAGAAACTTCTGCACCTCGTAGACCTTGCCGTTCTCGATAATCGTGAGCGGATTTTCTTGCCCATCGACGACGTGCGTCTGCAGCGCGGTGTAGACTTCGCTGAAGTTGAGTGGCGTCGGCGCGGCACCGAGCGCGCGAAACAGCGACACTTCGATCGGCGAGACCGGTACGCGAATCTTCAAGCCGTCGAGATCTTCGGGACGCACGATTGGCTTCGCACCGGTCGTGATCTGCCGGAACCCGTTGTCCCAGATGCGATCGAAGACGCGTAGGCCGCTCTTGCGAATATCCGCGCGGATGAGCGCGCCGAGCGGCCCGTCCATCGCCGCAAAGACTTGCGCGTAGTCTTTGAAGGCGAAACCGACGTTGCCGATCGCCGACAGCGGGACGAGCGTCGACAGATTGCCGTCGAGATAGGTGAGAAACGTGATCGCGCCCGAGCGCAGCTGCGTGAGCATCGCCGAATCGCCGCCCAGGATGCTGTTGGGAAAGATGTCGATCTGAACGCGCCCGTTCGTCTCGGTCTTGATCTTCTCGGCAGCCGCCGTGATCGACAGAATGACCGGATTGTCGACCTGTTGGGCGCTGGCGTACTTCAGGCTGAACTGCGCGGCGTCGGCGGGCCAGCGCAGGTAGGCCACCAAGGCCGCCGCGGCGCTTCCGGCGATGAAGGTTCGGCGTGAGGGAGCCATGGTGCCGGAATGCGGCGCCCGAGGGAGGGCTCCCGCCTTGCTGCCCGTCGGCTGGGCGTGATACCATTCGGGGGTTCTCCTGGAGCCTGTCTCCGGTGAGACGTTCCCGCTGCCCGGCCCCGCGCCGGGCCGCCGGCTCGCCCGGCGTCCAGAGAGGGCATCATGCCAGTAGCCGATTACGAAGTCACGTACATTTTGCGCCCCAGCCTCGAGGAAACCGAGGCCGACGAGCGCGCAAACGCC
>Ga0182024_10001595_pt1 | contig 58086 bp, 57 predicted proteins | sample P32metaG_FD_120480 | JGI IMG/M metagenome (GOLD analysis project Ga0182024, IMG submission 120480) | Permafrost microbial communities from Stordalen Mire, Sweden - P3-2 metaG (Illumina Assembly) | ecosystem: Environmental > Terrestrial > Soil > Wetlands > Permafrost | place: Sweden: Stordalen...
CGAAAGCTGGCGGTCCTGCTGCATCGGTTGTGGGTAGGCGCAGAGGTGTACGAACCACTGCGCAATAGTCAGAAAGCGATGCGGGAAGTGGCCTAGCGAGTTGCGATCCCGACAGCCGAGCTCGACCGCCGAGTCTAGGTGACTGCGACTAAGTCCTGGGGCCCGACTCCCACCGAATCGGTGGGAACAGAGGTCGATTCACAGGTAGCAGCACCTACTGAAACGAGAACACCCAACTTGCACCGAGCGAATATCGCTCACAAAAGAGTGCGGATGGAAGGATGGCGACAGAGGCGGCTCGGTTCTAAGGAAGACCACTCGACGACCAAAGGCAACTACAAAACCGACTTGACACTAACCGGCCTTCTCATGGAAGGACTTGGGAATTGCTCAGAATGATTTAGGCAAGTGATTTCGAAAGAAGTTGGTATTGTCCGAAATTGCACAGACAAGATCCGGTTAACGAGTCTACAGTAACAACCGGCGCAGAATTTCAGAACTCACCTTGCGGGCTCTCTGAAAGATAGGAGGCAACAATGTTTGGATACGGACTGATCGGTACCTTAGTGGTTATCTGCTTAGTAGTGTGGCTCATAAGGAGAGTGTAGGGAAGAACGTCAGGCTTAGAACGGTGAATGGAATTCCGTTAGTTGAGATAAGACGACAGCCATCTGCAACGACAAATTGCATGGACAGGCAAAAGTGACCGACCCGCAATAGCACCTTCGAAATGGCTAGTCGCAAATCGAAACTAATGAAACTCAAAGGAGAACTACGAATGTCAGTTAAAAAAGTGGGGGTATTTGGAATTTACGCGACTCGTCTTGCCGTCGAAAACGCCACGGATTCACTCATGACGGCAGGTTTTCCTACTTCAGATATTTCCGTGCTAATGCCGGAGACCCTCAGTGGGGCCAAAGATATGGGAACGGAAAAAGCTACGAAAGCCCCCGAGGGGACGGCAGCCGGCGTAACTGCGGGAGGCGTAATTGGCGGGACTCTCGGTGTACTTGCAGGCTTTGGCCTATTGGCAATCCCTGGTTTGGGCCCATTCATAGCCGCAGGTCCCATCGTTGCAGGGCTGGCGGGACTTGGAGTTGGTGGCGCAGTGGGCGGAGTTACTGGCGCGTTGATCGGTATGGGCATCCCTGAATTCGAAGCAAAGCGATATGAAGGTCACCTGCAGAAGGGCGGTATTCTTCTTTCCGTGCATTGCGATACGCCTGGGGAAATCATGCGCGCCAAGGAAGTTCTGAAAACGACGGGCGCAGAGGATATTTCCTCCACAGGAGAATCCTCGATTGATACGAAGACGGCCGATCGGAACATTGCCAGCAAGGCTGCTCGCGGAACTAACTAGTCCACAAGGAGAAAATCTATTCGAGGCTTCTTCCGTTTCATTCCGAACCTAGCTTCGGGGCGACTCAGGATAGACTGCTTGGGATACAGGTGCTGGCTTCGAAGCAGTTCGGGAATCAAAAACGGTGGCTCGCAAGGGGGGACTTATGAAGAATCAATGTGATGTTCAGGATGCGAAACTATCAGGCAGCAATCGTGGCTCGACTTTTGCCTACTTGGCAGCCGGTCTGGGAATCGGTGCCGCATTGAGTATATTTCTGGCTCCAAAATCCGGAGCAGAGACTCGACAGTGGATTGCTAACAGGTGCTTGGATGGCCTAGACACAGCCAATGAGCAGGTTCGGCACACTCGTCGCCAAGTGAATATTATGGTGGATCGGGGCCAGGAAAAAATCAGCGAGGCGGTAGAGGCAGGCCGAGAAGCAACTAGCAAGTCCTAGCTGGCCTACAACTTTAGATCAAACCGACCTACGCAGAATTCCAGAACGTTCCGCGCCGGTCATTAGCCCGAAATTAGGAGGGGAATAATGATGCATCTTCATAGAATCAGGTGGTTGATGGCGTTGGTTGCCACTGGGGCGTTCGCGGCAGCAACGCCGCATAGCCTAGCCGCTGATCTAAATGCGCTCTCCCGCATACAAGACTCGCAAAAGCCCGGCGACCCGAATAGCCCAAATGGGCCGAACAACCCCGGACCCAATCAACCTAATAATCCAAGCGGACCGAATCAGCCAAATCCGAACAACAATGATCCGGCCGGACCGAATCGGCCAAATCCGAACAACAATAATCCGAGCGGACCGAATCACCCCAATGATCATAAAGGTCCGGATGTCCCCAGCCAGCCTAATAATCCTGACCCGAGCAATCCAAATCCAGGCAATCCCAACGGACCAGGCAGCCCGAACAATCCAAAATCGATTTCTCCGAACCCCTAATAGCCCGTCGGGACCAGGCATTGCAAGTTCCGCCCGCTCCGAGTGGTCTAGCGCTAGGAGGTTCCCTGTGCTGAATACATGGTGGTCGATCGCGTGTCTCGCATTGTGCATGGAAATAGCCACACCTTCGCATGCGCAGGCCATTCGACCAGTCCCGCCAACCCCTATCGACATCAAAAAAGTCGAACTCGGTGGGACGCCTTGGAATCCAAACTGGGATCAGATCATCGAGAAGGCGCTGCCGCCCGAAATGCTTTCTGCCCAGGTCCCCAGGGGCGTGCGTCGATTTTGCCCGCGGTTTTACGAGATGAATACGACAGACAAACGCACATTTTGGGCTTATTTCTTCCAGGCCCTTGCAGGTGCCGAAGCCGGACTGAATCCAAATACGAGCGTCCGTCACAGCGAACCGGAAGGCGCACTGCCCATGCGCAGTGAAGGATTGTTGCAGCTTGCATATGCAGACCACAAGCGTTACGGCTGCGATTTCAATTGGCAAGTGGACCGTGCGCTAAAGGCGAACGATCCGGCAAAAACTATTCTCCAGCCGAAAAACAATCTCGAATGCGGAGTGAAGATTTTGGTTAACCAGATCATCGTCCATCACAAACCATTGCTGACACCGTCGGGATACTGGTCGACGTTGAACCCGGACGGGCCGAGCTTCCGTGTATTTGCCAAGCAGATGACAAATCCTCCGGATGCATGTGGTCTGTCCACCAATTCGCAGGTCGACAAGTCAGCTACAACAAAGTCCGTGCAGGGCGACGCAAACCGGGCTGAAACTCCCAAATAGTTTCGCACCGAGACTCCGGTTATGATCGATTGACCGCGTGATTTTAGCCATTCGTGAGCAGATAAGTGCGCAATATTGAACAAACGCCCAGTATCCACAGAGGGTATAAAGGTCTTAATCGGACGGGCGACTAACCCTTTCCCATACCAGGCCGAGTGGAATCACCATTCGGCCTTTTCTTTTGTGAATAGTTTTGGTCAATCAGCTGATCCTGGACACCTACGCTCACGCCATGCAATGCGTATTACTACACACAGAAAGAAGCAAGGCACGCCACGGTGAAACCCGTTCCCTACTTAAGAAGCCGTCATTGAAGATATTGTGTCATCGAGAGGGCTGCACACATCTCAAATTGTCCACGAAATATCACAGTGGGGCGTTTCGTCATTGGTAGTTTTTGGAATTTTATCGGGAGTCAAGGCGATACGTCAGAAGGATCCACAGGGATAGCACACTGGCTCACGATTCCCTGATACCGTTCAGGACTACTTTTCGACTGCGGGGGTACCGGTTCCGTATTGTTCAATGTGCGCTTTTGCGGTTCGTCCGGCATGTGGAGATGTGGGTTTTCCATGACTTTTCTTGCTCTGTTCATCGGCATTTGCCCGCGCAGATTTGGCTATGCGTGGCTGTGCCATTTCTTCCTTTACGCCAGCGACAACTGCCTTGCAGGACGCTACTCCAGCTTCCTCGTCTTTTTTCTCCCTGCACATAGTCCTGTTCTCCAATCACACCCGAAGCAATCGAGGGGCAACTCAATCTTCATAATTTTCAGACTGTTCCACAACTCCTGCTGCTTTCGGTTTTTCCTCAACACCACTTCCGCGATGAGCCATCCTCTGATGCTCGCGTAGCTTGGTTGCAGACTCATACGAAGCGTTGCATTCACTGCAGGTGGCCGAACCCGTCGCTGATTGAAGCATGGTTGCACCCTTTCTGGATCTTTCCTATTGCCTGACACTTCCTTTGCCACGGTGAGAGAACGGGGTAATCCGCCCCTTCAGAGCGCATTTAGTTGCATTTGGAATCCGGCATTCCCTGGGCAATCGCCAGCCACATGGCGTCCTCGGACAGGACAAAAGCGCGATCACTGACTCTAGAATCCATCTCGATCAAATCGTCGCGAGCGCCAACGGATTCAAAAGGGACTTGAGACGGGAATGCCATTGCATCGCGGACTTCGTTGCACGTTGCGACTCGATCCAACCCGATGGAGCTTTCGATGACTACACGATTCATAGGCGACCCCCTGCAGAGGGATTGCGCTGTTCTTGATATAACGCAAACCATCCAAGGGCCATGTTAGACGCAGCCGGACTCCTTGTCTGTCACATTGTGAACACAATCGTATTCTCAACATTTCAAATGTGCTGTCTTGAACACGGAGAAACGCGGTGCTTTTGAGGGCGGCCACGCTGGAACCATGATGCAGACAGATAGGGCCTGATAAACGGAAACTGGGAATCTGGCAAATCCCAAATGAGGGTAAACAAGTACCTGCCTGCGGCAGGCGGGCAGCCCACACCCTGAACTGAGCTGTTGCCCGATGCGCTACGCGCGGTCGTTTTCATGGCTTTTCAGTTGCGCCGAGGAGGCATTCGTAGCAGATTAACGGCGGATGCCTGAGGGTCTTGCCAATTCAAACATGCGATGGCCCGCCATGGCCATCGCGGTCGCGGCTGCGGTGTGGCTATGCTTTGCAGGCTTGAAGCACGGGATCGCCGGCCATTATGCCTCATCTTCCGAAGGCAATGATTGGGAGCGCGCCTTGCGCATCGAGCCGGCTGACCCCGAAAACTCGTATCGATTAGGCCGTTACTACCAACTGGACTTCGAACATGCGGATCTTCCTCTGGCGATTTCCGATTACCGTCGCGCCGTGCAGCTGAATCCGCGGTCCGCTTTCTACAAGCTCGACCTTGCGAGCGCGCTGGAAATGTCGGGCGACATTGCGGAGGCCGATCAATGTTTTCGTGACGCGCAGGCGGATTATCCGATTTCGGCGGAAGTCTCCTGGAAATATGGAAACTTCCTTCTTCGCCACGATCATCTGCCCGAGGCTTACGTTGAGATTCACCGCGCCGTCACTGTGGATCCCAAACTGATTCCTCTTGCGACGTCCCGCGCATGGCACAGCGATCCCGACGTCCATGTTCTTATCAATCAAGTGTTGCCAGACACGGCTGAGGGAGATTGGGGAGCGCTCGCTTACTTGACCGATGAGCACGAACCGGCTGCCGCCCTTGCAGTCTGGAATCATCTGATCGCGCGAAAGCCCGGCATTGATTGGAAAGAAACATTTCCATTCATCGATCTTTTGGTTGCTCAGCAACATTACGACGATGCGGGAGCTGTCTGGCGTCAGGCAACCGGGCTCGCCGGGATTCCAGCCTCCAACGGCGGCTCGCTGGTCTTTAATGGAGGTTTCGAACGCGATCTCCTGAACGGAGGCTTCGATTGGCGTCTGCAAAATTCGCACGGCGTGGATTTTGATTTCGATACGGAAGTCAAACACTCGGGATCGCGTTCCGCCCGGATCGTATTCGACGGAACTGAGAACATTAATTACCAGGACTTATACCAGGCTGTTCTGGTGACTCCGGGAACGCACTATCACTTTCGAGGGTATTTGCGCACCGATCAAATTTCCACGGAAAGCGGCATGCGGTTTGAGATTCTCGACCCCAAGGACACGAAGAGCCTGGACGTTCTCACCGCCAACGAAACGGGCACGCAGCCGTGGACGCTCGCAGAAACCGAATTCACCGCGGGACCCCAGACCCACCTGATTTATATTCGATTGGCGCGATTGCCAAGCCAGCGCCTCGATAACCGGCTCAGCGGGACAGTGTGGGTGGACGACGTGGAGCTTGTTCCCGTCGCATCATCACAATGAAAGTGATTCGTATCGGCATCTGTGTTCTGGTCGCCTTCGCCGTGCTTGCCCACGGTGTGGTCGAGCCGTGGTCGGAGGGAATTCTGGAAGCCGGCGCCGGTGTCCTGCTGGTGGTATGGGTCATCCAGGCAATCACCGACAAGAATTTCCAGATTGTCTGGAACCCGCTCCTGGGGCCGCTGTTTGCGCTTTGGGTCGTGGCGGCAGTGCAATGGACGGCCGGCATCACAGTGGTGCCGTTCCTGACCCGCATAGAACTCCTCAAATTTTCCGCGCTTCTTGCATTGTTCTTTCTGTGCGTTCAGTCCTTCCGGACGCGGGCTCACTGGCATGGATTCGTATGGTTCCTGCTTTTGTTTGGATTTGGAGTTTCGCTGTTCGCAATCCTGCAGCATTTCACGTTTAACGGGAAATTGTACTGGGTACGCGAACTTCGCTACGGCGGCATACCCTTCGGCCCCTACGTCAACAGGAATCATTTTGCCGGACTGACCGAATTGCTGATCCCGCCGGGCATTGCCATCCTGGTTCTCGGAGGAGAGCGGCGCGACCAGTTGCCGTTGGTCGCGCTGTTTACATTGCTGCCGATCGGCGCGCTGTTCCTTTCAGCCTCCCGGGGCGGGATCATGAGTTTCCTCGCGGAAATGGGTTTTCTCGCAATCCTCATTATCCTGCGCCGAAGGGAGAAGAAAGAGCTGCTGGCAGGAGCGATCGTCGTGACCCTCGCTGCTATTTTTGTTTCGTGGCTGGGTATCGGCAGCGCGCTCGAACGCTTTTCCAATTACAAGAAGCTGGAGGTTACCGAGGAGCGCCGTGGTGAAATGTTGAGCGGGTCCCTGCATATTTTTCGCGATCACCCCATTTTCGGAACTGGCCTGGGGACTCTTCAGGAAGAATTTCCCCTCTACGAAACCGTATATGACGGCCTCATTGTCAATCATAGCCACAACGACTACGCCGAAGCTCTCGCGGAGACGGGAGCCGTCGGCGGATTGTGCTGGCTCCTATTTCTGATCCTCCTGTTTTGGAACAGCTGGAAAATCCTCGCCGTTCAAAAAGAGGCATGGAATTTCGCCTATCATACCGGAGCCATAGTTGCCTGTTTTGGGCTTCTGGTGCATGCGACCGTGGATTTCAATTTTCATATCCCTTCCAACGCGCTCATCTTTCTTTTGCAAGCGGCCCTCGCAACCACCGCAATTCCTGTATCCCCCTACGAGCAAAGGCGTTGAAAGATTTCCCCGCCTCGCGAAAGAACTGGTTTCTGTTTGACACGTAGTAATGGCCTACGTGAAGAATGCCGATGAGTCGAGTGTGGATTGAAGTCGTGCTGACGCACAGTTTCAAATAGGTGTACCAGTGCGGAACATTTTATTTTTCGCGAACAAAGCCACTTGACTTGTGAAAAGTCTCTGTATAATGGGAATCGCGTGGGGGAGTATCTATATTTATGAATCGACAATTGAAGGGTGTACTTCGCCCGCTAGTGCAGTCCTCTAGCTGGGGGATGGCGCTATTTTTACTGGTAGTTCCTGCCGCGTTTTCTCAGCAAACCAAACCTCTGGCGATTCCGATGAACCAGGGGGTTTCGGACGCCAACGAACGCATCGCCGAACTTGCAGCGGCTTCGGCCGTAAAAGCGAGCGATTATGTGATCGGGAGCGGCGACCTGCTGGCCCTCGAAGTGTTCGATGTTCCGGAACTCTCGCGGGAAGTGCGCGTGAATGAGACGGGTTATATCTCCTTGCCATTGATTTCCACAAAAATTCAAGTGTCCGGTCTCACGAGTTTTCAGCTCCAGGATAAGATCGCGGAATTATTGAAGTCCAACGGTCTGGTGTCCTCTCCTCAGGTCACGGTGTCACTCAAGGAACAGCACAGCCAGCCCGTTACCGTCATTGGAGCCGTCAGGAATCCGATGGTGATTCAAGCGCTGCGCCAAACGACTTTGCTCCAGGCGATCTCGCAAGCCGGGGGTATCGCGGACGACGCTGGCAATATGGTGCTTGTCACGCGCGCCAGAGCGCCATCGTCGCAAACAGAGAATGGAAGTTCCGCCTCTGCGGCGCCAGGCGCGGAGGATGAGGCCCAGACATTCACCATCAACCTGGCCGATCTGATTGATTCGGGAGACTCAAGGTTCAATATCCAGGTCAACGGGGGCGATGTCATTACCGTGCCGCGCGCCGGCATCATTTATGTGGTGGGGGCGGTCAATCATCCGGGCGGTTTCGTGATTCAGAATGATCGCGACCGGATGACAATACTCAAAATGCTGTCCCTGGCCGGAGGCCCGACCAGTACTGCCAAGTTAAAAGACGCCGTAATCCTCCGCAAGAACGTCGGCACGGGCAAGCGCGATGAAGTGCCTCTGGACATGAGCAAGCTCTTGAAGCTGAAGTCCGATGACGTTACCCTGGAGGCCAGTGACATTCTTTTTGTCCCCGACAGTAACGAAAAAAAGGCCCTGCACAGGACCGGCGACATAGCCATTTCGTTGGCGACGGGTGTCGCCATGATGGGAGCGACAAGATTCTAGCCGCGGCGGCCCGCGCGTATACGGCCTGATTCCTTGGAGCTGATGAGACCCTTATGGATGAGACAAACAATTTAGCATCTCGCGAACGCCCACTCGGCGGAACGGAGGATTCTCTCCAGACGCGCTCGCCCTTTCTGGCGCTGGATTTGATGCCGCGCGAGCCGCACCTGCTCGATTACTTGATCGTTCTGCGGAAACATCAGTGGCTCATCCTGTTTTTCCTTCTGACAACGGTTTCTATCGTAACGATCGCTACATTCCGGATGCAGCCGGTGTACGAAGCGACCGCGAAGGTTATGGTCGATCGCGAGAACACCAATGCGATGCACTTCTCCGATTCGGATTCCTACGACGATTACGCGGATCTGGAGGATTACATTGCCACGCAATCGAAGATTCTTACGAGCGAAACCCTGGCGATGAAGACAGTGAAGTCCATGGGGCTCGACACCATGCCTCAATTTGGCGGCAACGGCCAGCGGGTCAAATCGCCCGCTCCAGGCAGCGATGCATCTCTGGAACGGCCAGCGGCTCTCGGTGCATTTCTTTCCGGCCTGTCCGTTAAGCGCGAGCCGAACAGCCGTGTGCTCGATGTAACTTTCGAGTCAAGCGATCCGACACTGGCTGCGCACGTTGTGAACGCCCATATCAATAACTTCATCGAGGAAAATTTCCGCAGCCATTTCGAAGCTGCCAATCAGGCTTCCACGTGGCTGGCCGGGCAGCTCAACGAGATGAAGATCAAGGTGGAGAATTCGGAAGACGCCCGCATTGCCTACGAGCGCGAGAACCAGATCTGGACCATTGACGAAAAAAATGACATCACGTCGCAGAGGCTTGCGGACATTAACAAACAGCTGACCGAAGCGGAAGCCGACCGCATCAATAAAGAAGCTTTTTACCAGCTTGCGGAATCCGGAAATTACGACGCCATCCCTGCCGTCCGCGAAAGTGGGGTGGTTCAGGATATTCTCAAGCAACAAAGCACCTTGAGCTCCCAGTATGCCGACGCCCTCAATCAATTCGGGCCGAATTATCCCAAGGTCATTCGCCTGCAGGCCCAGCTGAAAGATCTCGACCAGCTGCTCGCGCGTGAGAAGACGAATATTGGCAATCAGATGGAGGCGGTATATCGCGGCTCCCAGCAGCGGGAGGCTTTGCTGACCGATGCACTGAATCAGCAGAAGGCCGAAAGCAGCCAGATGGCGGAAAAGCTGGTCCAGTACAACATCCTGACTCGCGAAGCCGATGCCAACAAGACGCTGTATGACGGAATGCTGCAGAAACTGAAGGAAGCGGGCATCACCGCGGGACTCCGGTCTTCGAACCTCAGAATTGTTGATCCTGCCTTGATTCCCACGGGACCTTCCGCTCCGAATCGCTCGCGAAACGTGTTGTTGAGCATCGTGGTCGGATTGCTCGGCGGAATCGGCCTGGCGCTTTTGCGCGAGTATCTCGACAACACCGTGAAAACTCCTGACGACATCGAAACACTGGCGCGCCTGCCTTCGCTCGCCGTGGTGCCCGCTCTGTCTAATTCCAGCGGGAAGCGAAGCGGACGGTTCTCAAAATTATTGAAATCACCGGTCATTGCCAGCAAAGAAGGCCGCGCGGAGTTGATTTCTCACAACATGCCGCAGTCGCAAATGTCGGAAGCGTTTCGCGCGCTGCGAACCTCCCTGCTTCTTTCTCAGGCCGATCACCCGCCGCAGGTGATCCTGGTGACCAGCGCGCTCCCGCGCGAAGGCAAGACAACTGCCGCGGTGAACCTGGCCGTAACGCTCGCGCAACTGGGCGACAAGACGCTGCTGGTTGACGCGGACTTAAGAAAGCCCGGCATCAACCGCGCGTTGAGCCTGACGGACGGCAAGCACGCCGGGTTGAGTTCCTACCTCGCGGGCGTATCTTCGCTGGACCTGATTACCGTGCCGCACCCGGCGATTACAAATCTTTCAGCCATACCGACCGGTCCCATTCCTCCGAATCCGGCCGATTTGTTGTCTTCGCGCAAATTGACGGAACTGATTGCCGAACTCCGCTTGCGCTATAAGTTTGTGGTGATCGACTCTCCGCCGATCATGGCGGCGACCGACGCCGTCATTCTGTCGGTTCTCGTGGACGGCGTGCTGCTCGTGGTTCGCAGCGGCGAAACGCCGAAGGACGCGTTCACGCGCACGCGGGATCTGCTGGCCGGAGTGAAGTGCCACATGCTCGGCGTTGTGCTCAACGCCGTGGATGCCAGTTCGCCCGACTACTACTATTCATACCGATACTATCCATACTCCTACGGCGGATATGGACGGGAAGAAGACAGCAAGAAGTCCCGCAAATCGCGGAGAGCCGAAAGTTCTGAATCCCAATTGGGCCAGGATTAGATCCGCAAGGAGGATTTGACTTGATTTACTTGATCACTGGTGGCGCTGGGTTTGTGGGGTCGCATCTCGCCGAACGTTTGCTGGAACGCGGCGATGAAGTCCTGCTGATGGACAATCTTTCGACCGGAAGCATGGAAAACATCCGGCACCTCAAGAAGTACGACCGGATGCATTATTTCCTCGAGCCGCTCGAAAACCGCCAATTGCTTGCTGAACTGGTGGATGAAGCCGACGTCATCTTCCATCTGGCGGCCGCGGTCGGCGTCAAGCTGATCGTCGAAAGCCCCGTTCGAACGATCGAAACTAACGTCAACGGCACGCAAATGGTGCTCGAGGCGGCCAGCAGAAAGCGGAAGCTCGTCTTTACCGCTTCAACCTCGGAAGTCTACGGGAAGAGCACGAAATTCCCGTTTCATGAAGATGCCGACCTGGTCCTCGGAGCGACGACCAAAGGCCGTTGGAGTTATGCGGCATCGAAGGCTCTCGACGAATTTCTGGCCCTTTCCTACTTGAAGGAAAAGGGGCTGCCGGTCGTGATTGCACGTTTGTTCAACACCGTGGGGCCGCGGCAAACGGGCCGTTACGGGATGGTTATGCCGAATTTCGTTGCCCAGGCGCTTGAGGGCGCGCCAATCACCGTTTACGGCTCGGGCCAACAGTCGCGCTGCTTCTGCGACGTGCGGGATACCGTTGAGGCGATTCTGCGACTCGTTGCAACCGACACTGCAGTGGGAGAAGTGGTTAACGTGGGGAACGATCATGAAGTGACGATCGAAGGCTTAGCGCACCTCGTTAAAGAACGAACAGGAAGTTCATCGCACATCGAGTTTATTCCCTATGACCAGGCATACGAGCCCGGATTCGAGGATATGTTCCGGCGGGTTCCATGTCTGGATAAGCTGGAACGATTGACCGGCTTCCGGCCGAGAACCGCGCTACCGGAAATCGTGGATCGGGTCGCCGCTTATCATGGGAGGGAAAAAGGACTCGTAGGTGCGCGCCGAGCAGCTGCCGGCAGCGTAGTTTAAGTTCTCTTGGCCCGGTCCGTCGATTACTTTCCTGTTGTTGGGAAAGATGAGTTGACTGTCCGGGCTTTTTTGACCTAGTGGGCCGGTTTTTGGTTGCGAGATTCAGCTCTTGCTACGCTGGTAGATGGCGGAATTTTATTCCGGTAGGGCCGGTCTTGTTTCACCTTGTCGAGTGGAACGACGCGCTCTCGGGCAATGGATAGGACCATGGGGCCGCTTTTGAAGACTGCGAATCACTTAGCCGTGCCGGACCTCAACCCTCTGCAGGTGGAAGCATGAATGGCGCGCGAATTAACCAGGTCCTGGCGGGCGATCTCCATGTTGAACATATTTCTATGTCGAGAAAAGCAGTTTCGGAAAAGTTAGTGTCCTCGGCCTATGTGAAGCTGCTGTTCTTTTTTTTCCTGTTGAGTCTGCCCTTTGTGAATCCGTGGGTTCGCGGCGACGGCGTAGGTTACTATGCTTATTTGCGTTCTGCCCTCATCGATCACGACCTGCATTTCGAAAATGACTGGCTCGCGGGAAACCCATCATTCGTTATGTCACGGGTGGACGCGCAAGGGCGTCTGCTTCCCGAAATGTACACGTCAACTGGGTACCTTGAAAATCACTTCACTGTCGGCCCGGCAATATTGTGGGCCCCTGTCCTGGTACCCGTCCACCTAGCCGTTCTGATGGTCGATCGTTACGGCGCACACATCCCCGCCGACGGGTACTCGCGCCCTTATTTGGTGTCGATGGCGCTAACGACGGCCTGTTATGGTTTTCTGGCATTGTTTTTCTCGTTTCAACTTGCACGGAAGTATTTTGACCAGCGTTGGGCTTTCCTTGCAACGCTCGGCATCTGGCTCGGGACTTCATTGCCCGTATACATGTATTTCAATCCTTCGTGGTCGCACGCATTTTCTGCTTTCGCGGTGGCCCTGTTTCTGTGGTATTGGGATCGCACACAGCTGCGCCGCACTCTCGGGCAATGGACTATTTTGGGGCTTATGGCCGGCTTAATGGGGGACGTCTACTATCCGAATATTTTCCTTCTGATTTTTCCGGCGCTCGAAGTCTTTTACCTCGCGCGCGCTGGCCAACGCAGTCCCGACCGGGCAGCGGCGTCATTGGGCCAACTGCTATCACGGTGGGTGCTTTTCGGAGCCGCAATGGCGATCGCGCTTCTGCCTACTTTTGTAACGAGGCAGATTATATATGGCAATCCCTTCGAGACCGGCTATCCAGGAATGCGCACTTGGAACTGGACTTCCCCGGCGTTTTTACGGGTTTTGTTTTCATCGGATCATGGATTGTGGAGTTGGACACCGATCCTGTTCTTCGCGATGGTAGGGCTCTTCTTGCTATACAAGCGCAGCACGTTGCTGGGCCTGGGATCGATGCTGACGGCCCTGGCCTATTACTATTTTATTGCGAGCTATCCGGATTGGGATGGGCTTTCGAGCTACGGCAATCGATTTTTCGTTTCACTCACCCCGATTTTCATACTAGGTCTGGCAGCATTGTTTAGCACTTTTTCGGCCTGGGTCGGGAACACTTTACGGGCGACTGCGCTCGTGGGGATGATGGTCCTCTTGTTCGTCGTCTGGAATGCCGGATTCATATTTCAATGGGGCACGCACATGGTCCCCGCTCGTGGCGAGATTTCCTGGCGCGAGATGGTCAACAATCAGTTTGTCGCTGTGCCACTGCGTTTGGAGCATAGCGTGGGAACCTACTTCTTGCATCGGAAAGACATGATGCAGCGCATTGAAGAAGAAGACGTAGAACAGCAACAGAAGCTCCGTGACCGCTGAATAGGTGGCAGCGTAGACCTGTATGACTGAGAATCCACAAATGAATGTTTCATTGAATTCAGTTATTGACGAAAGTTGGACGGCCACTATTACGCCGCATCGCGGATGGTTCGACTGGCGTTTGAAACAATTATGGGGGTATCGCGATCTTATTTCCCTGTTCGTATGGCGGGATTTTGTTTCCGTTTACAAACAAACCATTTTAGGTCCGGCTTGGCATATTATCCAACCGCTCCTCACAACCATCACGTTTACGGTCATTTTCGGCAGGGTAGCCAAGATATCAACCAACGGCGTCTCGCCTTTCCTTTTCTACCTGGTGGGTACCGTTTTCTGGGGTTACTTTGCAAATAATGTAACCAAAACCTCGAGTACGTTCGTATCCAACGCGTATTTGCTGGGCAAGGTTTATTTTCACCGGCTCGCCATCCCCATTTCGGTCGCCATCTCCAACCTGGTTACCCTCGGCATTCAACTGGGTATTTTCCTCATGTGCTTCGCTTTCGAGTACGCACGTGGAAGCAACGTACATTTCACAGCCTGGATTTTGTTGACGCCGTTCTTCTTGTTTATATTAGGCGGATATGCGTTAGGATTCGGAATTATTGTTTCCGCCCTTACGACCCGTTATCGGGATTTGGCGAACCTGGTTAACTTTGGCGTGACACTTGGGATGTATGCGACACCCGTGATTTATCCCGTTTCGGCGGTGCCGGCGCACTATCGCTGGGTGACGCAGATCAATCCCTTGACGGTCCTCATGGAGGGATTTCGGCTGGCATTTCTTGGCGTGGGACAGGTGGATATGGCGCAACTCGCAGCCAGCTTCGGTATAATGCTCGTTGTGCTAGCGGTCGGATTAATGCTGTTTACTCGCGTCGAGCGCGTTTTTATGGATACTGTCTAGAATATGTCCACGGTCATTTCGATTGAAAATGTTTCGAAAACCTATCGTCTTGGCGATATTGGTGGAGGCACGCTCAAGGAAGGCTTTGCCCGTTGGTGTGCGAAGTTGCGGGGCAAGCCGGATGCCCTGGCCCAAATCGCCGACCTGTTTCTGGCGCTGGACAATGTAAGCTTTGAGGTCAAGCAAGGTGAAGTGCTTGGAGTCATCGGACGCAACGGCGCGGGGAAAAGCACGCTCCTGAAAATTCTCTCGCAAGTGACCGCACCCTCGTCCGGCCGGATAAGAATAAGAGGCCGTATTGCAAGCATGCTGGAAGTGGGGACCGGATTTCATCCCGAGCTGACCGGCCGCGAAAATATCTTTCTAAATGGCGCGATTCTAGGAATGACAAAGGCCGAGATTCGTAAAAAGTTCGATTCCATTGTGGCCTTTTCCGAAATTGAACAGTTTATTGACACCCCGGTTAAGCGATTCTCCAGCGGAATGTACGTGCGACTGGCCTTTGCCGTCGCGGCCCATCTTGAGCCGGACATTTTGATTGTGGATGAGGTGCTGGCGGTGGGTGACATTAGTTTTCAGAAGAAGTGCCTGGGGAAAATGGGCGATGTGGCTAAGCAAGGACGGACAGTTGTTCTGGTATCGCATCAGCTGAATCCGATCCGTCGGCTCTGTGATCGGGCAGTCTGGCTGGACAAAGGAGTAGTTAGGCAATTAGGGCCACCCCACGAAGTGGCCAGCGCGTATGAATCTGCGACGAGATCCAGGGATGAGACTCTATCGGTTCGAGATGGCGTCGCCAAGGAGAGAGCAAAGTTTATTTGCTGGGATATCGAGGGTGCGGATGCGTCCGCGCCGCACCGCGTTGACTCCCTCGATCCCCTCACGATTCGTTTCCATTTGGCGGTCCGCACGCCCATTCCGCGCGGGGTGCATGGCATTGCCCTCTATAACCACCAGCGGCATCTGATTTGGGGAACGGCGGCTTATAACTTTGCTCTCGCACCGGGTGACTACTACTTTAGTTACAAATTTCCTACTCTTCCTTTGCGTCCCGGGCCTTACTCGTGGCTTGTAAGTCTGTTCGACGACCAGGAACGGCTGGACCTATGGGAAGCGACACCCGAAATGATCGTCGCCACAGAATCCTACCAGCACCCGCGCGATGAGGGGTCGGGGTTGTTGAATCTTAAAGTGGGCTTTTCTGCTGACGCGGTAATCACGGAAGGAGTAGGGGTCGGGCCCTATATTCATAAAGACGGGTAATGAAGCTGAAAGCCAATGTTGTCGCGGGCCTTTGTTTTAAGGGGTGCACTAGTGTTTGAAAGGTATCTGGTTCCCGTTTATTTGCCTCGGTGGGTTCACGAACCACTGGTGAAGTTAAAGCGCCTTTATGTTCCACCGGCGCCTATCGATGAAGGTTGCCAGGTGCCGCAAGCATTCACCGAGCAATTCAGCCAGTTTAAAGAACAAAGCTGCTTGGATGGCCGCTTTCAGCCGAAGCAAGCGGATTGGTTTCCTTTCCTGAACGACGCCACTCCTGCGACAGGGTTTGATGCGCACTACGTTCTGCATACCTCCTGGGCAGCGCGGGTGCTGGCAAAAACCAAGCCCAAAGTTCACGTAAGCTTTGGCGATTCTCTATATTTTGTCGGGATCGCGTCGGCCTTTGTGTCGATGACTTTTTGCGACATTAGAAAATCAGGACTGCCGTTCCGCGATATCGAAGAAGGCACCGCCGACTTAACCAGTCTGCCGCCATCGTGGACCGGCACATTGCAATCCATCTCTTGTATGCATGTTTTGGAGCACATTGGGCTGGGACGATATGGAGACACGCTTGATGCAAGCGGGGACCGTAAGGCAGCGGCGGAACTGGCGCGTGTACTGGCTCCAGGCGGGCAACTTCTGATGGTTGTCCCGATGGAAGAACCGCCGCGTGTGTGCTTTAATGCTCACAGATTGTACTCCTATTCGCAAGTAGCGGACTTGTTCCCGACCCTTTCTCTTCTCGAGTTCACGCTTATAACCAACGAGGGAGAGTTTTTTGAAAATGCCGATCCCGGTTTGTTGAAGGGACGCAAGTATTTGTGTGGATGCTTCCGTTTCACAAAATGACGAAAGATGAGTTCACGATCCAACGGACAGCGGATGATGCCCACAGCTAATACAAATGCCGCCCAGGACCGGCCGAGGTGGACCCATGTCTTGCCTGCCCCGGTTCGATCGCTAGGCCATCCACTGCTACGCACGTGGCAGTATCTTTACGGCGTCAGTGGGAAAAAATTGAGGGAAAAATTGGCCGCGCCGTGCGTGACGAGTTATCTGATGGGTGGTTGCGCGAATCAACTTTTCCAATACGCAACCGGTCTCGCATTGGCGCGGAGACTCGGCGTCGATCTCCAGCTCGACGTCTCCTGGTATGAAACGGCGACGTCAGACCAGCCTCGGCCCTACTCACTGGGTCTGTTCAAGGGCATGGACGCAAGGGTAGTCCACAGCCTATTGGGCCAGATTATCCGGGAAGAAGGGCTTCCCTACCAACCAGCCTTGTTTGAGAACGTGCCACGAAAGTGCTCGCTCGTGGGTTATTGGCAGTGCGAGAAATATTTTTTCACACTGCGGAACGAATTGCTGTGGCACCTTCTACCGAAGCAAGTGCTGCTGCCATTCCATTGCGACATCGAGCGACAGGTCGCGCAGGCTGGCAACCGCAGCGCGTTCATACATGTCCGGCGCACTGATTACATCGTGAACTCCTATCACGTGGTCCTGCCGATCGACTATTATCGCGAGGCGGCTGCGCTCATGGCGGCCAACGTGCCCGACCCGGTATTCTTTATTTTCTCGGATGATCCGGAGTGGTGCCGTGCAAACCTCCAACTGCCTTACCCGACGGTAATCGCCGAAAGTTCAAACGATGGGCATCAAGGTCGGGAGGACGCTGGTCTTTGGCTCATGCGCAAGTGTTCTCACGCGATTATAGCGAATAGCTCTTTCAGTTGGTGGGGCGCGTGGCTCGGCGCCGATATAAAGGGTGGCATGGTTATCGCGCCAAAGCGCTGGGTCGGACCCGCATGCAAGGACGACCCGCGAGATATCGTTCCGGATCGGTGGATACGACTGTGAGACACAGACGCTGCCTCGCGGAAATCAGCCATTGCCAAGCGCCAGGATATGGGCGCAAGCGTACATCCGCCGAGGCTCGTTTTGCGAAGAATGGAGCGTCGTGAGTTCTCCCGTGGTCTCCGTCGTGATGAGCGTTTTCAACGGCCAACACTTTTTGTCCGAAGCCGTCGAAAGCATTCTGGGCCAGACACTCCGTGACTTTGAATTCCTCGTTATCGACGACGGGTCCACGGACAGAACGGCTGAGATCCTTGCGCGTTACGCGAGCCTGGACGGACGAATGCGCGTCCTGCGCCACGAAAACAAAGGACGGGCAGTGTCGCTGAACATCGGAATCAAACTTGCCACAGCCGGCTATATTGCCAGGATGGACGCCGATGACATCGCGCTGCCCGACCGGCTCCAAGCGCAAGTTGAGTTTATGGAGCGGCACCCGGAAGTCGGCCTCTTGGGTGGAGCGGTTGAACTGATAAACACTCAAGGCCAGGTACTTAGAATTGTCCGACCTCCGTTAGAAGACTCGGAAATCAGATCATTGATGCTCGATAACAATCCAATTTGGCACCCGACGGTAGTTATGAGGAAAGAAGTCGTACTCGCGTCAGGCGGGTATAGGAAGGCTCTCCTCGATGCTGACGATTACGAACTCTGGCTGAGAATGAGCGAGCGAAGCCGATTGGCTAATCTTGGCGAGCCCGTACTGCAATACAGGATTCACGCTGACCAGGTGTCGGTCCGAAATCTGAGACATCAGGTAATGTGCATATTAGCGGCGCGTGCTGCTGCGTCGCTAAGGAGACGCGGTAGCCCTGACCCGCTGGCGCACGCCGAGGAAGTAACTCCGCAACTTCTGGACACACTTGGTGTGAACAAGGCGCAGATCCGGCGAGCTCTCCTGAATGGTTACAAATATTGGATGGACGTTCTAGAACGCAGCGACCCTGAGGCGGCCCTTCGAGTGATTGATGAGCTCTTGCAGTTGCCTGCTTCTGGACGCGGCGAACGATTGGTTCTCGCCAATGCGCGGCTGACAGCCGCGGGCATCCACTACAGGCGGGGAAAGCTCGCAAGAGCGTTGGTCTTAGCCGGACGCGGGGCCTCGGTTAGAGCGCTGATGGGTGCTCCGATAGATTCGATACGAGGTGCTCTCCGCGTTGCGCTCTGGCATCCTTTGCTGGAGTTCACGCGCCCAATTCGGCATGCTCTCGGATTGCGGCAACAAAGTGTCAGGCCACCCTTAAAAGGGTCTCCATCAAGCATCCAGGAATTGGACAAATTGGTAGCACGGCCGAACGGAACGCCCAAAGAGCAGATGAAGATGGCTAACTCATCCGACGGTGTTCTTATTTTTGACGTTGGGGCAAACATCGGCGATAAAACGGCCCGGTTCGTCGCGAACGGGGCACGCGTCGTGTGCTTTGAACCGGTGCCGCAGTGCCTAAATGAGCTTCGCTCGCGCTTTGAGGGTCATCCGTTGGTGACGATTGTACCTTGCGCACTCGGATCGTCGCTCGGAACACTGCCGATGTCCATATGCTCAAGCGCGACGACAATTTCGACGTTTTCCGATGACTGGAAACAGGGTCGTTTCAGCGATATGGTGTGGGACGAGACCCTGGACGTACCAGTTCAGCCTTTGGACGCGGCGATCAGCGAATATGGTCTTCCGGATTACTGCAAGATTGACGTCGAGGGTTTTGAGTTGGCCGTCCTGCAGGGACTTTCCCGTCCGATCCCGGTCTTATCGTTTGAGTTTGCTTCTGAGGCCTTATCCCAAACTGCCGCTTGCCTCGAACGTCTGGAAAAACTCGGTTATCGTCGGTTTAATGTGGCATACGGCGAATTTGCCGTCATGCGTCACAATCATTGGCTTGGTGCAGAGGAGCTCATGGCCGAGTTGCGTGAGCATCGCTCTGCGCTAGTTTGGGGCGACATTTACGCTGCCCAGGACCAGGCGCCCAGTAGGGCTCTCGCGGTGCTGCTGCCACCTCTGCCGGTGAGTGAGGAAGCCCCGGTGCCTGAAAGCGACACTCTGGACCAATTGTTGTGGCGCGGGCTGGCGTATGCCGGCGTGCCAGTGCGCCTGCATTTAGGGTCGGGCGAAGACTTTTTGCCAGGGTACATCAATATCGACCACCTCAGCGGGCCTGTACAGCCGGACTTCTCCGCCGATATCGCGACTTTGGCGTTTCAACGGTGCAGCGTTGACGAGGTACGAGTTAGTCGCCATGTTTTCGAACGATTCAACCGAACGGTTGCCTTGCGTTTGCTAACCCGGTACGAGCTCTGGCTCAAGCTCGGTCACCTACTTCTCATCGAGACTCCGAGCGCGGTGCATAGCATACAGCGAAAGAGGTGGCGGAACTGGCGTTCGCTCGTAGACTGCTATCGCATAGCGCTATCGGCGAAAGCCATGGCTAAAGCGGTCTCCATGAGGCATCCTTCACAATGACCAAATCCTGCAAAGTTTCTGTGGTCTGACACGAGATGCGAAAAGTACTGTTCATTTCTGCAAACGAGTGGGCTAAGTGGGGCGGAAGCGAAGTCCTTTGGAGCGCGACAGCAGAAGGGCTCGCTCGTCGCGGCGTGGAAGTATACGTTAGCGTCAAAGGCTGGGACGCACCAGTTAAAGAGATCGAACACCTGCGGTCGGTCGGGTGCCGGATCTTCCTTCGACGGTTGCCGATGCCATCTTTCCTGGTACGCCTCGCGCGCAAAGTCTTCCCGCGTCCTGAATATATTTTGGAGCATGTGCGCACACTAGGTGCCGGTGCGGATTTAATCGTCATCTCACAGGGAATTAACACAGAGGGTGTTCCGTGGGTGGAAGCAGCAAGGCAGAACGGCTATAAGTATGCCGTCATCTCACAGGGCGCTTCAGAACGATTCTGGCCGTCGGACGACGTTGCGGAAAAGTTAGCGGCGTGTTTTGAAAGCGCTTCGGCTGCGTATTTCGTGTCGAACGCTACCCTCAGTTTAACCCGCGACCAGTTCGGCACTGCGCTTTTGCGCGGCCGAGTGATCCGGAATCCATTTAATGTTCGATACGATGCGCGACCTGCTTGGCCCGGAGAACCATTGGAAGAGCTGTCTTTAGCATGTATTTCACGACTGGATGTTGGAGGAAAGGGCCATGATTTATTGGTCCAGGTCCTGGGCCTGCCGCATTGGAGGAATCGCAAAGTCAAGGTTTCGCTGATAGGAGATGGGCCATGCGAGCGAGGTCTTCGGCGCTTCGTCGAGAAATTGGGGTTGACGAATGTAGAGTTTGTGGGCCAGGTAACAGATATCGAAGACGTTTGGAGCCGGCATCACGCGTTGGTCCTTCCATCTCGGCACGAGGGCATGTCACTGGCGTTGGTTGAAGCGATGCTTTGCGGGCGTCCGTGCATCATGACGGACGTGGGAGGCACTAGGGAGTTGCTTCGAGATGGCATCAATGGTTTTCTAGCAAAGGCTCCTACGGTCGAGCTGCTGGACGAAGCGATGACTCGCGCTTGGGATAATAGGGGTCGGCTGATGGAGATGGGCCAGATCGCGGCAACGGACGTTCGCAAATGGGTCTCGCGGGATCCAACGGAAGAATTCATCCGTGAGCTCACTGCTCTCGTTGATCCGTCCGAGCAATCGAGAAATAGGGAAACAGAGCCTAGAGCAGTTCTAATTTAAGTGCATACATATCCAGAAGAGACGAAGTAGTTTGCGCATTCGGTTGCTGAGAGGGTGTCGAGCAATTCACCGATCTCATTCCATAGGGCTTCGACAGATCGTTTGGCGGCCTTGCGGAGCACAAACTTTTCTTTTCCGTCGTCACGATTCAGACGGCCTCGAAATCATCGCTATCACAGATACAAGCGCCGTCACTCCAGAGAACGCGATTTCGCCACAGGCTGCTAAACCGGGCGAAAAGCTGGAGCGGCGGAGTTCGTGAACTCATACCGCCGCCGATGCCCAAGGTTGATTAGAGGTTTCTCGAAGAAAACCCAAGAAGCTCGGCAAGCCCCAATGGTTACTGCGATAGCCAAGACGGACACCCAGAAGTTCGTCATAGTGTGAATTTGTGGCGCTCGTGACCATATCAATCCGTACAGCAGATATAGAACTGGAACATGGAATAAATACGTTCCATATGCGATCGATCCCAGCCACCGCAGCCAACCCCACCGCAAACACTGGCTTAGCAAGCCGTCGCGTTGCGTCACCGCATAAAGAAGTATGCAGACGTAAAAGAGAGCGAGCCAAGTATATCCGACCGTTGCGATGAAAGCCCCTTCGTAACCTGATGAGAAATCTGGTTCGTAACGCGTGATAGCTACAATGCCCAAAGCTAGGGAGAACAAAGAGAGCCGCAGAACAATCCGGCTGTTCTCCAGCCAGAAGCGGTATCGCTCGTCGCGAATTAAAATCGCAGCCAGAACGCCCAGCAGGAGCGCGTCCGCCCGGCAAGGCATCAGGGCATACCAAGCTATATAACGGCTTGGCCAGCGCACGTGGATCAAAAGCCGCAAAAGCGGCGCGGCTGCTACACCGGCTACAAGTAACCCGACGAGGCGACGACGCTTCTGGAATATTCGGATAACCCATGGCAGCGTCAGGTAAAACTGTTCTTCCACCGCGAGGGACCAGGTTGCCCCAAAAAACATCGCTCCAAAGGTAGACCTGTAGGCCATCCAAACATTCTGAAGAAAGAAGGCGTAAGGTAGCCAAGGCAACGCATCTCGCATGAGCGGGTTGAAACGCGCAAGCCTGAAAACTGAAAAAAAGAAACCCGCGGCTAACAGCACAGCGTAAATCGGAACGATGCGAAGGAACCGGCGTGCATAGAAAACTTGGAAGTAATTCGAGGATTGTCGAGCATCCAAAAGGATTCCACCAATGAGGAATCCTGAGAGCACAAAGAATAGATCAACACCACTCCATGTCAGCCGCCCGGCTCTCAGCGCGTAGTAGCCTAGTGAGTGCACAGGCGCGGTCATTTCGCCGATGAAATAGTGGCAGATCACGACGAGGCCGACGGCTACGCCTCTAATGCCGTCCAATTCCGGAATTCGGCCGCCGAGATCAAGAAGAGTCGCTCCCGGCTGTCTCACCATGCTTCGAATATACGCCGTCTTCTCGCTCATCTGGGCATAAAATGCATTGGCGCTTGTCTTGTCCGTCGTCAGCGCCCGTCTGCGGCGTCACCAATCCAAAGGGGCGGATTGTTCATCCGCTTCTCCCCTTGTGGTCGTATTGTACGATGTGTCGCTTGTTGGATTTATTCTCCGGAATCTCTTTGCTGGAAGGGGACATGGCCAATGCGTTTTTCGAAGGCGTGGTGGGGAAGCTGCTCAACGCGATCTTGCCGAGCGATCCCAGCACGCCGACGCTCACCACGGTCACCACGACGAGGATCTCCGCATTTTCGTATTCACTGACCGACAACCTAACGGTCAACAAATTGACGGCAGTCGCCGGAACGCTCGCGGTCGTGGGGGCGCCGGAGCCGTCGACCAATGTCGATAATCAATGGTCGGCCGAACAGCGATTCAGGGAACCGATTGCCGATGGGCTTTTTGATAGCACGATGCGCAGAGGGCGATCAGATTCTCGGCATCATCATCATCTAGGGTGTCGAATTAAACTTTCATCTCGATAGAATCATATAAGGCGATCTGCCAGTGAGAATAACCACGATGGAGACCTCAATGTCTTCTCCGGCGTGCATGACCGTGTGATCCGGTCCCGCTTCCGACACCGTTCCGATCGCCATGAGTTGATCTGGTTCATCTCGTTTTGTCTGGTCACTTGGCTCGGGCTGAAACAGTCCTCCGTTGCAACCACTCCCAAGCCGAAGAAATTATCGCAGGCAAACCCGCTTTTCTCGGAGTCCAGCCGAGCTCTCTCTTGATCTTTTCGGAGCTGGCCACGAGTACTGCTGGGTCACCGGGTCGCCTCGGGCCGATGCGAACTGGAATCTCCAGTCCGGTCACTTTGCGGGCCGCTTCCACGACCTCCAGGACCGAAAACCCACCGCCGCAACCAAGGTTATAGATCCCGCTAGAGTGCTGGGTTCGGTCCAACGCGAGTACGTGCGCTTGCGCAAGATCACTCACATGAATATAATCGCGCACACATGTGCCGTCCGGCGTTGGATAGTCATTGCCGAAGATTTCGACGTGCGATCTCTGCCTGGCCGCCGCCTGCAGAATGTTGGGGATAAGGTGTGTTTCCGGATCGTGATGTTCGCCGCAGCGTTCCGTCGCGCCAGCGGCGTTGAAATAGCGGAGGCTCACGTAGGCCAGACCGTAGGCTTCCTGATACCAGTGGCAAGCGCGCTCAAATGCGAGCTTCGTTTCGCCGTATGGGTTTGCAGGACGCGTGGGCTCGGATTCATCGATGATCGGCTTCTGCGATTCGCCGTACACGGCGCATGTGGAAGAAAGTACCAGCCGAGACACTCCAGTCGTCCGCATGGCTTCGAGCAGATTCAAACTTGTGACCAGGTTGTTCGTATAATATTTCGCGGGGTTCCGGCAGGACTCTCCTACCAGGGCATTTGCCGCCATATGAATCACAGCGTTAATTCTGTGGTTAGTTAGCGCGCCTTCTAGCGCCTGCCTGTCCAGAAGCTCCGCTTGAATGAACTCGACGCCAGAAGGCACCGACTCACGATGACCTTGACTCAGGTTATCGTAAACAAAGACGTCGTAACCGCATGCGAGCAACTCCTCAACCACTACGCTGCCAATGTAACCAGCCCCGCCTGTCACCAGTATCCGCAGCCCTCGAGTTAGACCAACGGCACCCGGCTCGGAATTCAAAAGCAAGAGTTACGGTCCCCCGAGGCTCCAACGGGAACAAGCTTGCTTCTGATTTCCAGCGGGAGTTTCATTCGACCTGAATTATACAACATTTTTCGGCTCTGAGCAGGAATGCGTAAACACGTGCGTTTTTGCTGGATTTCTGTCGGAGAGGCTGTTGGGTCCACCCATGCCACCGCACCTTCTCCGCGTGCGTTGTCGCCAATGTTTTCCGACCTTTTGTGGTACTTTTCACGTCCGAACTTGGCCGCAATTGCTTTCGGGGCACAATCCCCTAAAAGGTAGGCTAAAAGGGGCTCGCCCCGTACAGAACAGCTCTTCCCAAACCGCGAGCCTATTTGTCCGAAGGCATCGGGGAGGCCCGCAGATCCTCCGGTTAGAGATCGCATCATGGACATCCCCCAGTGAATCAGAGCCTTACGTCTGCCTCGCAGCGCTCTTCAGGGTAACCTCCCCAGGAAAGAGGCCCCCCAGAAGGTCTCGGTTCGGTGACCATCGCCTTAGATGAAGTTGCCATACCAACGGCCCATGGTCGCAAACCTATCCTCAAAACCCCAAAGCCCCTGGATTCTGAAACCCACGCCAATTGCATACTTTTACTAATTCTTGTGCAGAGCCATTTTTCCCTTATGGCCCCCTTTGTGCTACCTTATCCTTAGCTCGGCAAATCCCAATTGAACTGCTTTTGCACCGGCTTCTCACGACTGTGACGCCCGCGCCGAGCTGGCAGCTTAGTCACCTGGATATAACTGATCTACGCTATGGTCGGCCGGTGCGAATCTATTTTTTGTTGGATGCAAGATCAGGTTACAATCGCAGAATCAAAGCGCGAGAAATTTTGTTGGATTTTCCAAGCTTCTCGATCCCAGCTGTTTTCCCTGCGGATGTGCCGGGTGAAGGCAGGTAGGCAATCTAGCGTAACGGATTGGTGACCGGTCCCGAGCACGGCGATTCGCCTGTGAGAATAACCCACTTTAGCACCTACGATCTTGCCGGTGGCGCTGCCCGCGCTGCGTACCGGTTACACACAGGTCTGCGCCAGCTCGGGCATGAATCGCATCTACTCGTTCAGTACCAGGAATCGAAAGACCCCGATGTGATTCGATTCCAACCACCCTTCGATATCTCTAGTCGCCTCGTTCGTGGCCTCCGACGCAGATTTCTTGAACGCGCCAACAAGATCCTCACCTCGCGCCCGTCCGGAGTGAGTTACTTTACCGATGATCGCAGCCAACACCGCGCGGACATGCTTCGACAGACACCCTCCAGCGACATTTTGCACCTTCATTGGATTGCTAACTTTATCGATTATGGAAAATTCTTTCGTCAGGCTCCGAAAGTGGCGCCGATTGTCTGGACCCTTCACGACATGAATCCATTCACAGGAGGCTGTCATTTCGATGAAGGATGTGGTGCGTATCTCAATCAGTGCGGGGCTTGTCCGCAGCTCGGCTCCAAGGAAACGCAGGACCATTCCGCCGACATTTGGCGCAGGAAAAAAAAAGCGTTTTCGGGTCTAGATGCGAGTTCGCTTCACTTTGTAGCTCCGAGTCGCTGGCTGGCTGACGCGATGCAGAAGAGCGCGCTCCTGGGCCGCTTTCATGTGTCAGTCATTCCATACGGAATAGACACAGAAATCTTTAAGCCAAGGGACCGTCAACTTGCGCGCCTACGCTTCGGAATTCCCCCAGACGCCAGAGTGGTTTTGTTTGTCGCGGACAATCTCACCGACAAACGCAAGGGATTTGGCCTGTTGCTTCAGGCCATTAAGAAATTGCGGAACGTGCCCAACCTGTACTTTATTGCAACCGGGCGCGATGCGGCCGGGCTCGATCTCGGGAAGTCCGCGATGGCGATTGAATATGTCAAGGACGAGCTGACTCTGTCACAGGTATATAGCGCTTCCGATCTGTTCGTTATTCCGTCTTTGCAGGATAACTTACCCCTGACAGCGCTCGAAGCTCTCGCGTGCGGAATTCCTACTGTAGGGTTCAATGTCGGCGGCTTGCCTGAAATCGTTCGCGAAGGAGAGACAGGCAGCCTTACTTCAGCGGGCGATGTCAATTGTTTGGGCTGTAGAATCTCGGAACTCTTGAATAGTCCCGAGCGTCGAGCGTCCATGGCGGAAGCATCGCGTCGTATCGCCGTTGAAGAATATAGGCTAGAGCTTCAGGCGAGTCGATATCTTGAACTTTACGATTCTCTCATCAGTGGAGCGAATGCGTCATGATCAGCTTCTTTACAACCACGAAACCTTTTCTTGGTCATTCCGGCATCATCCAGCGTAACGCACTGCAAAGCTGGAAACTTCTTCATCCTGATGTGGAAGTAATCCTGTTTGGCAAAGAAGAAGGAATTACTGGAGCATGCGCTGAATTCGGCCTGCATCACGAGCCCGAAGTAGCCAGAGACCGTGCCGGCCTTCCTTACATGAATTACATGTTCGATCGTGCTGAGGAAATCGCCCGGCATGACAACCTTTGTTACGCGAACTGCGACATCATATTCACCTCTGATCTTCTAGAGGCCCTTGGTCGAGTTCGTGCTGTCCGTTCCGAATTTCTGATCGTTGGGCGACGATGGGATACTGATATTGTACAGCCTCTCGATTTCTCGAATTTGCGATGGCAGGAAGAAATCCGGGAGTTGAGTTTGAAAACGAGTGACCAAAGAGATTGCGGGGGAATTGACTATTTCCTGTTCTCCCGGAGGCTTTTGTATAAGAAAATTCCAGGTTTCGTCGTCGGCCGGCCACAATGGGACAACTGGCTCATCTGGAAGGCCCTCGATTCCGGTATTGATGTTATAGATGCCTCGGCGGTTGTCCGTGCAATCCATCAGAATCATGGCTACGCCTCCCATCCAGACGGGCGAGAGGGACTCTGGAGCGATGAATCTTCGGAACGAAATATAGCGCTCGCCGGTGGAGACGCGCACTTGAGGTCGATCCAATCCGCTACATACCGGCTTACTGCTGACAAACTCTCGCATAATTCATTTCATTATCTCGTGCACTGGCGCGTCACCTTGGAGCGACGCACCGAGCCTTTGCGTGCATTCGTTCGCACTAACTTGTGGCACCCATTTCTGGAACTTACGCGTCCCGTCCGGCATGCGCTTGGAATCAAACAAGGGCACGCGGCACTATGCAATCGAAAGCGTGAGGATTAGCCCAAGTCGGTAACATAAATGGCAGTGGCAATTCTTCAGGGTCGCAGAAGAAACAATGGAATGAGCGAAGCAGCAAACCCACAGGTTGCCGTTCTAATCGATACCTATAACTACGGCCACTTTATTGAGGTAAACCATGTTATCTTCTAGCTCCTCTCCTTGGCAGAATTCGCCCCTTGTGGAAGCGATTCACCCATGAGGATTGTGCATGTGAGCACGCACGATGTATGGGGGGGGGCTGCGATTGCCGCTCATCGCCTCCACACCGGACTGCGCGCAATGGGCCATGAATCCACGATGTTCGTCGAAGACCTGAGGGGAGAAGGCCGGGGCGTCCTGACATTCGTTCCCCCGAAGGACTTCAAAAGCCGCTTGATCCGTACCCTGCGTCGCAAAACTTTGGCTCGCGATCTGAATTGCTACGCGAAATCGGGCTTGGATGATGGGGAATTGTTCAGCGACGATCGTAGTCAGCACGGAACAGCCCCGATTCAGCAAATGCCCCCTAGTGATATTCTCCATTTGCATTGGATTTCGGAATTTCTCGACTGCCGGTCGTTGTTGAATTGGGTGCCGGGCCGACTTCCGCTTGTCTGGACACTTCACGATATGAACGCGTTTACAGGTGGATGCCATTTCGACTCTGGCTGTGGGAAGTATCGCGACAGGTGTGGCGCCTGTCCTAAACTGGGTTCCAATGCACAAGATGACTTGTCCCGTCAGATCGTAAATCGGCGACAAAGGGTCTATAGCCGGATACCTTCGACGCAGTTGCAATTGGTTGCTCCGTGTCGTTGGGTGGCCGAAGAAGTCCGGCATAGCTCTCTGCTGGGACGGTTTCCTGTGACAGTGATACCCCACGGTGTGGATGTTGACGCGTTTGCGCCTCGGGACCGAACGGTTGCGCGCGATACACTGGGGCTACCTCGGGACGCCAAGGTACTTCTTTTTGCCGCGCATACAGTCGGCGAACGGCGAAAAGGATTTTCCTTCCTCGTGGAGGCCGTAGCCGGACTTCGGGAGGTTCAGAACCTGCACTTGCTCTCCGTTGGGGGATATTCTGATTTGCGGCAGCTGGGTATTCCATATCGTCCTTTGGGATACATCTCAAACGAGCGGCTTCTTTCAATTGCTTACAGCGCCGCCGATCTCTGTGTGGTTCCCGCGCTGCAGGAAACCGGGCCGATGATCGCAATGGAATCGCTCGCGTGCGGAACACCCGTAGTTGGTTTTCCTGCGGGCGACCTGCCGGATATTGTGCGCGCCGGCCTTACAGGGTTACTTGTTCCTTCAGGGGATTCACAGGCACTGCGTGAGGGCATCAGGGCTATGCTTGCCTGTCCTGAGGCTCTTGCAGAAATGAGATTTAAGTGTCGCGAAGTCGCCGCTGGAGAATATTCCTTAGGAGTTCTTGCCAGACGGCACATCAGCCTGTACGAAACGATCTTGGCGAGAAACTAGAGATGGGGCACGGAGGAATAAGGTAGGGATAGTTTTGGATAGTCATTCGGGATTCAAAGCGCATAGAGGGTTATGGAAAAGATTGTTTCAGTCATCGGTTTAGGAAAGTTGGGCGCTCCTATGGCGCCGCGCTTTTGCTTCGAGCAAAATGATATGCGGCTCCCGTTTGGGTGCCACGCGTGGCCGAAATACGACCGGAAATTCTGGGAACCTTATCTTTTGGAGGAGTGACGGGGCACAGCCCTCGGACGGCTTTCCGTGGTCCTGAGGTCGAGGAAAGGAGAATTTATGAAAGGTGTAGTGCTCGCTGGCGGAACGGGAAGCCGGCTGAATCCTCTGACGCAAGTAACGAAAAAGCACCTGCTTCCCATTTACAACAAGCCGATGAGTATTACCCCATCCAGACGCTTGTGAATGCGGGAATCGAGGAGATTCTGCTCGTGACCGGAGGCAAGAACGCGGGAGAATTTTTGCGGCTGCTGGGAAATGGACGTGATTTCGGACTGAAGCACATCAACTACACATATCAGGAAGGCGAAGGCGGAATCGCGCAGGCTCTGGGACTGGCCGAATATTTCGCCGGTGATGAATCCATCTGCGTGGTTCTGGGCGACAACATCATCGAAAACAACATCTGCCAGGCGGTCAAAAACTTCGTGAAACAAGGGGACGGCGCGAAGATTTTGCTGAAGGAAGTATCCGATGCCCAGCGCTTTGGCGTGGCTGAAATTCGAGGTTCCCATGTGATGGGTATTGAAGAGAAGCCTAAATCGCCAAAATCAAACTTCGCCGTGATCGGAATCTATCTTTACGATAAGGCTGTGTTCCAGAAAATCCGAAGGCTGAATCCGTCAGGCCGCGGCGAGCTGGAAATCACCGACGTGAACAATTTCTACATCGAGGAAGACAAACTCACCTACGAAATCCTGGATGGCTGGTGGACCGATGCCGGCACGTTCGAATCCCTTCTCCGCGCCAACAACCTGGTGGCGGAAACCGGGGCGAATAAAATGGACAATGTCGACGAATCGCAGTTGGCCGGGCAAAAGAACGTGGGCCTGTGAAAATCCTGGTCACCGGCGGCGCCGGATTTATTGGTTCGAACTTTATCCGGCACGTGTTGTCCCTTCCAAAGGGATACAGCATCGTCAACTACGACAAGCTGACGTACGCCGGAAACCTGGCGAATCTGGAATCAATTGCGGGCCATCCGAATTACACCTTTATCCGTGGAGATATCTGCAACGCGCTCGAGGTGGAGGAAGCGATGCGCGGCTGCGACGCTGTGATCCATTTTGCGGCCGAGTCGCATGTGGACCGGAGCATATACGAGCCTGCGCCTGTCATTCAAACCAACGTCACGGGTACATTCGTGATGCTTCAAGTGGCGCGGAAATTGAACATCGAGCGGTTTGTTCACATTTCGACGGACGAAGTTTATGGAGATATGCCGCCAGGCGCGTTCGCAAATGAGGATTCTCCGCTCGTCCCAAGCAGTCCCTATTCGGCGTCCAAGGCCAGTTCCGATTTACTGGTGCGTTCTTATGTGCGCACGTACGGATTCCCGGGAGTGATCACGCGATCGTCGAATAATTACGGGCCGTATCAGTTTCCTGAGAAATTCCTGCCCTTGATGATCACGAACGCGATGAATGACAAGGCGCTGCCGATTTACGGCGATGGCATGCAGCAACGAGACTGGTTGCACGTCGAAGACAATTGCCGCGGAGTGCTGGCTGTGCTCGAGCTTGGCCGCATCGGCGAGGTTTACAACATCGGCGGATCCGACGTGGTGGAAAATCTGACGATTGCCCGCACGCTGTTGCGTTTGATCGGGAAGCCGGACACCTTGCTCTCCTTTGTAAAGGATCGCCCCGGGCACGACCGCCGGTATGCCCTGCGGTGCGACAAGATGGAAAAGGAATTCGGCTGGAAACCTGCCGTGCCGCTGGAAGAAGGACTCCGGCAGACGATCGAATGGTACCGGGCAAATGGAAAGTGGATGGAGGGCGTACGCGACGGCGATTATCTTTCGTATTATGAAAAATATTACGAGAAACGCGACGCCTCGCTCCATTCGCTTACTTCCACCGGGGGTAGTCATCCACTGTAATGCCGGATCGTAGCCAGGCGGCCATGAAACCTGATACAGTGCACGCGCAATTCGAACCGCCCTGCATGCATCCTGATTGGACGAGGGTTTGACGCACTTGCAGCGACTGGCCACTTCGCTTCCAGATGTCTGGGAATTGCAACCTAGGATATTTCGCGACGCGCGAGGTTTCTTCCTCGAAACGTATCACCAGCAAAAGTTTTTAGAGCTCGGCATCCCCGATGTCTTCGTTCAGGACAACCATTGGCGCTCCGTGAAAGGAACGTTGCGCGGACTCCATTTTCAGCTGCGACATGCGCAGGCGAAGCTTTGCCGCGTGGTCGAAGGGGAAGTTCTCGATGTGGCCGTAGATATCAGGCTTGGGTCGCCGACCTTCAGGAAATGGGCGAGCGTGCTGCTCTCCGCGGTGAAACAAAATCAGATTTTCATCCCGCAGGGATTTGCGCATGGCTTCCTGGCCTGACCGATACCGTTCAATTCCTTTACAAGTGCAGCGATTTCTACGACTCCGCCAGTGAGTCCGGAATCATTTGGAATGATCCTGATGTCGGGATTTCCTGGGGCGTCGCGGATCCCCTCGTCTCTGAAAAAGATGCAAAGCTTTCTACCCTCGCGGCCATGCCACACGAATCCCTCCCGGTTTATTCTCAGAAATGAGACCCGGAATTCTGATGATCGGTTCGAACGGCCAGGTCGGGCGGGAATTGAACAAGCTTTTGCCGCGCGTCGGTGAGGTAACCTCCCTTGACCGTCAGCAGCTCGACCTCACCCGGCCGGCGGAAATCCGTACGGCGATTCGCGCCTATCGTCACGCGTTGATCGTGAATGCGGCGGCGTATACCGCCGTGGACAAGGCGGAATCAGAGGAAGCCGTTGCCCGCGCTGTAAACGCCGAAGCCCCGGCGGTCATGGCCGAAGAGGCTGGGAAAATTGGAGCATCGTTCATCCATTATTCGACCGACTATGTATTCGACGGCTCGAAAACCGTGCCTTATGACGAAAATGATCCGGCGAACCCGCAGAATGTCTATGGAAGAACAAAGCTCGAAGGCGAACGTGCGATCCAGGCGTCGGGAACTCCGCACCTGATCTTTCGGACCACGTGGGTATATGCCACGCATGGCCGAAATTTTCTGCTTACGATCCTGCGTCTTGCCACGCAGCGCGAAGAACTCAGAATTGTTCGCGATCAGATCGATGCGCCCACACTGAGCAGTGAAATTACCGGCGCCACCACAAAAATAATCTCGCGGATATGCGAGAAACAGACCGGACGGTTCTCTCTGGGCGATGTCAGCGGGGTCTATCACATGACCGTCGGGGGAAAAACAAGTTGGTGTGATTTTGCGAAGGCCATACTCGAAGAATCCGCGGCGATTTCGCCGTCGATCGCGTGGTTTGCGTCCGCCACGAATAACCAGCCCGTGGTCGCGCGTCGTGTTATTCCCATCAGCACCGCTGAATATCCCCCGTCGGCGCGACGCCCTGCCTATTCGGTCCTGTCAAACGCTCGCCTGGCCCGCACTTTTTCTCTGGAGTTGTCCGAATGGCGAACAGCCCTCCATTCTATCTTTTTAGAGCCGCGGATTTGAGCTTTCCGAGACCAATACGATCCAGGATAGACGCCTGTTCCCCGGCGCGTGTGATGAGGTCACCCTTTGAGGACGAGCGAATTGGCCATCCGTCAATCAATGTTAAAGTGTGTAGGTGAAGATTGCGGGCAGTTTGGGGGACTGACTCACGAATCATCTCCACAGAAACGAAATGAGCGCCGCGCCGGGAAAGCGACGGCCGAGATTTAGTACGAACATTCCCCAAATTCAATACGGAAGCCTATGGTAACGGGAATTTCAATCATCGGGCTCGGCAAGTTGGGCGCACCCATGGCGGCGGCACTGGCCGCTCGCGGGATGCGCGTTATCGGCATGGATGCCGACGCCGCCAAAGTGGAGGCGCTTCAACAGGGCCGCCCGCCCGTGTTTGAGCCGGGGCTTGCGGAGACGATGCAGTCGGCACGCGGACGCTTGACGGCCACGCTGTGCGTCGAAGATGCCGTTCGAGATTCAGAAATTACATTCATCGTTGTTGCGACTCCTGCCGATCCTGACGGCGCATTTTCGCTGCGTTACGTTTTGCAGGTGTGCGAAGCCATCGGGCGCGCGCTGGCCGCCAAGCGGGATTTTCATGTCGTCGTTTTGACCAGCACGGTGATGCCGGGCGCAACGGGAGGCGCCGTATGCCAGGCGCTGGAGCAGGCCAGCGGCAAGCGCGCGGGAGTTGATTTCGGGCTCTGCTACAACCCTGAATTTATAGCCCTGGGCAGCGTGATCCGCGATTTTCTGAACCCCGATTTCCTGCTGATTGGGGAATCCGACGAGCGCTCGGGCGCGCTGCTCGAGTCCCTCTACCGGGGCGTGTGTGAAAACCAGCCTGCCTTCGCGCGCATGAATTTCGTCAACGCGGAAATCTCCAAGCTCTCGGTGAACACGTACGTCACAACGAAGATCAGCTTTGCGAACATGCTGGCCCGTTTGTGTGAGAAAATTCCGGGAGCGAGCGTGGACGTGGTTACGGGGGCGATCGGGCTTGATTCCCGCATCGGTGGAAAATATTTGAAGGGCGCGATCAGCTATGGCGGCCCGTGCTTTCCGCGCGACAACGTCGCGATGATTGCGCTGGCGGACCGCCTGCGGGCTCCGGCCGATCTGCCCCGCGCGACGCACAATTTCAATCGCGCGCAGATCCACGGGCTCGCGGAACTGGTTTCGCAGCACCTGGGCGCGGGCGAGGCCGCCGGGATTCTGGGCCTTACGTACAAGCCCAACACGGATGTGACGGAAGAGGCTGCGGGCCTGCTGCTCGCTCGCGAGCTTGCCGCGCGCGGCCTTCGTGTGATGGCTTACGATCCGGAGGGCCGCATCGCAACTTCGCACAAACTGGGCGGGAGCATTCACATGGCTATATCCGCTGAAGAATGCATCGCGCAAAGCGGCGTGGTGGTACTTGCCACTCCGTGGCCCGCGTTCCTGGCCATTCCCTCCGAACGCTGGGCAGGAAACGGCAACTCGCGAGTTGTAATTGATTGCTGGCGCGCTCTCAAGCAACTCGAATCCGCGAGCGGCGTTCTCTATCTGGCCCTCGGGAACGGCATCGCTCGGGAAGAGTCGAGGGCGGAGGGAGCGGCGCAGTGAAATCATGGAACGTTCTCGTGACCGGGAGCAGCGGCCTGATCGGCTCCGAGGCCGTCGAATATTTTGACCGCCAGGGCCACCGCGTGGTCGGCGCGGATAACAACATGCGTCGCATGTTCTTCGGTCCACAGGGCGACACGTTGTGGAATCTCGAACGCCTCAAGGGCTCGACGCGACGCTTTACTGCTGTCTCGCTCGATATTCGCGATCGCGAAGGCGTGATGGCGTTGTTCCGCGAAAACAAATTCGATCTGATCATCCATTGCGCCGCGCAGCCGTCGCACGACAAAGCGGCGGAAATCGCCCTGCTCGATTTTGAAGTCAACGCGATGGGCACGGTGAATCTTCTGGAAGCCACGCGGCAGCACACCCGCGATGCCGCATTCATTTTCATGAGCACCAATAAAGTCTACGGCGACGCGCCCAACGAAAAGCCGATGCGCGAAACGGAAACGCGCTACGACTTCGCCGATCCCGCCGATTATGATGGGATCGACGAAAATTGCCGCATTGACCAGACAATGCATTCGCTCTTCGGCGCTACCAAGGTTGCTGCCGACGTCTATGCCCAGGAATATGGCCGCTACTTCGGCATGGGCGTCGGCATTTTTCGTGGCGGATGCCTGACCGGGCCGTCGCACTCCGGCGTCGAGTTGCACGGATTTCTATCCTACTTGTTGAAGGTGGCGCTATCCGGAAAGCCTTACACGATTTTTGGATATAAGGGGAAGCAGGTTCGCGACAACATTCATAGTCTCGATGTGGTGCGCGCGTTCGAGGAGTTTGCGCGAAATCCGCGCCCGGGCGAAGTCTACAACCTTGGCGGAGGCCGCGCCAACAGCGTTTCCATGCTGGAAGCGATTGCACGCATCGAAGCGCTGACAGGCCAGAAAATCAATTGGACCTACTCGGAAGTATCGCGAAAGGGCGACCACATCTGCTACATCTCGAATTTGGCGAAGCTCAAGAGCCATTATCCCGGATGGAGCCTGACGCGTAGCCTCGATTCCATCCTCGAAGAGATGGTCGCCGCCGAGCGCGAGCACGGCACGAAAGTCGCGACTTAACCCGGACATCCGATGATTACATTCTTCACCACGCCCAAACCCTTCCTCGGACATATCGGCGTCATTCAACGCAATGCGATTGAGAGCTGGAAGCGCGTGCATCCCGAAGCGGAAGTGATCCTGTTCGGCAATGACGAAGGCGCCGCCGAAGCCGCGCGGGAACTCCAGATCCGGCACGTGCCGGAGGTGAAACGCAACGAACACGGCACGAAATATCTATCGCCGATTTTTGACGCCGCGCAGGATCTCGCGCGCCACAACTGCGTCTGCTACATCAATTGCGACATCATTCTGCTCTCCGATTTTCGCGCGGCCGCCGAACGTGTCCTGGCCCTGGGCGGCAGGTTCCTGATGTCCGGGCAGCGCTGGGACACGGACATTACTGCTCCTATCGATTTCCACGCCGCGGACTGGGAGGCGGCTGTCCGGCGTCAGGCGCTCGAAGCCAATCACCAGCGGCCTCCCCAGTGGATTGACTATTTTGCGTTCTCGCGCGGATTTTACTATAAGAATACCCCTCCCTTCGTCATCGGGCGTCCCGGCTGGGACAACTGGCTGGTCTGGCATGCGCGGCATTCCGGAGCGCGCGTAGTGGACGCGACACCTGTCGTTTGGGCCGTGCACCAGAATCACGACTATGCCTACCACCCGGACGGTGAAGCGGGAGTGTGGCAGGGCGCGGAAGCCCAGCAGAATTACGCGCTGCTCCGGGGCTGGCGATGCTTTGCCACCATGGAAAATGCGACGCATCGTCTTACGCCCGAAGGTTTGCGCCCGAACCACCGGCACTGGGCTGTGCAAACCCGGCGCTGGGCTACAGGGCTTCGCAACGCGATCTGGTTTGGGACGCTGAAGGTGACCCGGCCGGTCCGCCATCGGTTGGGACTTCGCGAGCGCCACGCGCCGGAAACTCCGGTGGGCGGCAAATAGGAATTTTCGGCGCGCCCAATCCGTCCGCACCGTGTGTGGAGAGCCGGCCTTGATTTTTGTAGGTTCGTTGGGGGAAACGTTAACAGCATGTCGAAGCCGTACGTCAGCGTCTTAATTGACACCTATAACCACGAACACTTCATTGCGCAGGCCATTACAAGCGTCCTCGATCAGGACATGGCCATGGAGGAAGTGGAGATTTTCGTCGTGGACGACGGATCGGCAGACCGCACGCCGGAAATTGTGCGCGGCTTTGAACCGCGCGTGCGACTGCTTCGCAAAGTCAATGGCGGCCAGGCCTCCGCGTTCAATGCAGGGATTGCCGAGTGTCACGGAGACATTGTCGCTTTTCTGGATGGTGACGACTGGTGGGCGCCCGGAAAACTCCGCCGCGTCTTGGAGGAGATGGAGCGCAATCCCGATGCCGGCGTCGTCGGCAACGGCATCACCGAAGTATTTGACAATGGAGACGAACAATCCGAAGTTCTGCACGAGGCATTGCGATTTCGAATCAACTCCCTCGAGGGTGCGCGGATCTTCCGCCGGCGAAAAAGCCAGCTCGGCACCAGCCGCATGACTGTCCGCGCGGAGATTCTCCGCAAAATTTTGCCAATTCCCGAATCCATCATTATCGAAGCGGACGAATACATCTTTACGCTTGCAGCGGCGCTGTCCGAAGTTTCGATTGTCGGAGAAGCCCTGACCTTTTACCGGATTCATGCAGGGAACATGTTTCTAATCGCAGGCTATCAGCAGGGACCATTGCTGAGAAAACAGAAGAGCCTCGAGCACCTGGCGTCCGCGCTGACCGAAAAGCTCGGACAATTCGGGCTGGAGAAAAAAATAATCGCAACAGCCGTAGATGCGGTGCAGCTGGAGGCCGACATTCTGCGCCTTCAGGCGGATGGCGGATTTCCGTGGGAGACGGTCCGCACGGAATGGAGATTTTATCGCATCGTCCATGAAGATGCGTCTGTCGCCCACCGCCTTTTCAAGTTCGCGAGCCTTTTTCCCGCGTTGTTGTTCCCGCCCAGAATGTACTACAAACTTCGCCGGAAACTGGCCGGGAACGAATTCTACCTGTGGTGCCGGAAATTCCTTTTCCCAGTTCCCGAGCCTCAGCATGTCACACGCTCCCGGAGGTACAGTTCATGAGTCTGGCCACCGAGTATGATCAGTGGCACTCCAAAGTTTTTGAGGCCGACCCCGAGCACGCGGATGAATCAAGCCCGTGGTACCAACTCGTTTTGGAATTTCTTCCTCCCGTCGAGGGCAAACGCATCCTTGAGATTGCTTGCGGGCGCGGAGGCTTTTCAAGGGTGCTCGCATCAAAGGGCGCTACCGTCTGCGGCGGGGATTTTTCGGAGTCCGCCATTGAAATTGCAAAAGAAAAGCTGCGCCGTTTTCCGGGGCTTTCGGATCGCCTCACCTATATACAGGCGGATGCTCAAAGCCTTCCCTATGAATCTGAATCTTTCGACATTGTCATCTCCTGCGAAACAATCGAGCACGTCCCCGACCATCGCGCCGCAGTGCGCGAAATGTACCGTGTATGCAAGCCGGGCGGCACGCTTTACCTCACCACACCCAATTATCTGAACTTTATGGGCCTTTATCTGATCTACGCCAAAGTGCGGCATCCGGGACAGAAGTTGACCCAGCCGCTCGATAAACGCTATTTATTCCACCAGGTACGGGATTTTGTGAGGAAAGCGGGATGGAAGATTGTGCGCACCGACGGCACCGTCCATCAGTTTCCGTTTATTCCCCGCCGGAATCCGGTGCAATTTCCCTCACTTGAGTCGAATCGCGCGATTCGCCGATTGTTAAGTCCCCTCGCGTTTCACTATTTCGTGATCGCACAGAAGGGCAGCGCCACGTAGATGCGCATTTTGATCGCGGCCCCTGTGTCTAACCATCCCGAAGGTGGAGTCGCCAACGTCGTCTACAACTCGGCCGCGGAGCTGCGCAAGCGAGGGCATGAAGTGACCTGCCTGTTTCGCGAAGACGTGATAACACGTCCGGTAAGCGTCCCGCGCATTGAGGCTTTCGTCTTTGCCTTTCGTCTCTTTAAAATTCTGCAAAAACGGAAGAACGAATTTGATGTCATACTCATCCACGCGCCCGTGGGATTTGTGTACGGTTTTCGCCGGAAGCTTCGCCGCTCGAGCGGTTTGCCGCCTTATGTGATGATGCTTCACGGAATCGAAGAACGGCGCATCTACACGATGACTCGCGAAGCGAAAAAAGGCCGCGCCTGGTATTTTCGCTGGAAAAATCGCGTCTGGCAGCGGATCTATCACATGCCGCTTTATCGCTGGGCCATTCTTACAGCGGACCACGCGGTGGTGATTAACCAGGAAACCTGGACGATGCTTCAGCTCAAATACAATTGTGAAATCGGACGGGTCTGGTACGTTCCCAACGGAGTCGAGCGCCAGTACTTCATCGAAAGAGATTACGCCCAGGGCGAGGCGCGGCGGCTTCTGTTCGTGGGAGGCTGGCTGGATCATAAGGGCGTCTACTATCTCCGCGACGGGTTTGAGGAACTGGCGAAACGCAATCCGCAATTGCGCCTTACGATTGCCGGTTGCTCCGTCAATGCGGAAACGGTCCGGCAATTTTTTCCGGCTTCCGTTCAAGACCGGTTGGACGTGATTCCATTAATTTCGCGAAAAGACATGCCGGCCCTTTATGCCCAGCACGACATTTTCGCGTTTCCAACCCTGTTCGAGGGTCTGCCCGTCGTGCTGCTGGAAGCGATGGCTACAGGAATGCCCGTTGTTACGACTGAAACGTGCGGCATGAAAGATGTGGTCGAAGACGATTACAATGGGCTCCTCGTCAAACCTGCCGACACTGCCGCGTTCGTGGCCGCCACGGGAAGGCTGATCCATTCCGCCGAACTCCGCGAGCGGCTCGGCCGCGCCGCACAGCAGACAATGATGCGGCACACGTGGGACCGCGTGGCCGAGCAGTTGGAAGGGATCTTCAAAGCGGCTACTCCGTGAAATGTGAGACCACATAACGAGACGCGGCGATCGTCAGATGCGCTGTATCCCAGGCGGTCAGCTGATCCGGAGTATCACCCAACATCGTCACACACCCATCGGCGTTACAAAGAATCGTGTAGGGAGAGTAATAGTTGATTCCAATTTCTTTTGCGAATTCCCGCATCGAAGCGTCCATAATCGGAATCCTGGGATCGAGTCCGTACGACATTCTATCGGGAATGGTGGACTGGGATTTGTTGTTTCGAGCATATAGGAACAATTGTGTCGGCAGGCTGTGTTGCCAAATGGGCACTGGCCCGACCAGGTCGATCCGTTTTACGTCCAGCAGTTTCAATCGTCTGACCGTATCTGCTAATTGCTTCCAATCGTAGTCTGTCCACAATCCCGCAAGAACGACGCGGTCAGGCTTGCCCTTGGCAATCCATTCCATCACATAGTCGTTGATTTCCTTGCAGTGCGGTTGCGCCTTGGTAGCGTACCCGATGATTGGAGGACAAAGGCTCGATGTTAATTGAGTCAGCTTACTGCTCGCGCCGATCGCGGTTTGGAAACCTGGGTACAGTTCAGCGGCGTGAGAATCTCCCCAAAGAAGCACATCGCTCACCATCTTCCCTGGCGGGTAAGACGTGCAATTTCCGAATTGTTTTTGATCCTGGTACGCCTCCAGGAGGCAAGTGTTCATGCGATACCCGATGGAAGAGTTGTGCGCATAATCAAAACCGAGAATTCCCGCCAATTGTGGAGATAGTCGGTATGCAAATCCGTCCGTCGTGTAAATCAGGCCGCCAGCCATAACCACGATGGCCATCGCCCCGGCAAGTGAGTAAGTTACATTTATTCCTGGGCTACCCGATCGAATCGGAAGTTCAACCAAACGATAGGTCAGCCAACTTAGGAGTATCGCGACCCCGATGGTGCAAACTCTTCCCAGGACCCATTGCGCATGAGTCAAATATTGCTGAAGAAAAAGCTGCCTGAACAGATAAAGCGCGGGCCAATGCCAAAGATACAGCGGGTAGCTGATCAATCCGATCCACACGAAGGCACGGTTCCCCAGGAAATTGCGGTTTAACCAGGCGGCAGGCCCGGCTGAAAGCACCAGAAATGCGCCCACGGTGGGTAGCAACGCCCACCATCCGGGGAAGGCGCTGTCTTTGTTCAAAATCCAAACAGGCACGAGGATCATCGCCATTCCGGCGACGGGCAGCCAGTTTGTTTTCTTCGGCAAACGGTGCGGCTGGTGCAACGTCAGGTAAGCGAGTATCCCTCCGATCATCAACTCCCAAAAACGGGAGAGCGGAGAATAGTACGCTGCAATAGGATGGCTATGCACGATGCCGACGTTTACAAGAAATGAGCCGCCCAAGATCAGAAGCGTTATCGTCAAAAAATTGTATTTTCGCTTCCAGACAAATCCCAACAGCAAAGGCCAAAAAATGTAAAACTGCTCTTCAATGCCGAGAGACCAAAGGTGCAGCAGCGGTTTTTGATCCGCCGCAGCGTCAAAATAACCGGCGTCCTTCCAGAGGGCGAAATTCGAGACGAATCCGGCCCCGGCTGCAACGTGCTTTCCCAACTGCTTGTATTCATTCGGAATTTCGAACCAGCCGCAAATCAGGCAGGCGATCAGGACTAGTAGGAGTGCGGGGAAGATGCGCTTGATCCGCCGGACATAGAACTCGGCATAACTGAAACGATCCTCCTCCAGATTCCGGAAAATAATGCTGCTGATCAGGAAGCCGGAGATCACGAAGAAAATATCCACGCCAATATAGCCGCCCGGCATCAAAGTCGGGAAAGCATGAAAACCTATTACCGCAAGCACAGCGATGGCTCGCAAACCGTCTATATCCGGGCGATATTTTGGATGGCTCAGTTGATGCGGTTCGGACTTCAACACTGAAGTGGTGCTGGCAATCATCGGTGGCTAATCATCTCGCATCGTTTATGCAAATGCTACCCGGCGCGGTCAAATTGCGGGACTGACATTGCCTTAAGAGTTTACTTGACCGGCTGTTGCCTTGGCGACTCGGAGCAATGGCAGCGGCGTCTTGAGCGGATTGGACGGAATCTTGGTCTTTAATCCTTCCGTTCCCTTGTTGCCAAGGAGTGTTACAGTTTTGGCATGAGGCCCGCATTTTCCGGTCTATTTATTTGATTTCGCGGCTATTCTCAATACTGCAAACCGCACGGAGGCGCGATCTTCGGGGGGCCGAGAGAAAGCGCTGATCCTGAGATTCCCGGGCTCTCGATCTCTATTGCGCCGCGAAAGTCGAGCGGTGCTTTTGGCTATTGCTCAGAAAGAGGCCCAGGCGAACATGACCACAACCGATTTGATGCGACAGGACTGGGACGAGCGGGCGCGCAAGGATGCGTTCCACTACATTGCCTCGTGGCGCAAGGACTGGACCCCGGAAACGTTCTTCGAGTCCGGTGAAGAAGATTACGAGAATCTTGTCGCGCCGGTCCTGGAACGCGCCGGATGGGATCCGCATGGGAAAACCATGCTGGAACTGGGCTGCGGCGCCGGACGCATGACGCGCAGCTTTGCCCAACGATTTTCCCGCCTCTACGCTTTTGATATTTCGACGGAGATGCTGGGCCACGCCAAAACACTTTTTCCCGAAGCTGCGAATGTCGAATGGATTTTGGGGAATGGAGTCGATCTCTCGGGGCTTGGCGACAATTCAATAGATTTCGCTTTCAGTTATATTGTGCTGCAACACATGCCGGAGCCGGTCTTCGCGCTGCGTTACATTCGGGAAATGCTTCGCGTGCTGAAGCCGGGCGGGATGTTTCTGTTTCAGTTCAACTCGGCCCCCCAGATGACCATGAACTGGAAGGGCCGCCTGGCGTGGAAAATTGTCGATTTCCCATGGGCACTGGGCTTTCGCCAAACCAGCCGTGGAGTCGCCACTTTGCTGGGACTATCTCCTGATATCGCGGGCAAAAGCTGGCGCGGCGCGTCGCTCAACGTCCGTGCGGTGAAGGAAGCCGTCGAAGCCGCGGACGCAACACTTGAAGAAGTGACGGGAGAAGACACGCCGATGACGTGGTGCAGCGGCTTGAAATCGAGGACAAACGCTAAGTGATCACTCTGGGATTTAATTATTCGCAAATGCATGATTCCTCGGCGTGCATTGTTCGGGATGGCGAACTGCTCTTTGCGGTTGCTGAGGAACGAATCAGTCGGATCAAGCACGACGCCGGCTTTCCGCACCATGCGATTCGTGCATGTCTCGATTTTGCCGGTGTGCGCGCGGACCAACTCGATGCTGTGTGCTCCGGCTGGCCGGCGCCTTATCGAATGCTGCTGAGCGACCTGAAAAGTTTCGGAACCGGCCAGTTTCCGATCAACTATGCCAATGTCCTGAATGTTTCGCGTTACTTTGCAAGCATGGCGCACCAGAATGGCGGATTCCGGCGGTTTGCCCATCATTTTGGCCCCACGAAAGCGCAAATGCGTTTTGTGGATCATCATTTGGCGCATGCCATCAGCGCGTACTCCTATTCGGGCCTCAATAAGGCCGCCGTGGTCGTCATGGATGGTCGCGGTGCATGGGAAGCCAGCTCGATCTGGTACGGCCATGACGGATATCTCGACCACGTGCTTACGATCCCGTGGCCGAATTCGCTGGGACTGTTCTACGCGCAATTCACGGAATACCTCGGTTTTGTCCCCAACAGCGATGAATGGAAGGTCATGGGCCTCGCTCCCTACGGGCATCCCGGCGTCAAACTTGAAGAATTCATTTCACTCAACCACGAATCCTACAAAGTGAACGCGCCCCTATTGTTTGAGCGAAACAACGGGACATCCGCCATTGCGAAGCGCCTCGGCCCGCAGCGCACGCCGGAAAGTGAAATCGACGATAGTTTCAAAAACATTGCCTTCGCCGTGCAGGATGCCTGCGAAGTTGCCATGCTGGCTCTGGTAAAGCACGCACTGGAAAAGACGAATTGCCGCAATGTGTGCCTCGCTGGCGGTGTGGCGCTCAACTCCAAAGCCAACGGAAAAATTCAGGTTTCGGGCATGGTCGACCATATTTTTGTTCAACCTGCTGCGTCCGATGACGGCGTGGCCCTCGGCGCGGTGCTGGCGCCCTACATGGACAAAGGTGGCCGCCTTCCGATGAAGCCTATGCGTCACGCTTACCTGGGACCGGAATTTTCAGACGCGGAAATCGAAAAAGCGTTGCGGACGTTCAAGCTTCGCGCGACAAAGTTAGATAATGTGGCCGCTACCGCCGGGGAGATGCTGGCAAGCGGAAAAATTCTCGGCTGGTTCCAGGGGCGGATGGAATTCGGACCGCGCGCCTTGGGTGATCGGTCCATACTTTCTGATCCGCGCGATCCAGAAATGAATGCGAAGGTAAACAACGCCGTCAAATTCCGCGAGTGGTGGCGTCCATTCGCTCCTTCGATGCTGCGGGAAGTGGCGGAAGAGTATCTCGAAAGTGCTTATGATTCTCCCTTCATGATCCTGACCAGTCCGGTGAGGCCGGAGAAACGCAGCGTCATTCCCTCGGTCACCCACGTCGATGGCAGCGCGCGGCCGCAAACGGTCGAAAAGGAAATTAATCCCTTATACTGGAACCTGATCAACGAGTTCGGCAAGCGCACCGGCGTTCCCGTGGTGATGAATACGTCGTTTAATTTGCGAGGCGAAGCTATCGTCAATACTCCTACCGACGCCGTGCGAACATTCTTCAGCTCCGGAATGGATGCGCTGGTGATTGGAAGTTACCTGGTGGAGAAATAGTATGCCGATTGCCGGCCTCTGCTACCGACATTATTCGCTGGCGGCGCCGCGGTTCACGTGGAGATGAGCGCGAAACGAATCGTTGCGCTGGTAAGCCGGCGCTGTGAGCCCATCGATGGCGTCGCCGACTATTGCGAATGGCTGGGCGCGGCAGTTGCGAGCCACGGCTATGCATTCGAAACGTTTTGCGTGGACTGGCAGGGGCGAGGCTGGCGAGCCGCGCTTTCGGATTTAAAAGAAAAAGCCACGCCATGGCGCGGTTCCTGGGTTCTGCTGCAATACACGGCGTTCGGGTGGTCCCGGCGAGGTTTTCCTGTGCGGGCGCCCTCCATTCTCTCCGTGTTGCAGCAGAGCGGCGCTCGCTGTGGAGTCGTTTTCCACGAGTTCGAACCGGCCGCCGGCACGCGGGTGATTGACCGCGCCCGCCGCTATTGCCAGTGCCGTGTGCTTGAGAATCTCTTTAAACGCGCGGAACGCGCCGTATTCACCGCGCCCTTGGAAAAAGTTTCGTGGCGGCCGACTCGCGACAAAGCCGTATTCATTCCGGTCGGAGCCAATTGTCCGGATACGCCGCTGGACGTCCGCGGACCTTCAGAAGTTAAGACGGTGGCGGTTTACTGCATAACAGGCGGCAAGCAGATGATTGCTGAGGTCGCTGACATCGGCCACGCATTGAAGCGCGTCTGCGGAGCCGTGGGGCGAGTCCATCTGATTGTCTTCGGCACGGGCGCTCGGGAAGCCGATGCCGCGCTGCGGACGGAGTTTGCCGGTACCGGTGTCGATATGGAGATGCTTGGTTTGCTTTCTCCCGAGGACGTCAGCAGGAACCTGGCGCGCGCGGACGTGATGTTATTCGTCCGTGGGCAAATCTCCAGCCGCCGCGGCAGCGCTATGGCGGGAATTGCGTCCGGTTTGCCTGTCGTTTGTTATGGAGGCCCCGAGACCGGTTGGCCCATAACCGAGGCGGGGATTTTCCCCGTTCCTCTGGGCGACCCCGAAGCACTCTCCGAAGCACTTACGAATGTGCTGTCCGACGACACTCTGCGCGATGGGCTACGCCGGCGGAGTCGCCACGCTCAGGAAGAATATTTTTCCTGGCGCGCAATTGCGTCCCGTTATGTGGACGCGTTGGGGCCACTCGCCCATGGGCCGGACGGCAGCATGGCGGCCGACCCATTGCGGATAGACGAACGAGAAAAACACACGGAGTGAACCATGGCGTGGCAACAGTGCTTCTGCGTTGGCTTGAAAGCGTTAGTCAGTCAGGAAGCCGATATGGAAGTCGGCCGGGATGGTGCGTGATTCGATGATCCGAAAACTTTTTTACGAACTCACTGCTCGATTTCCTTCTCATCTGAACCGAATCTGGATGGCGCATTATCCGTATATGTTCACCCCAGCGCAGTTGAGCTTCCTCGTCCACTGTCTCGATCAAACCAAGGATCTCGATGGACCCGTCGTTGAGGTCGGTTGTGCGCGGGGACAGACGACGCTGTATTTAAATTTGCATCTCGCTTCCATGGGGAGCCGGAGACCGTATATTTGCATCGACACATTTCAGGGTTTTACCCAGGGCGATATTCGATATGAGATTGATGTGCGCAAGAAGGACCCGACGTTCACGTGGGAAGGATTTTCATACAACAGTAAGCGCTGGTTCGATCGAGCGATGCAGATCAATGATATAGGGCATGTTCGAACCATTCAGGCCGACGTGAAGGAATTTGATTTCAGCGGCATTGAGAACCTTTCATTCTGCCTGCTGGATGTGGACTTGTATCTTCCGGTCGCATCGGCCCTCGAAAAATTGCCCGCGAAAATGGCGCGGGGCGGGATCCTGGTCATCGACGATTGTGGTCCTGATGCGATCTTCGATGGCGCATTGCAGGCCTACTCGGAATTTATCGCCAAACACGAGTGCCGGACGGAAATTGTGTGCGGAAAGTTGGGCGTCATCTATTTCTAACGCCAGCGTTGCCGCACCCATGCGTTACCTGTCAGAATTTCTAAGCATTTCGGTCGAGTGGAATTACGACCTAGAATTGCTGGACGGACGCCCGACGGCATCGTCTAAGGAATTGATTGCGCAGCCGGAGAGCCACGCTGAATAAGAAATTCCATCTCACGGAACGTACCTCAGCCCATTTGGACCTGATCCGGGGGGTTGCGGCTCTCGCTGTGATGGTCGGACACGTTCGTGGACTTTTCTTCATCGATTATTCCTATATTTCCAATCCGTCCTTGATGCATAAGGCGCTCTACGCGGTGACGGGCTTTGGCCACCAGGCCGTCATCATCTTTTTTGTCCTGAGCGGGTATTTCATCGGGACCAGCGTGTTTGATTCCGTGGCCGCTCACCGGTGGTCCTGGCGGACTTACCTTGTCAATCGCCTGACGCGCTTGCAACTTGTCCTTCTGCCAGCACTGATTCTTGGTTTCTTGTGGGACCAGATCGGAATGCATCTTCCGCAGGCGGCATCTTTCTATTACGGAGGGCTATACAAGTATTACCCTCCGAGCGTTGCGTTGCGTTCCACATTCCCCGTTTTCTTCGGTAATTTATTCTTTTTGCAGAGCGTCGTTTCCCCCGTGTTCGGTTCCAATGGTCCTCTCTGGAGCTTGAGTTACGAATTTTGGTACTACATTTTATTTCCAGCATTGATGCTGGCGGCAGCATCCTGGTTGAGGCTTCGTGCGCGGCTCCTTTATCTTGGGCTGGCGATCTTACTGGCGTGGTTTGTTGGGGTTCCTATCAGCTTTTACTTCCTGATCTGGCTGATGGGGATGTTGATCGGCCGCATGCGGCTTCTGGCATGGCCCGATTCGAAGCGAACCATGGCGTTTGTGTGCGCAGGCGCGGCATTGCCATTTGTCTTTTCCCTTGCCTGGGTCCGCGTCAATCCGAGCGCGCCGGAAACCCTCACGGATTTTGCGATTGGTGTGTGCTTCGCATTCTGGTTGTACGTTTTGCTTCAGGGAAAACGCGATGACGTTTCGACTGTGTACGAGAAAGGGGCGAAAACACTGGCCGGCTTTTCCTACACGCTTTATCTGACCCATTTTCCGGCCCTCTTGCTTCTGCGCGCCATGCTGGATCCCCAGGGAAGCTGGCAGCCAGATGTGAAGCATTTTCTGTACGGACTTGCGATCGCGATCCTGGTGCTCGGCTACGCATATCTTGTCGCGGAATGCACGGAGGCACGCACAGCGACGGTCCGGCGCCTTCTCACGCAGCCGTGGGCGCCGCTTTCCAAAGAGGTCGTTCGATGACGCAAAAGGCCGGAAGTTCGATCCAGGTGCATCTGGGCTGTGGTCTCATCACACCGCCCAATTGGGTGAACGTGGATGGCTCCTGGAACGCACGGCTTGCCAAACACCCTGTGTTGCGTCGCGCATTACACACTCTGCATATAACTGAAGCCGACAAAATTCAGGTTGGCTGGAACCCAAAAATTGTCATACACGATCTGCGAAAGCCTTTGCCGTTTCGGGATGGCTCCGCGAGCGCGGTTTATTCATCGCACGTCCTCGAACATATGTACTTCGAGGATGGGCAACGCCTGATCCGAGAGTGTTTTCGAGTCCTTGAGAATGGCGGTATTCTAAGACTTGTGGTTCCCGATCTTCACTCGATTGTCCAGGAATATCTTGGAGAGCATCCGTTCCGTGAATCATCGAACGGCGCGAACCATGTGTCTCCTGCCGATCAGATGAACATGCGGTTGCTGATGAAATCGAAATCACCGCCATCCGGCAATTTATTTTCCCGCCTTTACGGTTCCTGGATGGACTTTCACTCACACAAGTGGATGTATGACGCGAACTCGCTCATTCACCACATGGAGTCCGCCGGATTCGTGGAAGTCAGGCAGATGAATCTTCACGAGAGCCGGATCCCCGGGATCGAGCAGGTCGAAGACCCGAGCCGCGTTCTTGAGGGAGAGGGCATTTGCATCGAGGGAGTCAAGCCTTAACAGGAACTCCCGAAGAAATCTTGTGCCGAAAAGGAAGCGCGCTTTGCCACATGCCTTAAGTTCGGAAATGAAAGCTGGGATCTTCCCTTGATTACTGCTTCCCAGGACGCATCGGCGGCGAGTGCCTCGATCAATTCTCAAAAGGGCACGCGCCGGCGCCTCTTGCTCGTATGCTCCCACGTGGTCCAGTATGCTTCACCCATTTTTCGCAAGATGGCGGAGGATCCAAGATTTGATATTGTTGTTGCGTATTGCAGCATGCAGGGAGCGGAGTCCGGGATGGATCCGGGCTTCGGCGTGGAAGTCACCTGGGACGAACCGCAACTCGAAGGGTATGCCTGGGTACACCCGCCAAACCGTGCTTTCCGCCCGGGCGTGGATCGGTTTTTCGGCCTGTTTAATCCGGGGCTCTGGAGTTTAATTCGCGATGACAAATTCGACGCGATGTATGTCAGTGGATATTTCTACGCCAGCGCCTGGATTGCGATTCTGGCGTGCAAATGGAGGGGCGTCCCGATTATTTTCACGACTGACGGACACAACCTGCGAACTTGGGCCACGCAATACCGCTGGAAACAGCGATTCAAGAAATTTCTGGCCCGGCGAATCTACTCGCTCGGGCGAATCGTTCTGGCCGGGTCATCGGGGACTATCGAGTATTTGAAAGCGCTGGGCGTGCCGCCGGATCGAATTCTCCTCAGCCGCAATGTGGTGGATAACCAGTGGTGGACCTCGCGAGCCGCGCAAGTAAATCGCGATGCGGTGCGCGATTCGTGGGGCATACCGGCCTCCGCGCCGGTGGCGCTCTTCTGCGCGAAGTTGCAGCCCTGGAAAGCGCCGCAAGACCTTCTGGAAGCATTTGCGCGTGCCGGCGTTCCCAACTCTTTTCTCGTGTTTGCCGGCGAAGGGCCGCTTCGGAGCGCCATCGAAAATCGCGCGCGTGAACTGGGGATCGCCGATCGCGTGCATATCCTCGGATTTGTAAACCAGTCGCAGCTTCCCTCCGTCTATCGCGGGGCGGACTTTTTTGTCCTCCCATCCCTGTATGAACCCTTTGGGCTGGTCGTGAATGAAGCGATGCTATGTGGATGCCCGGCCGTCGTGAGTGATCGTGTCGGCGCGAAGTATGACCTTGTCCGCGAGGGCGAAAACGGCAGTGTTTTCCCGGCGGGAAACGTGGAGGCACTCGCCGCAATTTGCCGCGACCTCCTTTCCGATCCCGAAAAGTGCAGACGCATGGGAAATGCCGCGATCGAGCGCATGCAGACCTGGTCGCCTCGTGAATACATAAACGCTTTGTACGAGGCAGTCGGACTTGCCGCCCTCTCCACGGGCCGAGGGGCATGATTCAGGGAGGGAAAGGCAAGGGCTAATGTTTCCGCACCATTTTGCGATTCTTGATTGCGGCTTATCTTCGGGTCGAGCATAATTTTGCAGTCACTATGCGGGGGGAGTTCGACGTGTCATGCAGTTAACAATTGGATCGGCGGGAGGTAAGCGGCAGTTCCAGGGTCTGGTAATGGGGCTCGTAATCATTGGCCTCATCTGGGAGTTGACCTCTTGGATTATCGCCGGCTCGGACCAGACATTAATTATGTTTGGCCTGGGGTTGGTTGCTCTCGCCATCGTTGTGCACATTCTGAATGATTGGCGCTCCGGCGTTCTCCTGTTCCTGATATGGCTCCTTTTTGAAGATCTGGCTCGAAAGTATCTCGGCAACAGCATGATAGTCTTTTTTGCCAAGGACATGCTGATCGGTGTTGCCTACCTGTCTTTTTATTTGGCCAAGCGGCGCCGCCAGGTAGAGACTTTCAAGATACCCTTCCTTGTCCCCCTTGGACTGTTCATCGCCCTCGCGGTGATTCAGACTTTCAATACCTGGTCGCCGAGCGTTCTGTACGGGGTGCTGGGTTTGAAAATGTATTTCTACTACGCTCCGCTAATGCTTCTGGGGTATGCCATGATGGAGCGTCCCGCGGACTTGGAACGCTTCCTGGTCGTCAGCCTGCTGGCAGGAATTTTGATTGCCGGTTTGGGAATCGTCCAATCCGTCGTGGGCGGTAACTTTCTGACCCCCGACAACATCGCCCCCGAATTGTATGAATTAACTCACACGGTCCGTTATTCCCCTGTCACCCATTCCGCCTCCGCGGTCACGAGTTCCGTTTTTGTGAGTTCCGGCAGGTTTTCCTTTTATTTGATTTTCCTGTGGATTCTGGCATTTGGCGCTCAGGGGTATCTTTTGTTGAGCAGGCGACCCGGCGCGAAGTACGGATTCATCGGAATTGGCGTTGTTACCGTCGCGGTCATGATTACGGGCACCCGGACGCCCTTCGTTTTCATGATCGCCAGTGCATTGATGATGACGTCTGCTTTCCTGTGGGGCGCCCCCTGGAAATGGGGCCAGGGACAGCGGCTCGTAAAAGCCCTCCGAAGGGCATTTTTCGTCGGCGCAATTGGCCTGATTCTGATGTCAGAACTTGCTCCGATCGTGCTGGGGGATCACTGGAGATTTTTGTCCGAAACGCTCTCCTATGGCGGAGAAGGAAACGAATTGTATGGGCGTGGCGTAGGCTACCCGATGGACAACCTGATTATGGCGTTCCAGCACGACCGCTGGCTTGAAGGATACGGAACGGGAACGACTTCGCTGGGATTGCAATATGTTGCGAATTATCTCGGCGAACGCACCCCGACTATCGGCGTCGAAAACGGTTATGGCGATCTTCTCATCGAATTTGGCATTCTTGGCCCGATTCTATGGATATTGTGGGTCTCCACTTTGCTCTGGTCCGGATGGAAAGTCGTCAAACATCTTCGGCAGACGGTTTATTTTCCCTTGGCGTTTGCGATCTGGTGGTATGCAGTCGTGCTCCTGATCATGCTGGTCTATTTTGGCCTCCCCGCTTATCAGAACTATGTGAATAACGCGTACTTATGGCTGCTGGTGGGAGTCTTATACCGTCTCCCGAAATTGGCTCTCATGCCACAGGTCGTCCCTATGCCTACAGGCGGACGTGCTCGAGTCATTTCTCGATGGCAATTTGCCGCGCGGCCCAGATAAACGTGGCGGAGATCACCCTGAATTCGTTTCCTTTCACCAGGTGGAACGAGTGAGGGCTCCCCGCCCTGCCCGTCCGGCAGGCTGTCGGCAGACGGGTACTTGGAGACCGCCTGCAAAAAAGACTAGAATCAGCCGGCAATGATCTCGCTGGCCTATGGCTAAACCCCGCATCGCGGTAGTTTCTCCGTTCCTTGACAAACGCAACGGCACCGAGCGAAGCGTCGCCGAATGCATCGAGCGTCTTTCCTCAGAATACGATATTCACGTTTATAGCAATCGCGTGGAGGACCTGGATCTTGAAAAGATCACCTGGCGCCGCGTCCCATCCATTCCGGGGCCTCATCTGCTTCAATTTTCCTGGTGGTTTCTGGCGAATCATTTGTGGCGCTGGTGGGACAGAAATTTTCGCGCGCAAGTCCCCGAGATCGTTTTTTCACCGGGAATTAATTGTCTGGATGCGGACGCCATCCACGTGCATGTTGTCTTCGCACAGCTGCGCGAGCACATGAAGGGAAAATTATTCTTCAGCCGCAACCCCTGGAACTCCTGGCACCAGGTTGCCCATCGCCGCATCTATTATTCCCTGATCGCATCTCTCGAACGCAGGATCTATCACCGGGCTGAAATTCCACTTGTCGCCGTTTCGCGCAAGACGGCCGGCGACTTGTCCCGCTTTTACGGCCGCGCGACTAACGTTGACATCGCCTACCATGGCCTCGATCTGGAGCGTTTTCAACCTGCGCGCAGGGATGCCCTCCGCGCGGACGCCCGCCGGGAACTCGCGCTCGCTCCTGGCGATTTTGCTTTGCTCTTGATCGGCAATGATTGGAACAGTAAAGGCCTTCCCTGTCTTCTGAGCGCGGCCAGCCGGTTGTGCGGCACCAGTTTCTCGATCCTGGTGGTCGGCCGCGACAATACCGCCCCTTTCCAGGAAACGATCCAGAAGCTTGGTTTGGCCGACCGCGTCCATTTTCTTCCTCCTCGGCCCGATGTCGAGTTTTACTATGCGGCGGCCGACACCTATGCCAGCCCCACGCTGGAAGATTCCTTCGGCCTCCCTGTCGCGGAAGCCATGGCCTGCGGCCTTCCGGTTATCACTTCGCGCGCTGCGGGAGTTTCCGAAATCATTCATTCCGGCGAGGATGGCTTTGTACTTGAAAACCCCGAGGATGTTGAGGCGCTGGCGGGTATCCTGCAAGAGTTGGCAATAAGTCCGCAACTGCGCAAGGAAATCGCCGGGAAAGCCGTCGCTACCGCGCGGGAACTGACCTGGGAAAATACGGCCGCGCATATTCGAGCGGCCTGGGAACTGGCGCGCAGCGAACGCGCCTCGCAATCGGCAAAATGATCGTGGGTCTATTCACGGAAATGTTATCGCCGGGCGGCCTGCAGCGTGCCGGGCGCCACGTTGCCGCAGTTGCATCGGACTTCGGCGCGCAGCGCGGCATTCCGTGCCGGTTCCTAAGCCTCAACGATCCTCAGGGACTGCATACCGTTCGCGTCGGGTCCAGTGAGTTTTCCGTTTCCGGCTATGCGCGCAGCAAATTGCAATTTGTACGTGCTGCGATGCGCGCGGCAGGGCGCAAGCCAACACTTGTGATTGCGTTGCATCCGCATCTGGCCCCGATCGTTTGGGCGATGCGAATCCGCTCCAGGAAGTTTCGCTCCATCGTCTTCACGCATGGAATCGAGGTCTGGCGCCCCTTGCGTTGGCCGCGGGGCGCGGCGCTTCGGAAAGCGGATTTGGTATTCGGGCCGAGCGCGGACACCGTGCAACACCTGATTTCCGACCAGAAAATTCCTGCCGGAAGAGTTCTGCGGCTCCCGTGGGGCCTGGACCCCGAATTCGAAGCGCGCCTGGCTGCGCCCGATTCCGTCGTGCCTCCAGCCGGATTTCCGCAAGATGCCCGGATCATTCTCACGGTGGGCCGATGGGACCCAACTGAGCGTTACAAGGGAACGGACACACTGATTTCTGCCTTATCCCGCGTGTTGCAGGCGTCGCCGGATGTCTTTCTTGTTCTCGTGGGTGGTGGCGAAGACCGCTCGAGACTTGACAAGCTCGCTCGCGATCAGGGTGTTTCAGACCGCACACGATTTCTTGAAAATTTGACGCCCGCCGAACTGTTTGCTTGCTACGCGAGCTGTGACATATTCGCGCTCCCAAGCCGCGGCGAAGGTTTTGGGCTTGTATTTCTGGAGGCCATGGCGCATGGGAAGCCGGTGATTGGCGGGGCGCATGGCGGCGCTCCGGACGTGATCGAGGATGGCGTAACAGGCTGGCTTGTGCCGCATGGCGATATCGAACGTCTTTCCGGCGCGCTCGAATCTCTCCTGGCCGATCCTGCGCGCGCCAGGGAAATGGGCGCGCGAGGCCGAGACCGCTTGTTAACGACATTTTCGTTCAAACAATTTCAGTCGCGGCTGAAGCAGGTTCTCTCCGATGTTCTTGATCGTTAACACCAAATCCTCCGCGCTTGAACTTGAGTGGCGGGCAGCGGAGTATAATTCAGCGCGGGGGAACCCAATTCGGGCCTTTCATTTTGATGAGGTCCTGGAAATCTCCGCCTATGCACTTGCTGAACGTAACGCAATCCTACTATCCCTTTTTTGACCAGGGCGGCCCCACGGTCAAAGTGAGGGCGCTTGCTCGCGGCATGGCGGCCTCCGGCCACGGAGTCACTGTACTGACGGCCGATTTGGGTTTAGATCCTGCAAAACAAAAAATCGCGCGGGCGACTGCAAGCCGCTGGGGATTTGAAGCGACGGAGGACGGCGTGGAAGCCATTTATCTTCGCACGCAAGCCCACTATCGAGCGCTTACATGGAATCCGGGTGTTTCCGCGTTCTGTCGCGAGCGGCTCGCCTCTTTCGACCTCGTTCACATTTTTGGCCTTTATGACTTGATTGCGCCTCGGATTGCTGCGGAGTGCCGAAGGATTGGCCAGCCCTATGTTGTGGAGCCGATGGGCATGTTCCAGCCGATCGTCCGGAATCTTTTATTGAAGCGGCTCTACCACACCGTGTGGGGAGGCCCCTTGCTCGGCGGAGCGGCCCGGCTGATCGCGACCGCGGAACAGGAGCGCCAGGAATTACTCGCCGGAGGTATTCCGGACGAAAAGATTATTGTCCGGCGGAATGGAATCGACGTTCCGGGAAGCTTTCCCGCGCCGGGCCGCTTTCGTAACCAATGGGACATATCCACAGATGTTAAACTTGTACTTTTTCTGGGCCGTCTGGTATCAAAGAAAAGTCCGGATATGATGCTCGAGGCTTTTTCGCGCTGGCAGCAGCGGGGGAATGGGCGCGGGAGTTCCGTGCTGGTTCTGGCGGGCCCCGATGAAGGCGACGGTTACCGCCAGCGCCTGGAAGCGCAGGCCGAGCGAATGGGATTGAACGGGGGAGTTTTGTTCACTGGACCGCTGTACGGGGATGCCAAGTGGGCCGCTTATCGTGACGCGGACCTGTTTGTATTGCCTTCGCAAAATGAAAATTTCGGCAACACAGCGGCGGAAGCGGTTGCCTGCGGGACGCCCGTACTAGTGACCGACTGCTGCGGAATAGCGCCGATCGTGGACAGGCGGGCTGGCCTGGTGGTCTCCCACGATTGCGCCGCGCTGGAAGCCGGGCTGGAACAGATTCTGGACAATCCTGCGATGGCCGCGCGTTTGCGTGCCGGGTGTGCGGAAGTGACCCGCTCGCTCGGCTGGGCGGAACCTCTCGCCAAAATGGAATCTGTTTACCAACAGGTAATCTCGGAAGGGCACGTTGGATGAGCAAATACCCCGTGCTTCGAGTATGGCTGGTTCGCCATCAATGTGCTCCTGGTGCTTTCCCTGGGCGCGGTTCTTTACAGCGCCGTCTGGGAATTCTCGACGCAGAATTATTTGAAGGGGTTTTCCGATGCCATCATCCCATCCTCCGATAGCCCGGAACAGAAAGTCGAAGCCATTCTAGTCTGGATGGCCCATGGTCCAGCCCGCCGAAGCACCGCGGACGCGGGCGTCCTGGCCCAGCGTGATCCGGAGGATACCCTCAACATCGAGCAACTTCTCCGGGTGTGCGGGACGGCCACGAACGCGTTTGTGAATCTTGCGCAAAGCAGCGGCCTGCAGGCCAGCGCCTTCTCCTGTTGGACGAAAATCGGACCAGCAAACATGTGGTGGTCGAGGTTCTTATCGATGGCCGCTGGGTGATTGTCGATCCTTCATACCGCACGCTCTTCCAGCTTCCGAATGGGAGTTTCGTGACCCGCGGGGAACTTCAGGATACGGCTGTTTTCAAGGCGGCGACCCAAAACATCCCCAACTATCCGCAAAGCTACACGTATGAAAGGACCGTCCCTGTTCGCATGGGAAGGGTTCCTTTGATTGGGCGTTACATGCGCATGGCCCTCAATTTTATTTGGCCTTCCTGGGAAGAGTCGATCAATTGGACATTGCTGGTCGAGCGCGAATCTTTCGCAATGCTTGTCGCTTCCATCTTCTTGCTATCCTTCGCCTTTGCGATCCGATTGTTTTTGGGTTGGTATTTTTCCCGGCGGCTCGGCAACCCTCGCGTGCGGTTACGAGATCAAATCATAAGAGCCGGGCAGATTCTGGTCGGCAGTTCGGAATAACTGGCTCTAAAACTCCTTCATCGAAATCACCTTATTTTACGGCAGAGGATCTGGTACTGCGTGCCGAAAGGCAGCCGGTAGACCACGTCCTCGATCTTTCGCAACGCGCGCAACGCGCGCGGAAAGATAAACCGAAAATCGGTTCGTAGGATCTCAAACCCGCCATCGCGGAGCAGCGCGCGAGCTTCGGGCGGCGCCAACATGATGGCGTCACGATCGAATGCGCAACGTGACATTACATACCGCGTCGCAAGACTCCACGGACTGTTCTCCCAAAACGAAAAAAGGGCGCCCACACGGAGGGCTCGAACCACGAGCGCGAGCGCTTCTGCGCGCCCCGCCGGCGGGATATGGTGGAACACCCCGTTGCAGTAGGCCATGTCCATTTCTCCAGAGGTGTGGAATTCACCGATGGGTTCAAATCGGATTTTTTCGGTCGCGTATTTTTTTCTTGCGATTTCGAGGGATTTAGCGGATACGTCAATCCCCACGGCAGAATCGGCATGCAGTATCTCAAGGAGAAGCGGCGTGGTCGCGCCATCGCCGCAGCCAAAATCCACCAGGGTGCGCGGCGTTTCCTTCGCTTCGTCCAGACAACGTTTGAGCCACGCGACGCGGCCTGCGGCGAAATATTCCCGGCCTTCCCCCGACGGCGCCAGCGCGGACGATAAAGCTTGTTCGTAGGCCGCCGCATACTGGTCAAACAGATCGCCAGCATCATTCATTTGCGTCCCATTCCCAGGACGCTGAGGAAGAAGCTGGAAAGGATGACCTGGAATCCCAATGTTAAAAACACAACGCCGGGAATTACGATTCGAAGGCTCGTTGCCGGGTTCAGCGGACCGAACTGGTGGCTCCGCCAATATTCCAGGGCCAGCACCCACGCCCCGGTTCCGGCAAGAATCAGCATAACCCCCGTGATGAGGCCGGTTTCCAGCGTGACGTACCGGAATAACCGGGAGAGGCGCGCATCTTCCGGCAGCAGCCCTTCAGAGATTGCAAACACCTTAGTGAACATGGCGAAAACAACGGACTGGAAACCGATCAGGATCGCCATGGCGGCGAACAGCAACGTGTCCACATCAAATGCGACATTCCCAATCGTCCGCGGTCCGGGCACCAGGAGCGCACAGACAATCGCTCCCAGCAAAAGTAATGCAATGCCGGGATAGAGAAACAGCCAGCGCGGGCTGTATAACAGTAGAAATCGCAAATGCCGCCAGCCGTCGCGCCATGTGCGCAAATGCGGGGCGCGGTCACGTCCGTCCGGCGAAAGGGTCGTCGGGATTTCGGTGACGCGCAATCCAAAGGCCGTGGCCTTCACAACCATCTCGGTTGCAAACTCCATCCCCAGCGTGCGCAGTCCGAGTTCCCCGATCGCTTCTCTGCGGAATGCGCGGAGCCCACAATGGAAGTCGCCCACCGGACTCTTGAAAAACAGCCGCCCGATCCCAGTAAGCACGGGATTGCCAAGGTAGCGGTGCAGCGGCGGCATCGCGCCTGGCAAAATTCCGCCCTGGAACCTATTTCCCATCACCAGGTCATAACCGTCCCGCAATTTATCGACGAACGCGCCCAGCTGCCCGAAATCGTAACTGTCGTCCGCGTCTCCCATGAGAACGAAGCGTCCTTGGGCGGCGGCAATTCCCCCTCGCAACGCGCTTCCGTATCCGCGCGTTTCGATCGGAACGACTCGCGCCCCAAGCGCTGCGGCGATTTCCCGCGATCCATCTGTGCTTCCATTATCGGCGACGATCACTTCGCCGCGAATCCCATGCCGCTCCATGGCATCGAGCGCTTTCTTAACGCACACGCCAACAGTCGCTTTTTCGTTCAGGCACGGCATCACGACTGAAAGTTCGAGCGCGTCGTCAGACTGAGTCATGGATGAAGAGATCGAGGCTTCCGCGGCTAATTTCATCGTCGGCAAGAACTGTAACTCATCAAGACCTCCCCGAAAAGGGTCACGATCCGAAGTGTTAACATGGCGCCGGGAGCTGCACAAGATCCAAGGAAAGACTTTTCCGTAACATAGAGCATTTCCATAAATTATGTAGCTTTACGGAAACGCAGTTATGTGGCAGAGTGTGTGGCCATGAGAGCCATACCTGTCCCCATGCGTGAGCGGATTCTTCAACTCTATGAACGAGGCAAG
>Ga0182024_10001596_pt1 | contig 58074 bp, 65 predicted proteins | sample P32metaG_FD_120480 | JGI IMG/M metagenome (GOLD analysis project Ga0182024, IMG submission 120480) | Permafrost microbial communities from Stordalen Mire, Sweden - P3-2 metaG (Illumina Assembly) | ecosystem: Environmental > Terrestrial > Soil > Wetlands > Permafrost | place: Sweden: Stordalen...
AAAGTGCCTGGTTGATCTCGTCAGGAAAGAAGTTCTGGCCCATACTTCGAATCTAAACCAGAATCGGATTCGAAAACTGGAACTGACAGCTGTCGCTGATCTATGCCCGACAGACTCCTAGCAGTGATGAGAAACAGGAGTAGAATGGGGGCGTCCTCTGAGTCGAAAAAGGAATGCCTGGATAGTTTGACATCATGCGAATCATTGCAATCCGTGTGCGCCCAGTCTGCCTCACATTCTCGTGCCTCTATGCAGTTGTGGGGCTGCTCGCATTCATCCAGTACTGTTTCCTCGAAGAGATGCAGCAGTTCACCCTTCCGGTCGGCATAATTGCGCCGTTCGTGCACTTCAACTTAAACATAAATATGCCGAGGTCCATGACGGCATCGGCACCCTTTGCCTATGCGATTGCCGCGATGTTTGCCTATGCAATTTCAGGCTGCATCTCGGGCTTGGTCGGGACCTACCTATTCAATTTCATTGCAGGCATAGTGGGCGGGATCGATGCGCGGTTCGTAAAGACGGTCGACGACCAATAGAGCGGCATGGCATCAGTTTAGGCGAGTTTTCGTGCGCTCTGAGCGAGTGGTCGTCAACTCGGAAACTGCATCAATACTTTAGGCCAAAGCTTTAACTCAAGCACAATAGCAAAATATAGAAACTCGCTTTAGCCCTCGATTGAGGGTCTTAGTGAGATTTGACAGAAATCCTGCATCTTTCCACAGCTTACTCAGCCTAGGAAGGAGTGTTTTTACTAACAGAGCGACTCCTCTGGGAACCTAAGCCAGAGGCTCTTTAGCCCATCGCATGAATCTGCGCCTCAATCTGAGCCAGGGCGTTCTCCAGGGCTTCGCGCCTTGCCGGGTGAGAGGTCTTCTGCGAGAGAATATTCTCGCGCTGCAGGTTGAGCGCCTGCTTCTGGCGTTCCCGCACCGTGCGGTGTTGTTCTGCCACTCGCCGAGCGTCCTCGCTTACAAAGCCGCTGTCGAAGTCCACCTCCGGTTGCTCCAGGGTATTTGCCATGTGCTCCTCCAAAGATTTACTTTCTCAAACCGCGAACCTATCTTCATTCTACGAGGGTTTTGCCGCTTTGCGGCCCCCGGAATCAAGATTGTGCCCTCGACAAGGCAGGAGGTTTTCCATGCATGCTTGGCAGATTTCGTCGTTTGGCGTTGATTCTTTGGAGTTTGTCGAGCGCCCCACCCCCACGCCGGGCCCCAGCGAAGTGCTCCTCAAAGTACATGCGATTTCTTTCAACTATCGCGATCTCATGGTCGTCAAAGGCCACTACAACCCGAAAATGAAGCTGCCCCGCATACCCTGCTCAGACGGCGCGGGTGAAGTTGCGGCCGTCGGCGAAGGCGTCAGCGCCTGGAAGCCAGGTGACCGCGTCGCCGGCATTTTCATGCAAAACTGGCTCGACGGCCCGCCCACCGCAGCCAAAGCTCGAGGCGCTCTCGGCGGCGACATCGACGGCATGTTGGCCGAGTACGTCGTGCTCAAGGACACCGGCCTCGTCCGCTTGCCCGAACATCTCAGCTTTCAAGAGGCCGCAACGCTCCCCTGTGCCGCCGTCACCGCCTGGAATGCCCTGGCTGCGGGCAATCTAAGACCTGGAGCCACAGTGCTGATTCAGGGAACCGGCGGCGTCTCCATCTTCGCCCTCCAGCTTGCCCGCCTTCAGGGCGCGCGCGCGCTGGGCATCTCCAGCAGCAACGCGAAGCTCGAACGCGCCCGCGGCCTCGGCCTGGATGCCGGTCTCAACTACAGCGAAAACCCTGACTGGGATCGCTGGGTGCTGGACCAGACCGCCGGGGAGGGCGTCGACCTGGTCGTCGAAGTAGGCGGCTTAGCCACGCTGCCCTGCTCGCTCAAGTCCATTCGCATCGGCGGCACAATCGCCCAGGTCGGCGTCCTCTCCGGCTCAACCGATCCCGTTCCCTTCCCCGTTGGCTCCGTTCTTCACAAGCAGGCCCGCATCCAGGGCATTTACGTCGGCTCACGCCACGACTTCGAGCAGATGAACAAGGCTATATCCCTCGCCCAGCTTCGCCCCGTGTACGAAAGCTTGCCCTGGTCCCAGGCTTGCGAAGCTCTCGCCCGAATGGAAAAAGGCAGCCACTTCGGAAAGTTGGTGCTGACCGTCGCGTAGGAGCTGATCAAACCGCCCTTCATGGGGAGGTTCACGAAGCTTACATCTTCCCTGCTGGCCGTCACAGCCTCCGCCCTTCCGCTTGCGCGAGAATTTATGTTCTGGGCAAAAATCTCAGGAAAAACAAGGAAACAACAATGGCACATGCGCTGCACGTCGTGGTTTGCGCGGGCATCGTTCCCGATCCCCTGCAAACCCTGGAGCCGATCATCACTCCCAATGGCCCAGGACTGAAAAACGAGATGGTCCTACCAGCGGTTCTCGACCCCTGGGCAGCTTGCGCCCTGTACGAAGCGGCCAGCCTCGCCGCCAAGAACCCCGGCAGCAAAGTCTGGCTGGTTTCGCTAGGCCCCAAGGCCAAGTTGCAACAGGTGATGATGACCGTGGCCCAGAAGGCCGCTTTCGAGCTGGTTCCCATCGACGGACCCATCGGCGGCTTCCCCGATGCGCACTCCACCGCGGCCGTGCTTACTGAAGCCATCAAGGCAATCCCTGGGCTAGACCGCGCAAAGCTCCTTCTCTTCGGCGGATGGGAGTCGGCCACGCGCGGCGCCGGCGTCACGCTGCAACTCGTCGGCGAACGCCTCGGCATCACAGACCAGTTTCAGGGAGTTGACCAGATCGAGTTCCGCGATGATGGGTCATTTGAAGTGTTAGAGCGCGTCGAGGGCGGCAAGCATCAAGTCTCGGTCTGCGCTGGAACCCCTGCCGTACTGGGCTGGGCCACTGGCAACCTTGCCGAGCCGCGCAACAATCCGCAGGTTGGCATGGCCAACATGCGCTCGATCATGCCCGCTCTGCAAAAAGCCAAGCCCGCAACCCTCGTCGCCAACGGCCTCCGCTACATCTCCGCAAGCCTGCCCAAGCAGCAGCGGACAACCAGGGTGGTGAAAGACCTGACGCCCGATCAGATTGCCGCCGAACTGGTCGAGTGGATTGGAGCCGAGTAAAACCATGGAAAGCATCCTCGTACTCACCCACGCAGATGAAACCGGCTCCGCACTGACTAAGGCTTCTCTTGAAGCTATAACCGCAGGCAAGGAGCTAGCCGCCCAGCTCAGCGCCTCACTCACCATCGGCATCATTGCTGTTGATGCAACGAACTTGGCCAAGAGTCTGCCGTCCGCAGGAGCGCGACTCCTGGCTGCCTCCGGTGACCCGTTCGCACAACCGCGTTACGCCACCGACGCCGCGGCTTGCGAAGCCCTTTGCCGCGCCGCACAGGCCACCATCGTTCTAGCTCCCTCTAGTTCCCGCTTCATACGGGTCGCCGCCGGCGTGGCCCATCGCCTCGGTGGCTTTATCGACACACACATTACAAGCCTGAACGTTACGGCGATCGACGGTGCGGAAGCCGTTGAAGCCACCCGCTGGTTCTATCGCCAACGGGTGGAAGCCGTGCTTAGCCGCGATGTGCGCCCCTGGTTTCTGCTCCTCGACGCGGGCACTCATGCTGCCTTCACTTGCGAATCCGGTCCTGCGCAAGTCGAACAAATCACCGTCGAACTCCCCGCCCTTCGCACCACTGTCAGCGGCCTCCGCGCACCCTCGCAGGGTACGCAAACTATCCGCCCAGACGCCAAACTCCTCCTCGTCGCCGGAGCCGGCTGGACCAAAAAGCAGCCCGACGGCCAGACCCATGTCGCCGAAGCCGCCCACCTCATTCTTGGCTTCCTCCGCGCCACCTCCGCGTCGCTCGGCAGCAGCAAATCGCTGGTGGACCAGAGCGGCGAGGGCAACTCTATCCTTCCATTCCTGACGCATTTGAACCAGATCGGCCAGACAGGCGCAACCCCGCGCCACGCCAAGGGCCTTTCCACCTGCTGCCACGGCGAGGAGCCGCACGTCGTCGGCTGGCGCTTCATCGCCGACCGCCGCGCCATCTCGCTCGACCCCAACTGCGGCTGGACCCGCGGCAAAGCCGACGTCGTCTATGTCGCCGACGCCTTCCCGGTAATGGCCAGAGTCAATGCCCTGCTCGAAGCAAAGAAAGCCTGAGCAGCTTCTGTAGGAACGGTTCACGCGAATAGAAACCAACCTGGGTGCCCCACCCTCGCCGCGTATTTGTTTTTTTGCGGCTAGGGTGGGAATCGCCAAAAACCACCCTGCACGCGGCCTCCGCGCATTCACAGGGCATCGATACCGCTGTGGTAATTTAGGTACGGGAGCACGCACAATCCATGTCGCACATTACTTCGTTTATCAAGCACCACTATCGTCATTTCAACGCCGCCGCGCTGGTGGATGCGGCTGAGGCCTACAACCAGCATCTCGCCAGCGGCGGAAAGATGTTTGTGACCATCGGCGGCGCCATGAGCACTGCCGAACTGGGCCTGTCGCTCGCCGAAATGATCCGCCAGGACAAGATTCACGGCATCAGCTGTACCGGCGCCAACCTTGAGGAAGATGTCTTCAATCTCGTGGCTCACGATTTCTATGAGCGCGTGCCCCACTACCGCGACTTGACCCCAGCCGACGAAGCCAAGCTGCTGGCGCGCCACATGAACCGTGTGACGGACACCTGCATCCCGGAGATGGAAGCGATGCGCCGCATCGAGAACGAGGTGCTGAAAGAATGGGTCCGCGCCGACCAGGCCGGCGAGCGCTTCTTCCCGCACCAGTTCATGTACAAGATCTTGCTCTCGGGCGATTTGGAGAAGTCCTACCAGATTGACCCCAAGAACAGCTGGCTGCTGGCCGCTGCCCAGAAAAATCTGCCCATCTTCGTCCCCGGATGGGAAGACGCCACGCTCGGCAACATGTATGCCGGCCACTGCATCTCCGGCGACGTAAAGAACGTCCACACCGTGCGCACGGGCATTGAGTACATGATGGAGCTGGCCGAGTGGTATACGAACACCACAGCCGAGACGCCGCTTGGCTTCTTCCAGATTGCGGGCGGCATCGCTGGCGACTTTCCCATCTGCGTCGTCCCCATGCTGCATCAGGATTTGCAGCGCGACCATGTGCCGCTGTGGGCCTACTTCTGCCAGATTTCCGACTCGACGACCAGCTACGGCTCCTACTCCGGCGCAGTGCCCAACGAGAAGATTACCTGGGGCAAGCTGGGCGAAGATACGCCCAAGTTCATCATTGAATCCGACGCGTCGATTGTTGTGCCGCTGATCTTTGCGTATGTGCTCGGCTGGTAACTCCGGCTGCCGAAAAGAAGTAGAGTACCCCACGCGCAGTTGTTCTATGCAGTTTGGGAATAGTTCATAGATGAAAAGGAGGCAGGTCCGTGCGACCAGGCTCACTACCGATTTCGCAGATTATTCTGTTGGATTTAATCGTGCCTCCGATCGGTGCAATTCTTTGGCGGTTCATGTCAGGCGGTTGGGCAATTGGAGTTCAAGGAGGCAAGGTCAGTGAGGATACCAGGCGAAGACAATGGTTCGAATTCTGGGTGCTCCTGTGCCTAGCTTACCTTCTCATGTTTGGACTCACGATTTACTATGCATGGCTAGCCTAAGTAACCTCCGACTCCCTTTACTTCTCCCTTGTCGGGTGGCGCACCCTTGATTTCGCATCCGATTGGTTGCCCTACCCTCGCCGCGTTTTTGTTTTTGCGGCTAGGGTGGGGTTCGCGATCTCAGGCCCCGGTCTCCGCATGAAGCTGTTGCAGCGCATAGACCGTAGTCTGGCGCAGTTGCATCGAAGCAATGCCCTCGACAGCAGCCTGTGCCGCGGCGATGGTCGTAATGGTCGGAATCCGCGCCAGCACCGCTGCCCGCCGGATCGCCTTCTCATCGAAGATCGTGTCTTGCCCGCGCGGCGTATTGATAACGAGCTGAATGCGGTCGCCCTTGATCAGATCCACCACATTCGGCCGGCCCTCCTGCACCTTGAAAACCCGCTCGACAATGAGCCCGCCAGCTTCCAGAGTATTGGCCGTACCCTCCGTGGCCACAATCTTGAAGCCGAGATCGACGTAACGGCGAGCCAGGTCCATGGCGACCGGCTTGTCGTGGTCGTTGACACTGAAGAAGACCGTGCCGCCGGTGGGCAGCACCTGTCCCGCGGAGAGCTGCGCCTTGGCAAAAGCCTCGCCAAACGTGGCCGCCACGCCCATCACCTCGCCGGTGGACTTCATCTCCGGACTTAACACCGTATCGACCCCAGCGAACTTCGACAAGGGAAAGACCGGCGATTTCACGTAATAATAGGTGCCGGTTCCCAGGTCCAGGCCGCTGGCAAGTTGCGCCGGCAGCAGCTCGCGCAGTTTGCGTCCCGTCATCAGCCGCGCGGCAACTTTCGCCAGCGGAATGCCGGTTGCCTTCGACACGTAAGGCACCGTCCGCGAGGCGCGCGGGTTCACCTCGATCACGTAAACGTGGTCCTCGCCTTCGGCATCGCGCTGGATAGCGAATTGCAAGTTCACCAGGCCGACCACTTTGAGCGCCAACGCCAGCTTGCGCGTATAGGTGCGCAGCGTCTCCAGCGTCTCTTTGCGAATGCTCACGGCAGGCAACACGCACGACGAATCGCCGGAGTGGATGCCGGCCTCTTCGATATGCTGCATGATGCCCGCAATGATTACGTCTTCCGAATCGCAGAGCGCATCCACGTCCACCTCGACGGCGCTCTCAAGAAAATGATCCACCAGCACCGGCCGCTCCTGGGAGTACTCGACTGCCTGGCTCATGTATTGCTGGACTTCTGCGGCGTTGTAGCAGATGACCATGGCCCGCCCACCAAGCACGTAGCTGGGCCGCACCAGCACCGGATAGCCGATCCGCTCGCCGATGGCCAGAGCTTCTTCCACGCTGGTAGCCGTGCCACCCGCGGGCTGCGGAATCTTCAACTCGTCGAGCAGCTTGCCAAAGCGTTTGCGATCCTCGGCTAGATCAATGGACTCGGGCGAGGTGCCGATGATGGGCACACCCGCCGCCCGCAGCCGCTGGGCAAGATTCAGCGGAGTCTGCCCGCCGAACTGGACAATCATGCCGATTGGCGCGCCCGATTGCGCCTCATGGTTGTAGACCGCCAAAACGTCCTCGAGCGTCAACGGCTCAAAGTAGAGCCTGTCGCTGGTGTCGTAATCGGTCGAGACGGTCTCGGGATTGCAGTTAACCATGATGGTCTCGAAGCCGTCTTCTTTGAGCGCAAAAGCCGCGTGGCAGCAGCAGTAATCGAACTCGATCCCCTGCCCGATGCGGTTTGGCCCCGAGCCGAGAATAATGATCTTATGCGTCGAGGTCGGTGGTGCCTCGTCTTCTTCGTCATAGGTCGAGTAGAGGTAAGGCGTCACGGACTCGAACTCGGCGGCGCAGGTGTCCACCAGCTTGAAGACGGGCTTGATTCCCTTGCCTTCGCGCAATTCCCTCACCTGCTGAGTGCCAGCGTGGCCTTCGAGCTTCCACTCCGTGGCAATGCGCTCATCGCTAAGGCCCAGACGCTTGAGGCGGAGCAGGTGCTCCGCACTTATATCCTCTGGAGTCGTTTCTCCGATGGCCATCTGCGCCACGGTGATCTCGCGAAGCTGATGCAGAAACCATGGGTCCATTCCGGTGAGCCGCGCCACTTCGCGCACACTCAGGCCGCGCTCGAACGCATAGCGAATGTAGCCCAGCCTCTCCGGTCGCGGCGTAACCAGCATCTGCGTCAGGCGGCGTGGATCGAGCACCTCTGCACCCGTTTTCTTGCCTGTCTCCAAAGCCCGCCAAGCCTTCATCAGAGCTTCCTTGAAGGTGCGGCCCATCGCCATCACCTCGCCGACAGACTTCATCTGCGGGCCCAGCGTGTCGTCGGAACCAGGAAACTTTTCAAACTGCCACTTCGGAATCTTCACGACGACATAATCGATGGTCGGCTCAAAACAGGCAGGTGTCTTGCGCGTGATGTCGTTGGGAATCTCATCGAGCGTGTAGCCCACGGCCAGCTTGGCGGCGATCTTGGCGATCGGGAAACCGGTCGCCTTCGATGCCAGCGCGGAGGAACGCGAGACGCGCGGATTCATCTCGATCACCGTCATGCGGCCGTCGAGCGGGTTGACGGCAAACTGCACGTTGGATCCGCCGGTCTCCACTCCGATCTCGCGCATCACAGCGATGGCCGCGTCGCGCATCTTCTGATATTCGCGATCGGTAAGCGTCTGCGCCGGGGCCACCGTGATGGAGTCGCCCGTATGCACACCCATGGGGTCGAAGTTTTCAATCGAGCAAATGATGATGACGTTGTCCGCAAGGTCACGCATCACCTCCAGCTCGTATTCCTTCCACCCCAGCACGCTCTCTTCGATCAGGCACTCGTGCACCGGCGAAAGGTCCAGCCCGCGCGCCAGAATCTCCATCAGCTCTTCGCGGTTATAGGCGATGCCGCCGCCCGACCCACCCAGCGTGAAGCTCGGCCGGATGAGCACCGGAAAGCCGAGCTTTGAGGCGAAATCCAGGCCATCGCGCAGGTTGTTCACCAACGCCGACTTCGATACCTCCAGGCCAATGCGGATCATCGCATCCTTGAAGAGCAGCCGGTCCTCGGCCTTCTTGATGGCCTCGAGTTTTGCGCCGATCAGCTCGACGTTATAGCGGTCCAGAATGCCGGCATCGGCCAGATCCACGGCCAGATTGAGCGCCGTCTGTCCGCCCACTGTGGGCAAGAGCGCGAATATGCCTGAACCCGACTGAGCAGTAAGCATCGCCGACTCAAGACGGATGATCTCCTCGACGTACTCGCGAGTGAGCGGCTCAATGTAGGTGCGGTCGGCCAGGTCGGGATCGGTCATGATGGTGGCCGGGTTGGAGTTCACCAGCACCACCTCATAGCCCTCTTGCCTGAGAGCCTTGCAGGCCTGCGTCCCGGAGTAATCGAACTCGGCGGATTGGCCGATCACAATCGGCCCCGAGCCGATCACCAGTATCTTCTGAATGTCATTTCTGCGTGGCATTATGTGCTCTGTTTCCTTGCTTCAACCAATTCGGAATCTGTCTTGCTCAATTCAACGCAACAATGCTTGCGGTAACTCAAGTTCACTGAGAGGTCCTAGAGCCGGCTCCCAAGTGAGACTCCTCTCAGAATCCACATCAAGTTTTGGTTTCGGGATTGGTCGTTCGATCTCGTCCACGAATTCTGCCTTGGTTCTTCGCATCCGCCCATTCGAGTCACGCTCCCAGCGTCGAGAGTAGCCCCAGGTCTGCGGATCCGCCTCGTCCACGGGGACATTCCAATCAATTGCCTCTGCTTGCAACAAATTGTCATTCGCAAAACAACGATAAACGCGAACTTCTGAACCAACATCTGCGCTTATTGCCCAAATTTCAATGAGGACTCGATTCTCTTCGTGCCAAACCTCTGCCGATGAGTAGAAGTCTGAATCTAGATTGCGGAGTCCATTCGACAGACTTTGTAGTGACGTCCATTTGTTCCCCGGGTTAACAGCGAACCTTGGCTTGGATTTCGTAGTGTCTACGCTGCATTCACGCGCAAAGCGCTGCAAGGTGACCTCCGAAAGGTTCGACCTGACGTTCTTGAGGTAACGATCGAAGGGGTCTAAAGAATGACCCACCCTCTTCGGCTGAGTGAAGGAAAAAGAACTCCCTAGCCCTGCAAACAAAACCAGGGCTGGGAGCCAGCGCTTCATCCCTTCCACTCCTCCATCATCAACCGGAAGTCGCGGAATAGATAATGCGAATCATGCGGCCCCGGCGCCGCTTCTGGGTGGTATTGCACGCTGAACAAAGGCAGCGTCTTGTGGCGCAGTCCCTCGAGCGTGTTGTCGTTCAGGTCTACATGGGTCAGTTCCACCTCATTCGCGTTGATCGAGTCCGGATCGACCGCGAAGTTGTGGTTATGGGCCGTGATCTCCACCTTGCCGGTGGCGTTGTTGCGCACCGGATGGTTGCCGCCATGATGGCCAAATTTGAGCTTGTAGGTACGTCCGCCCAGGGCCAGCCCGGTGAGCTGATGGCCCAGGCAGATTCCAAAAACCGGCACGCGGCCCAGAAACTTGCGAATGGCGCGCACCGCATAGTCCACCGGCTCGGGGTCGCCGGGACCGTTCGAGAGAAAGATCCCGTCTGGCTTCAGCTCCAGCACATCTTCGGCAGAGGTCTCGGCCGGAACCACCGTCACCCGGCAGCCCTCGCGGGTCAGCATTCTGAGAATGTTGAGCTTGATCCCAAAGTCATACGCGACAACGTGGTGCTTCCGCGCCTTCGCGTCCTGAACGAGCGCCGCAGCCAGTAACGAGTCGCCCGACTGGTTGCGGCCATCCGAGGAGTCGAAGGGATAGATCGACTTGGTCGAGACCACCCGCGCCAGGTCCGTCCCATCCATCCTGCGTATCTTCTTCGCCTTCTCGACGAGCGCCTCGGGATCGGAAACCTCAGTCGAAATCACCCCACGCATCACGCCGTGTGTCCGGAGGTGGCGAACCAGCGCGCGCGTATCGATCTCGGCGAGTACCGGCACGGAATACCGCTCCATGTACTCGTCCGTGACCTGCTCCGAGCGCCAGTTGGAGCTGATAGGCGAGAACTCGCGGACGATCAGGCCCTCGATATAGGGCTTGGCCGCCTCGTTGTCTGCCTGGTTGGTGCCGTAGTTCCCGATCTGCGGGTTGGTGAGAACGACGATTTGTCCGGCATAGGAGGGATCGGTGGCGATTTCCTGGTAACCGGTAAGGGAAGTATTGAAAACGACTTCGCCCTGGCATTCGCCAGGTGAGCCATAGCCGAGGCCACGGAAGATGCGCCCGTCTTCGAGCGCTAGTATCGATTGCATCGCCTCTCCGAGGAGTGGATTCAATAGATTCTAGCAGGTTTGCCGGTGGATTTTCGGGCCAGTTTCCAACAGGTTTACCGCACCACTCCCGCATCCCGGGTCGGCCAATAGACGAAGGCGGCTTTGCCGTAGATGAACGAGGTTTCGCAAATCCATACCGTTTTTCCTCAGATTTCTATATTCACTGTCTGGATTCCCACCCCCACATCTTGCGGCGGACCATCGAATGTGCTCCACTTGTAGATATCGAGGTGCGAATAAGCACCCCGGAGTTCCCGCTCTGGCACTCCGCACAAAAATCGATGTCACAAACAAAAGTCGTGGCAAAGCGATTCTTCGCGACTGCGAAGGCTAATGGTCTCTTCGTGGTCGTAACCAAACTCTTAGGCTTCACAATTCAGGTGGCAACACTGTATCGGCTTCTTTTCCCAAAGTGAAGCCCTGGCTGAAGTAGTGCCTAGTAATTGACCTCTCCGCCGAGCCGGGCGACTCCGCCGGGCCGTTAGGGTGGGTGTGCCTGCCTTATTTCGTTTTGAAGTAAGATCACTCCATGAGCGATCCAATTACATTAACGTTAGCTTCGACTGCCGTGGGGCTGGTGAATGGCACGATTGGGCTACTGAAAGAGGCAAGGGACGCCGCGAAACGGTCCGATGACCACGACCTGAAGGACAAACTTAGCGAAGTGTTTGATGCGGTCCTCGAACTCAAAGAGGTAATCGGCAATCTCCGTGAAGAAAATGCGGGTCTGCGAATGCGGCTTGAGACGCGAGACAATCTCAAGTGGGATACCAAGCGTAAACTCTACTTCGCAGATGGGGATCCTGACCCGTTCTGCCCCGCGTGCATGGATCTCAATGCTCGTCAGGTTCGTTTGCATCCCGTGGCCGATAGTGTGGGCCATCCTTGGCGTTATGACTGCAAAATATGCAAGAACTTGTTCGTCGTGAATCGTTGAATCGCCATCATTTTGCAGAAGATTTGCGGTTTCCCAACAGGCTTACCGCACCACTCCCGCGTCCCTTGTCGGCCAATAGACGAACGCGGCTTTGCCGTAAATAAACGAACTCTCGACAGGGCCAAACCTGCGGCTATCCCAGGAGATGCATCTGTGGTCGCCCATCACAAAGTAGCTACCTGCGGGGACCACCATCTCCGCCATCGAGTCGTTGTCCTGGTACTCCTCGGGGACGTAGGGCTCAATTTGCGGTTTGCCATTGAGCCAGACTACGCCGTGATCGATCCGTACCCGGTCGCCGGGGAGGGCGATGACGCGCTTGATGTAGCTTAGCTCCGGGTTGCGCGGGTAGTGGAATACCACCACGTCGCCGCGCTCGATGGATGAAACGTGATAGACGAACTTATTGATAAAAAGGCGGTCGGAGTCCTCCAGCCGCGGCAGCATACTGGTGCCTTCCACGCGAACCGGCTGATATAGGAAGACGATGATCAGCACCGAAGCAGTCGCGGCAACGAGCAGATCGCGCAGCCAAAGGCCGATGCCTCCGTATGAAGGTTTTGGCGTACGCGCGGGGCCGATTTGCGACTGATCGGCATCTGCCTCCAAAGCCGCAGTCTGGTTGGGCGTTGGGTTGAGTGTGTCGTCGGGAATTGTTTGCATTTCTCCTCTAGATTACTAAAAATCACTCGCAGCCGAGGCCACCGGGTGGGCAAAGAATGTGAGCGCGGTTGGGTTTTTCAAGCGGTTTGGGCTGGTTGGCTGCGGGAGCCAGTACCGGCGCAGCGCCGCTGAGGTTCTCCTCCTCCAGCAGGAGCGGCCTCTGCAGGACCATCTCCACCTGCGTTCCGCTCTCGATATTGACATCGGCGCCGCGGGTAAAGAGCGATGCCAGGCCAACCGCGGCAACGCCAGCACCGATGCCGGCAACGCCTCCGGCCAGCGGATGCCCTGATCCCAGCCCGCCTATCGAGCCAACCGTTCCCCCGGTGGGAATCGCAACTTCCGCCACCTTGCCCGCATTGCGCCCTTTATCCGCGTCCTGCTGGATGGTTCCCTCCCCGTCGCCCTTCACCGATTGCTTCTTCGCGCCGGGCAGGCTGTTCACAATGCCGGGAATTTCCACCACCGAGCCATTGGGAAAGATAATCGAGGTGAAATGCATGTCGAGTTGGGACTTGCCTTTGACGTGCCCTGCACGGACCACGCGATCCACGATCCCCTGCACATAGACTCCGGCCGGGATCAAAGCCCTGTTTCCAACCACCACCGGGAAAGTCGAAGCGAGATAGACTCCATCGCCCGGCTTGGCGCTCCTGGTATTGATGCCGCTGCGCAATTGCAGCAGAACCTTGGTTCCAGCCGGCACGGTATAAGTCCTCTTTACCGGAGCCTTGTTTGGCGAAGTGGGGCATGGGAATTTTTCATCCCAAATCGGATAGGGATCGTTGTCGGGATGGCAGGGCTTTTCAAGCACTGGCGGATAGACGGCCCCATTCTGCGGTGAAGCGGCAGGCGTCTGTGCCGTAGAGCTCGGAGTCGCATCGGGTGTGGCAGCGGATTGCGCCGACGAGCGCCCGGCAGCCCAGGAAACAAGGCCCAGCGCGATTGCGGCCATCAACATTCCGTGCGGCAGACGCATCAGATTCCCCCGTAACAGCTCTATCTTCAATAGACTCGTTGTCCGCATCCAAGGATAGCGCGATTGACTATGTGAACGTTAAAAATGCTGCGGGCACACTGTCAATGAGCAATTCAGGTTACGATCCAAGACAGGAATGAAGACCGAAGCCACCCCGGTTACCCCTTCCGCCACCAACCCTCGCAGGCGTTTTGCCGCCGCCTACTGCGTATTGGAGGAGGCAATAGCCGCACGCGCCTTTCCCGGCTGCGCATTCGGGGTACTGTCCGGCGGTGAGATTGTCCTTCAGGACGCATTGGGCCGCTTCACCTATGACGAGGACGCGTCCGCCGTCACTGCCGGGACCGTCTACGACGTAGCCAGCCTCACCAAGGTCGTGGCCACCACGGCCATGGCCATGCTGCTATACCAGCGCGGCCAGCTCGACCTCGATACGCCCCTGGGTGAGCTGCTTCCCGGCTTTGTGGTGGGCCGCTCTCGAGATGAGCGCGCTCGCCATGTGAAGATCCGCCACCTGCTTGCGCACAACTCGGGGCTGCCCGGCTACGTCGAGTTCTTTCGCACCCTATCTACGCCGTCCGCCCTGCTGCACGCCTGCCTGGAATTGCCTCTCGTCGCCGAACCGGGCGCTCGCGCCGAGTACTCCGATCCAGGCTTCATTCTGCTCGGCAAGGCGCTGGAGGTTTGCATTCGCGAGGACCTCGCAACCTGGGTCCGCCGCGAGGTCTTCGAGCCGCTTGGGATGGCTGCCACCGGCTTCTGCCCTTCGCTCTCGGCCCGGCAGTTGATCCCGCCGACGGAGGAGGACACCGCCCTGCGTCACCGCCGTATCCAGGGCGAAGTCCAGGACGAAAATGCCTGGCTGCTTAAAGGCATCGCCGGCCACGCCGGAATCTTCTCCAATGTGCCTGATTTGCTGCGCTTCGCCCGCGCGATTCTAGATGCCGGTTCCGAGACCACAACGGAGACGGGCAAACCCCGCCTTTTCAATCCCGAGACAGTTCAGCTCTTTGCCCAGCGGCAGGGTCCGGAGGGCAGTTCGCGAGCGCTCGGCTGGGATACGCCCTCTGAAAACTCCTCATCGGGGCAGCATTTTTCAACATCCTCGATCGGCCACCTTGGCTACAGCGGCTGTTCGCTATGGATTGACCTCGAGGCCAGGGTTGCCATTGCTCTGCTCACAAACCGCACCTGGCCCGACCGCCAGAGCCAGCTGATTCGACAGGTGAGGCCCGCTTTTCACGATGCTGTTCGCGAGGCGCTTTGACAAACCCGCATGTCCGGTCACTCCCGGCAATTAAGGCTGCGGAGAATTCTGCGGGGGATTGACCAGTTTCCAGATACAATAAAGACTTGGAGACTTACGCGATGCTTACCAGCTCGACCCTACAGGAACCGGCCGGCGCCCATACCAATGACTCCAAAAAAGACCAGGCCCCCCAGCTTCAAGACCTGATAACCGAGAGCCAAAACGAGGCCTCTCAAGGCTTTGACACCAAATCCGCGCACGAGATCGCGCGCATCATCAACCATGAGGATGCAAAGGTAGCGCTGGCGGTCAAGAAGGCCATCCCCGAGATTGCACAAGTCATCGACCAGGTGGCCCGCAGTCTCCGCGATGGAGGCCGGCTGATCTATATCGGCGCAGGCTCCAGCGGACGCATTGCCGCACTCGACTCGTCTGAGTGCCCACCCACCTACTCCACAGCTCCGGGGCAGGTGCAGTACATCATGGCGGGAGGCCCCAAGGCGCTGGCCTCGGCCGTTGAGGTCAACGAAGATTCAGAAGAGCTTGGCCAGCGAGACATCGCCCGCCGCCGCCCCACGCGCAAGGACATTATCGTGGGCGTCTCCGCCTCTGGCCGCACCCCCTATGTAGTGGCCGCGGTCGCGTATGCCCGCGCTCGCGGCGCACACACCGCCGCCGTCACCTGCAACCACGACACGCCTCTCTCCGCGGCCGCCGATATCGCCATCATTGCTGACGTAGGCCCCGAGGTGATCTCCGGTTCCACGCGCATGAAGGCTGGCACAGCTCAAAAGATGGTGCTGAACATGATCACCACCGGCGCCATGACCCGCCTGGGCTATGTGTACGAAAACCTGATGGTCAACGTGCACATGCAGAACTCGAAGCTGGTCGAGCGTGGCATTCGCATCCTCATGTGCGCCTGTAAGATCGACCGGGAAACCGCGGTGCATACCATCAAGACCGCCGGCCGCAGCGTCCCCGTGGCGCTCGTGATGCTCAAAGCGAGAGTCGACAAGCCCGAAGCCGTCCGCCGCCTCGCAAAATCCGACGGCAACGTGCGGCTTGCTATTGAGGACAATGTGCTGGAGCTGTAAAGAATTCCGCTCGGACGCGCACTCTAGATTGCCCTGCCCTATCCAAGTCCCCGATTTACACTAGAGGGCTAGGAGTTCACACAGCCTTCATGGATAAATTTGTCATTCGCGGCGGGAATCCGTTGGTTGGCACCGTCCGCATCTCGGGCGCGAAGAACTCAGCCCTGCCCTGCATGGCCGCGGCGATTCTGACCGAGGACGAGGTCACCCTCGAAAACATTCCCCAGGTGCGCGACATCGAAACCGAGCGGCGGCTGCTTGCGTCCATGGGAGCTGAGGTCGAGCTGGGTTACGGCCGCGCCCAGCATCGCACCACCATCTGCTGCCGAACTCTCTCCGATCCCGAAGCCAAATACGAAATCGTAAAAACCATGCGCGCCAGTTCCCTGGTGCTTGGACCACTCATTGCGCGAACAGGAATGGCGCGCGTGGCCATGCCCGGCGGCTGCGCCATCGGTGGCAGGCCGATCGATCTGCACATCAAAGGCCTGGAAAAGATGGGCGCTGTCATCACCCAGGAACACGGCTACCTGCAGGCGCGTGCGGATCGATTGAAAGGTGCGCACCTGGTCTTTGACCGCATCACCGTGACTGGCACAGAGGATCTGCTGATGGCCGCTGTTCTCGCCGAGGGCGAAACCGTGATGGAAAACTGTGCGCGGGAACCCGAGGTTGCCGACCTCGCTGCCCTGCTGATCGCCATGGGCGCGAAGATCGAGGGCGCCTGTAGTTCGACGATTCGGGTGCAAGGCGTGGATAAGCTCCATGGCGCGCGCTACCGCATCAACCCCGACCGCATCGAGGCGGGGACATTTCTGATAGCGGGCGCAATCACTCGCGGCGATCTGATTGTGGCCAACTGCAACCCGGCTCACCTCAGCGCGGTGATTGCCAAGCTGGAGGAAGCTGGCGTCCGTGTCGACATTCTCGGACCCGATACGGTTCGGGTGCGCGCCGATGGGGCGCTCCGCGCTACCGACATCTCCACCGAGGAGTATCCCGGTTTCCCTACCGACATGCAGGCGCAATACATGGCGCTGGCCACGCAGTCCGAAGGCGTGAGCGCAGTCAAGGAAAACATCTTCGAGAACCGCTTCATGCACGTGCAGGAACTGGTGCGGATGGGCGCAAACATCAAGGTCGATGGAAGCATGGCTACCGTGCGCGGACCGGCTCGTCTGTCCGCTGCAGCTGTCATGTGCTCGGACCTGCGCGCTTCGGCGTCGCTGGTACTGGCCGCTCTGGTGGCCGACGGAGAATCCATCCTGGACCGTGTCTACCACATGGATCGTGGCTATGAGCGCATCGAGGAGAAGCTGCGCGGCGTGGGCGCGCAGATTCGGCGCATGGGCAATGTCTTTACGCCCAAAGAGGGCGAAACCGCGGCCGATTGACTGTCGCTACAATTTGACTGATTCTTCGTTGCGGCCAGTCAAATTTTTTGGTAGATTCCCCGTATGCCGAAGTCGCCAGAGACCCAGCAAGCCCGCACTGACACCGTCAATTACGTGATTGGCCGTCTTACGAATGAGGCGGGCAGGGCGTTCCCCCATATCAATGAAGTCGACTTCACTGGTGAATTGCTCGACCGTATTCTGCATCCCAAGAAAATCAACCAAGGCGGCCTCGGTCTCTGTGGTCCGGCCGCCGTGCTCTATGCACTGGCAAAAGACGATATAAGAGCCTACGCCCAGCTCGCAGTGGACCTGTTTACAACAGGAACCGCAACCGTGCGCGGCTGGAGAGTCGAAGCCGGTTTCCTGACGAATGAACAGCCTCCACTAGGCGCGCCCATCGAATGCTGCGACTGGATGATGATGGCTTGCATCCGGAAAAACGTCGGATTTGGCGCGCTCACCGCCATCTCAAATCTCGCCCACGGGGCATACCCATTTGAAGTCAAGATCTCCCTGGAAAATCTTGGCTACCGGAACGTGAAGAACGAGACCTGCACCGGCATCTTCGGGGGAGCCGGTATGAAAAACTTCCACGAGGCCGTAATGCTCTTGCAGTCCGATTTCCGCGTGATTCTCTGTGTCAACGGCAATATGTTTAAGGATCCGTCCGCGGCAGCGGGATACCCAAACCATTTTTGTACCCTGAAGTCCGTACAGGAGCTGACGCAGACGGTCAAGATCCGCGTATGGCAATGGGGGAAAGACAACAAGGAGCCCACGACAGCCGGCGCATCCGTCTATGTGAATCTTCCCCAGGCGGATTTCTTGAAACACTACTTCGGCTATGTTGCGGGAGGAGACTTGCAATAGGTGCTTGGTCGCGTGATTTCGTGCGTTGCGATTGAGCCCGGCGCTTTCCCCGGTCCCAAAATCGGGACCCTTCGGCTCGAACACAACACACGAATTACGCGGTCAGCAACCTACCGCCAGCTTACGGCCACATGCCAGCGCAATCCGTACTCGGCAGTTTTGTGCAGCACGCGCTCATACTCGCGCAGTTCGGCAAGAACTGGCTGTGTCTCAGAGCCAAGGGCGACGGGCGCATCCGCCAGAAAATCGATCAAGGTTTGCACCGTCCGCAGCCCGTCCGGGGCATCGTACCATTGCGGCTGTGGCAGGTCGAGCGACCAATCGGGGTCAGCGGCGCCCTGCTCCAGTAGCAACGCCATCGAGTTCTCATCCGCCGAGAAAAACTCCAGCAGCGGACGCACATTGAGCCGCTCGGCCAATCGCTCCAGGGCATCTTCGTTGCGGGCAAGACACTGCCCGTTCACAAAAATGTCGAATCCTGGATCGTCTCCTTCGACGACGATGTATAAGCTGGCGGCCATGTCTCTGAGTTTAGCGGAGAATTTGCTCGGGATCGCAGAAAACTCAGTCGCGGTGATCCTATCGATCATCGGCAGGCTGATTCGATGTGCGCATTCGGCCGAGGCGCGAATGCAGGTCCATCCTCGCTGCTGAGTTCCGCCCACGAAGGGAAAAAGAAAAAGCCCGGACAGGATGTCCAGGCCTTTCTTTTGTCTTTCATCATGCTGCCGATCAGCCCTAGCTGCCGCTTCCCGGCCCACGTCCACCGCCGGAACCGCCTGGCCCACCGGGCCTGCGCCGACGACGACGACGATTGTTATTGTTGGCCGGTGGACGACCCGTGCCTGCCGCTTGACCGACCAGGACCGGCGCGCCTTCGACGCGGTTGAAGTTCGGCTCGGTCTCTTCGTCGAATTCCTCGCCACCCTCCTCGTCGAAGTCGTCTCCGCCTTCGATAAGAATCGTGCTTTGGTTGGATTTCGGCTGACGCTCGTCGAACTCGTGGCGGGGCTTGGCTGGTGCGAAGGATGCGGCGGGCGATGAAGAATCCGATCCCGCGCCCTCCACTTCCTCCGTCTCCACCGGAGCCGAGGGAGCCAGCTTTGCCTTCTGCTCCTTGATGAGCGCCTTGCGGCTGAGCTTGATGCGATTGCCTTCGATGGCAAGAACCTTCACCATCACCTGATCGCCTTCGCGCAGCTCGTCCTTCACTTCTTTCACGCGATGCTCCGCGATCTCGGAGATGTGCAGCAGGCCATCGGTGCCGGGGAAGAGCTCGACAAACGCGCCAAACTCCGCCAGGCGAACCACCTTGCCCAGATAAACCTTGCCAATCTCCGGCACGGCTGTGAGGTTGCCGATCATTTCCAGCGCCCGCTTCAGGCCGTCGGCGTCGCACGAGGCAACGTTGACTCTGCCCGTGTCGTCCACATCGATCTTCGCGCCGGTCTGCTCGATGATGCCGCGGATGGTTGCGCCACCCTTTCCGATCAGATCGCGAATCTTGTCCGTGGGAATCATCACGGTTTCGATGCGAGGCGCATAGGCAGAGCGCTCTGTGCGCGGTCCGTCCAGCACGGCATCCATCTTGTCCAGCAGGAAGAGCCGGCCGCGCTTCGCCTGCTCCATGGCCTGCTGCAGAATCTCGCGGGTCAGGCCACCAATCTTGATGTCCATTTGCAAAGCGGTAATGCCCTTGCGCGTGCCGGCCACCTTGAAGTCCATATCGCCGTAGTGATCTTCCGCGCCGGCAATGTCGGTCAGAATCGCGTAGTCGTCGCCCTCTTTGACCAGGCCCATCGCCACGCCTGCTACCGCGCCCTTGAGGGCGATGCCGGAATCAAACAGCGCCAGACTGGTGCCGCAGACCGTGGCCATCGACGAAGAGCCGTTGGATTCGAGAATGTCGCTGACGATGCGGATGGTGTAAGGCGACTCCTCCGCGCTAGGCAAAACCGCGCTGATGGCGCGCTCGGCCAGTGCTCCGTGGCCGATCTCGCGACGTCCCGTGCCGCCCATGCGGCCCGTCTCGCCTACGCAGAATGGCGGGAAGTTGTAGTGGAGCATGAAGGGCTTCTTCTTCTCGCCTTCATAGCTCTCCAGCCGCTGACCCTCGTCGGCTGTGCCCAATGTGGCCGTAACCAGGGCCTGCGTCTCACCGCGGGTGAACAGAGCCGACCCGTGCGTGCGGGGCAGAACGCTGGTTTCAATCGTGATCTGCCGAATCTCGTCAAAGGCGCGGCGATCGGGCCGGATGCGGTCTTTGGTCACCTGCTCGCGGAAGGTCCGCTCGCGCAGATGCTCGTAGTAGTGAGCCAGCTTCTTCTTGGCCGCAGGATCGTCGGCGGGCAGCGCAGCGGCCAACTCGTCCTTGATCCCTTTGACCAGATCCTGGCTTTCCAGCTTCGCGTGGGTCTTGGTGTCCAGGGCGTCCTTGAGCCGATCGCCAACCTTGGCATGCAACTCGTCGTAGTAGGCTTGGTCAAACTCCGGCGCAGTAAAGGCCCGCTTGGGCTTGCCGGCCAGAGCTACCAGTTCATCGATCGCGACGACGATCTTCTTGATCTCGGCGTGGCCAAACTCGATGGCCGCCAGGATGGTCTCTTCTGTCTCTTCCTTGGCGCCCGACTCGATCATCACGATGCCGTCCTTGTGGCCGACGACCATAATATTGATCGTGGTGGCGGCGCGCTCAGAATAAGTCGGATTGATGACAAACTCGCCATTCACGCGGCCCACACGAACAGCGCCAACTGTGGCGCTAAACGGAATATCGGAGAGCGCCAGCGCGCAAGCGGCGGCGTTGATGCCCACCACATCGGGGTCATTCTCCTTGTCCGCGGAGAAGACCAGCGCAATCACCTGGGTCTCGTTGCGGAAGCCGTCAGGGAACAACGGACGGATGGGGCGATCGATCTGCCGGCAGGTCAGCACTTCTTTTTCGCTGGGCCGTCCTTCACGCTTGATGAAGCCGCCGGGAATGCGCCCGCCCGCGTATGTGTATTCGCGGTAATCCACGGTAAGGGGGAAAAAGTCGATGCCTTCCCGTGCGTCGGGTGAGGCCACGGCTGTGGCTAGAACAACGGTTTCGCCTGTGGTCACCAGTGCGGCGCCAGAGGCTTGCTTGGCCATGCGGCCGGTCTCAAAAACCAGCCGCTTGCCGCCGGCAAGCTCGACGGATACTTCTTGCTTAGACATAGAGTCCTCGTTTCATTCTGTTCGCTTGGGAAACTTGTGGGGGGAGTGCGCAGGATATTGCAGAAGAACAGGCGAAGGGCCTGACAGCGTGCAGAGCGCGCGCAAAAGAGTGGGATCTGCGCGGGGAATTACATGCCGATGGTTGCCCCACCCTCGCCGCGTTCTTGTTCTTGCGGCTAGGGTGGGATACCACGATGCTCACATTCCAGCAACGGCAAAAATGCAGATAGCTGTGCGCTCGCCCTGGCAAAGGGTACACTTCGCCAGGTACACCATGGCCCCAGGTCCTGGGTAGAACGGGGGCCGTGACCAATACTCGGTCTGGGCGCTTCCGGGTCAAGGTTTGCTTTCCGATTACTTGCGGATACCGAGTTTGCCAATGACGTCGCGATAGCGATCGGCATCGTGCGTCTTCAGGTAATCCAGCAGGCGGCGGCGCTTGCTGACCAGTTGCAAGAGTCCTCGCCGTGAGGCGTGGTCCTTCTTGTGTGTCTTGAAGTGTTCGGTCAGTTCCGCGACACGCGCACTCAGAATCGCGATCTGGACCTCCGGCGAACCGGTATCCGTATCGTGGGTGCGGAAGCTTTCAATCAGGGTTGTTTTCTTAGCAGTCGCCAGCACGGCGTGTGTTACTCCTCTTGTCTTCTCAGGTCCACTCTTAAGTGTCTAAAGTGAGATTACCATGAATGCCCGTTGCGAGGGAAACCCGCCGGGGCCATAAACCACATCGCAAACCCGCCCCAATCAGCGGCCGCCGAATCGGAACAGCCGGTTGTCGAACCGCTCCCGGATCACCTCTGCAACCTCGACCTGCTTCGCTTGCTGGTGCAACGGATTCAAAAGGTAATTCCACGTGTGCGGAGCGATAACGGAAGGAACACGCGCTAGCGGGGTTTCCATCGAAGCCAGCCAGGCATCACCAATCCTGCGAGTTAGTTCCAGATTGTGCTTCCATTCGCTCCCATCAGGCGGATCGAGCGATCGAATGCCAAGGCCGTCGGGGACAGAAATCTTGAGCAGTGTATAGAAATCCGGGGTGTCTTCGCTGTCGATATCGAGATGAACAAGCGTTTCAACGAGAGCCGACATCGGTGACTCTGCCAAGTAAACAATCCTGGAACCAGGGGAATGCCAGCGGGCGCCGGCTTTGCGGCCACCTTCACCGTTCAGATCAATGTAGTCGCTGATGCGCCAGAGGTGCCTTAGTCCAACCTCGTCCATCTTCCCCTCCCTGCCCTCGCTCCTAGTCCTTCGCACGCTCTTGCCAGTATGGGCGGGGTCACGGCAATGGATGAGTACGTTCCAACGAGAATGCCAACCACCGGCGCAAATGAGAAGCCGCGCAGCACCTGGCCACCGAATAGGAGTGAGACAGCATAGTCAAGAAGACGAATTCCGAAGCGAGATCGCCCCTGCTCACCTTAGTCTCAGGTTATGGATGACCACTCCGTTACGGCAAAAACAGGAAGGAGGGAAAACGGAAACAGCAAAATTTATTGCGCAGTCAGGCAAACATTCCTTCATCAATCTGAATCAGCATCTCTTCCACCTGGCGTCCGCCTAATTCCGTTCGCATCATGACGAGCGGTGTGCGCTCCTCGAATCGAATCTTCGGCTTCGACAGCCATCGGCGCGCCTTATCTGCATTGCCGAAGACGCGAACTCCCAACTCGTAGAGTCTCGCCACGCGAGCCAGCCGGTCGGACTCGTCGAGATTCAATGGCTCCTGTCGTTGACGGCGGTGCTTCAGAGTGCGAGCGGGAATTACGACCTCGAGCAAGTCTTTGAGCGGCAGGCCGGAGTAGATAGAAAAATCCTCCAGTGCCCGGAGCGGCACTCCCCGCTCAATGTCGCGCCAACTAAATGCGAAGGCCGGTGACGGTTCCAGGGAAACTGTGAGGGCTTCATCCATGAGGACATTATGCCACAAGGTGGGCGGCATTTTGTCTCTGGCGACGATAACAGCCGTCGACAGTATCGAAATGGGAAGCAATTCCCTGTTTGGTGCCGTGCTACTCCTGCTCTTTCCAATAATTCGCCCGCGCCACAATCCGCGCCCCATAGTCTTGCGCAGTCCGCACGCGGATGGAATGTAGTCCGGGCGTGGGATCGGAGGGGCTGAAGGTAATCAGATACCGGTTGCGCGCGTGCTTGGCCGCATCCACTACCCGCTGCTCGAAGCCCTTGTCGCCGGTAAAGGTGGTGTACTCTCCGCCGCTCATGTGCGCAACCTCTTTAGCCACATTCTTCTTGAAGGCCTGCACGATCATGGCGATGGTTGAGATCGGATTCATGATGCGGTCGTCGCCCGAGTCCTTCACATCGTGAAGCAGCTCGGCGCGCGACGGCGAAAATGAGACGCTGAGCACCAGCACATCGGATTCGCCGATCTTTTTGACCAACTGCTCTGGCTTGGTGTGCTTGCTGCCGTGGTCGCGCTCCTCGCTGATCAAGAGCAGAACCCGCCGGTACTCCTTAGGCTGGGACTCCAGCAGATCGACGGCATAGCTCACCGTATCGAGAATCGCATCGCCGCCGTTGCCGGGTTCCAAATGCTTGAGGGCCTCGTTCACGTCATCGCTCGAATGCGTGTAGTCCCGAATCAGATGCGGCCTGGAGTCGAAGCCCACCAGCGCCGCCTGGCTCCTGCCGTCGGAGAGAAACAGATCGAGCAGCGGGCCGAGCTTGGCCAGTTTGTCGAATTCGAGCGCGCTCACTCCGCCCTCCTCGACAGCCACCACCAGCGAAACCGGCGCAGCATCCATCTCCTCCTGCACGCGAATCTTCTGCGGCACACCGTTGTCTTCCAGCACGAAATCGTCCGGCTTGAGTCCGTAGACAACCTCGCCGTTGCGCTTCTCCACCAGCGTAGGCACCAGCACCTCGTTGGCCCTCACGCGCAGGGTCGGCGTTGCCGTGTGCGCGGCGGGCATTGGCAATGGAGGCTCGGCCGGCGGCATCTGTTGCGCGCCGCCGGAGGCCGTAGCGGTCACCAGAAATCCTGAGAGCAAAAGGCGGACAAATTGAGTGAATCCAGTTCTCATCCGGGAAAGAACTCCAAAAAACCGCGATCAGTTGATCTCTGCCTTCAACCCCGCTTGCGCACCTCGCGCTCCAGGCGGTCCGTCCAGGCCAGATAGCTCAACAGTTCCCAGCGCGAAGTCCAGAGAAAGCTCAAGATCTTCCCGAACGTCAACGTCTCGGCGCGCATGCCGGAGTAGGTCTCAACCCGCCAGCGCAGGTACTCGCTCCGCCACGGAGCCAGCCGATGGCCGCGCGTTGCATTCCAGATAAAACGAATTGGCGCCAGCAAATTCTGCCCCTCTGCTTAAAGTATAGATGGCTGCAAGCTTGGCGCACGCCCTATTGCAACTTGCTGAACAGGCTGTTCGATGTCGAATCGAGCTGCGCGATCACATCCTCAAGCGCCGTCTGCTGCGTCTCGGAGAGCGAGAGCTGCGTAGACACTGTAGCTACATCGGCCTGCATCAGGTTGGTCTGCGCGGCGGTCAGCTGGGTCTGATCGCTGGTCACCGCGTCGGAAGCGGCCGTGAGTTGGGTAATCGAGTTATCGATGGTCACGCGCTGCTGCGACACGTAATTCATCGCCGTGCTCAACGCCTCCGTATCGCTCACCGCCTGGGGCGTGTTGACGGTGCCGCTGGAGTAGTCGGCCACCAGGCTATTCAGGGCGCCAAAGACACTGTTCGCGCCCGTGCCCGAGAAGATTTGATCGCCCGGCACATTCAACTGGATCCTCTGCCCGTTGGGCGTTTGCAGATAGTTAACGTCCTCATCGCCATTGTAAGTGGTGGTGGCCGGCGATGTAGCAGTCGATGTCGTAAACGGAGTCGTCGAGGTCTGGCCCCCGGCAAAGATGTACTGGCCCTGATAGTTCGTATTGGCCAGCGACTGCACCTCGTCGAGAATCCCGGAGATCTGACTCCCGATGGACTTCACATCGCTCGAGTTCATGGTGCCATTGTTGGCGCTCGTCGCCAGTGAAATGGCCTGAGTGAGCTGGGAAACCACACTCCCCAGGCTTGAATCGGCCACCTGCAACTGCCCAGTGACCAGGCTCGAGCTTTGCGTGAACGAATCGTCCTGCTGAATCTGATCAAGCAGCAGCACATTTTGCCCCGAGGCGACCGGGTTTTCGCTAAGCGAATTGATGCTCACGCCGCTCGATAACTCAGCCGTCAACTGTTGCTGGTTCGCCTGGGCCTGATCGAGCGAAGTCGCCAGGTTCGAGATGTAATTGGGATCTACTCGCATTCGCTTCCTCCTCTCGCATCGCCGGCCGCTGTGAAACCACGGGTGCCCCCCCTCGCCGCGTTTTTGTCTTTGTGGCTAGGGTAGGATGGTCCGCCTAAGAGACCGCCGTTTGATCGCCCAGGTTCAGCGCCGAGGCCATGATCGTGTTCAGCATCGTAAAAACCTGCGAAGCCGCCTGATAGCTGCGCTCCAGCGTTTCCATCGACGACGCTTCATCGTTGAGATTGACGCTGGAGAGCGCATTGTTCTGGGTCTGTAGCTGCGTCACCGAAGCATTTTGCGCCGTATTCTCGGTTTGCACGCTGGAGACGGTAGCGCCTAGCGTGGAGACAAAGTTCGAGTAGTAATCGGTCGGCGTCTGTCCATTGACGATCGATTGGTTGGCCAGATTGGCCATCGCCGTCGCGTTCGTGTTATCCCCCGTTCCCTGCCCCAATCCAGCGGCCGCAATCTGGTTGGGATCGGTCATTGTCACGCTCATGTCGGCCGCGCTGCCGGCCACGACCGCTGGCTCATTGAAGATGTAAAGGGGATTGGCCACTGTCCCGCTGACCCCATCCAGATCGGTTCCCGCATTGTTCAGCGCATTTACCTGGGTGGAGACGTTGTAGGCCAGTTGATCGAGCGAAGACAGAGCACTGGGAATGTCGGTGTCGCGCGCCGTCAGGTACCCGCCCAGTTCACCGCCCCCGCTGGCCAACTGCGAAGTCACATCCGTCGTCCCCACATAGAAGTGTGTGACCCCGCCCACCGCCCCCATTGTCAACTGGAAGCTCGATCCCTCCGAGGCCAGCAACTGGCCGGAAGTGGTAGTGATCGAGAGGCCGTTGTTCTCAGTCGTAATCTGGTTGATGCCGATCAACTGCGAAAGTTGGCTCAAGTCCTGCTGGCGCTGGTCCTCGAGCGTGCCGGCATCGGCATCGGGCGAGGTGGATTGAATCTGCTGGTTCAACTGAGCGATCGCTCCCGTCAGCGAATTCACCTGGCTGGTCACGCCACTTGCTTCCTGGTCCAGAGCCGACCGCTGCCCGTTCAGGCTGGCTGCCGCGTTGGACATATCGCCGGCCAGCGTGCTCGCAGAAGAAAGCACCTGCTGGCGTAGCGCATTGTTGGTGGGATTAGCCTCGAGCGACGAAAAGGAGCTGAAAAAGCTTGTGATGTCGCTGCCGATGTCTCCCGCCTTCGAGCTGGTCGAACCGGAGTCCGGCGTAAACAACGCCTGCACGTTATTCAGTGCGGTCAGTCGCGCGCCCGAAGCGGATGCCAATTGCTGCTGCTGATCCAGCCGCTCCTCCAGCACCCGGTCCCGCAATGACGTGGCGCCCGTCTGCGTAACTCCCGACCCGTACGAGACTCCGTTAATTTCAGTTGGCTGGTTCTCCCGCCAATTCGGAGTCTCCTCGGTATAACCGGGGGTGTTGGCACTGGCGACGTTGTTGGCCACGATACTGAGCGCCGACTGATCGGCGTCCAGGGCCCCCGACATCAGGCTGAATGCGGAACTAATGGTCCCCATGACCGCTCTCCGCCAGCGTCCAGCCCTGACCTGGACGTTCCTTGTACTCCAACCGGCCCGCGCGCAACTCGCGCAAGCGGTTCATCACCTGCAGATTGGTCCGCGTCGCCTCGATCACCCTGGCAAAGACCGCCATTTCCCCCGTAGCCTCCCCAGCCTGACGAGCTAGGTCGCTGCCCTGGTCTGCACTCGCCGGCGTCAGATCCCGATTCAGCGCCTGGCACGAGAGCGCCAGTTCCTCCAATCGATCCGCATCCAGTCGAGCCAGCGACCGCGAGGCCTCCGCCACCAAATCCTTCAGCTCCCGGCGCTCCTCAAACTCCTCCATCGTCAGCTTTCCTTTCGTTGCCGCCGGGACGCTTCCCATTTCCTTCCGTCAGGGTTCTTTCCCGCCAGCCCGCGGCGCGCTCATCTACCCACGGCTTTCACATCAAGCGCGCTCTGCTCCGGTCCGGCCAGTTGCCACCGTGTCCAGGCCCGAATCACTGCTCCCTGGTCAGCATAGAGTCCACGACCTTGGACGCCACCGCCGCCGCCGGAACATCGTAGGTTCCTGCCGCCAGCGCAGCTTGAACGCTGGCTACCTTGTCGGCGCGCACACCGGGTTCGCCCGCGGTCAGCGAAACCTCGCTTCCGGCACTGCTCAAAGTCGCCCGATCGCTGCCCAGTCCGCTCCCGCCGGCTGCCGCATTGCTCTTCGTCTGTGGCGTAGCCGGGGCTGGCTGGTCCACACCCAAGAGCGACTTCAATCCATCGAGACTGCTGCGAATATCCATACGCATTGCTCCTTGCTGGGTCTATCGGCCCCTTTTCTAATCACTCTAGTCATTTTGAAGCTCTCACAACGGTATCGCCGTGCAGATTCCCGGTTACCGGACCAGGTTTGGCCTGATTACCAGAATGGGAGAGATCCTTGACGATCCGGCTGGCAATCCCAAATCCACCCTGATCGCTCAGCGCCCGGCCAAGAGCCTCTGTGGCAAACTCTCCCAGGGCGCCCCCGGAACCGGAGTCGCTGTCGGAGTCCTCGTCCGCACCCGTGAGCGAACTGCCGTGCGTCATCGGCTTCATCAACTCCTTCATCATCTGCGCCTCAAACTCGTGCGCCGCCCGCACCAGCCTGGGCTGCGGGGCTGCCGCATCTCCCGAGCCGGCTGTTGCCGCTCCTATCGATTGCATGGCAACACCTCCATCACAGAACCTCGAGGTCGGCCTCGAGCGCTCCAGCCTCTTTCATCGCCTGCAGGATCGAAATCACATCCCGCGCGCCTGCCCCTGTCCGCTGCAATTCCTGAACCAAATCCTCCACCGTCGCCCCTTCTTTGAGCTCGATGCGGTTCACAGGCTTGTCCTGGGCCTGCACTGTGGTCTGCTCCACCACCTGAGTGGTTCCCGAAGAGCCCGGATTCGGCTGCGAGACCCTGGTCTCGGCGATCACGTTCACCGACAGGCCTCCGTGCAGAATCGAAACCGGCTGCAGGCGAACCGTGCCCCCGATCACCACCGTCCCGGTTCGCTCGTTCACCACCACGCGAGCCTTCGGAAATACCTCGATTTCGACTGCTTCCACCCGGTCCAGCAGCGCCGCAATGTCCTCATCCGGCGCCGCTGCAATCTCTACCCGCCTGCTGTCGACGGCGTGTGCGCGGTCGGAGCCCAGCACACGATTGATGGCTGCGGCCATGCGCTCGGCTGTGTGGAAGTCCGCGTCGTTCAACACGATGCTGACCGTATGCATCTGTTTCAGGTCGAAGGGAGCCAGCCGCTCTACCAGTGCCCCGCCGGGAATCCGCGCGGTCGTCGGATGGTTGAGCTGCTTGGTATTGCCTCCCGACGAGGCCATGTAGCCGCCAAGCACCAGAGCCCCTTGTGCCTGGGCGTATATCTGCCCGTCCGGCCCGTAGAGCGGGGTCATCAACAGAATCCCCCCTTCGAGCGATCGCGCGTCTCCAGCCGACGAGACGGTGATATCCATCTTGTAGCCAGGCCGGGTGAAGGGCGGCAGCGTCGCCACCACAAAGACTCCGGCCATGTTCTTCACCTGCATATTGCTGGCGCTGTTCGACCCGGTCTGGGGAACGGTGATGCCCATCCGCTCCAGCACAGAGACCAACGTCTGCGCTGGAAAGACGGTCTGCGAACTGTCCCCGGTGCCGCGCAGCCCGACCACCAGCCCGTAGCCCACCAACTGGTTGTCCCGAATTCCTTCGATCGCCGCCACGTCCTTGACCCGCGCCAGATGCGGAGCATTCTCGGCGCTGGCCAATGGGATCAACAGCGCCAAAGCCAATACCAGCACACTCCAGATCAATGGTCCTGGCAGCCACTCGGGCTTTCTCTCGTTCACATCCTGCATGGCTCTCCCATTTCGCATCGCTGATGCCCGTTTCTCAGTCCCTAGTCCCTTCGTCCCTGGTCCCTGCCCTAAAAAATCAGCAGTTTCTCGATGAAACGCACCAGCGGGTTCTGCCGGTAGGTGGAATCGTTGACGATGCCCTTGCCTGTCACTTCCAACTCAAGGTCGGTCATGGCCGTCGATAGCACCTGGTTCTGCGCGCTCACATCCTCCGGACGCACCAGGCCGCGCAGCTTGATCAACTGCGTCTGCTGCGAGAAGGTCAATTGTCGCGTGGCCTGCACCACCAGCATGCCGTTGGGCAGCACGTCCACCACTTCGCCGCCAAAGGTCGTCGCCAGGCTGGAGTTGGTCGTGCTCTGTCCCTGCGCTGTCAGCCCGGAAGACGCACTCATGCCGACCAGATTTTGCAGGGCGTTCGAGGCCTTCAGAGCGCCAAACAAAGACGTCAGCCCGGAGTTGGCGTTCGAGGCCCTGGAGTTCTTCACCTGCCCGTCGGTCGAGGCTGCCAGGCTCTCCGTCACCACAATCGAAACCACATCGTGCAGCCGCGCCGCCTTGGCGTCGGTGCCCAGCCGGACCAGCCGGCCCTCCGGGCTCCAGATCGAACCCGGCGTTTTTACCTCGGCCGCCTGCTGCGCCCGCACTCGTTCGATATAGGAGCGCAGGGCCGCCTCGGGAGGCGTCGGCTTGGTTGCCGGCACAAACGGAATCTTCTTTTTGTCCAAGGCGTGAGCCGGTATCCCCGGCATCAGAACCCCCAGCATCAGAGCCAAGGACACGGAAAGAGCCAGGACAGCCCGCATTCTCATCTTCATGGCCGCGCCTCCTCTTTGGGTTGCAGCATTGCCCTGCCCGGCGCCAGGGCCACGGCCCGGACCACCTTGCCGCCCAGCGACAGGCGAACATTGAGAACCGATCCGATCACTGCGGGACCCAATGCAACCGCCTCCAGGCGCGACTCAACCACCTGCGTATTCTCTTCGACGATGAGCCTGTCTCCAGCGTGCAGGACGGGGCGCGGTTCCACGCGGGATGGCTTCAGATCCGCCTCTTGCCGAGCCGGATTGCGGGTACTTTCCGCCAGCAACAGACGTCCCGGCCCGCCCGTATGGCGGGGATCGCGTATCAGCAACCAACGGGTCCCCGTGTGGGGATCATCGATCTCGCGGACCACTTCATCGGGCACCGACGCTCGAACCTGCGCCGTCTGTAGCGCATCCAGGACGCGCGGGCCAGACTGGGTGATTCCTGCCGTCTGGCCGCCAATGGCCAGCGTCGCCAGAATCAAGAGCACCATTACTCTCCGCACTCCGTGTCCCGTGCCCATTCCGTCTCCCGCAGTGTAAGACTTCATGTTTGACTTTCACTCTACCGTGTCATGTTATTGACTTGGGAATACATATCATCTGCTGCCTTGATCACTTTTGAGTTCGATTCGTAGGCCCGCTGCGCCAGCACCATCTGCACAAACATGGTGACCACGTCCACATTCGAGTTCTCCAGGTACCCCTGTTGCAGAGTGCCCTGCCCTTCTGTACCTCCGGGATTGCCCAACACCGGGTCTCCAGAACTGAGCGTCGTCTGCAAGAGGTTTGAGCCCATGCTTTCTAGCCCCCCGGGGTTGGGAAAGGTAGCCAGTTGCAATTGGCCCAGCTGCGAGGGGTTCTGCTGCCCCGCCAGAGTTGCGTTCACCACCCCGTACTGGGTGATGGTGACGGCCGTGGCGTTCGAGGGAATGGTGATGGTCGGAATCACCGGGTCGCCATCGGTGGTCACCAGCGTTCCCTGATTGTTGAGTTGAAACTGTCCGGCGCGGGTGTAGGCAATCGTTCCATCGGGCCGCTGCACCTGAAAGAAGCCGGTTCCCTCGATGGCCACATCCAGCGGGTTCGAGGTCTGGTTCAGCGACCCCTGGGTCATGATCACCTCGGTAGCCGCCGATTTAGTGCCCAATCCGATCTGCAAGCCGGCCGAGACCGTGGACTGGCTCTGCGCCGCTCCCGGCGTCACCAGGTTCTGGTACACCATGTCCTGAAACTCCAGACGCAACTGGCGAAATCCGGTGGTCGAGGAGTTGGCCAGATTGTTGGCGATCGTGTCCAGGTTCATCTGCTGCGCGCTCATGCCGCTGGCGGCCGTATACAAGGCTCGAATCATCTTTTTCCTCGTTCCGGAGGAGATTTCCCATCAGACCCTGGGGATATCCTCGACAGCGATCTTGTTGAACTCGGTGTGAAAAACAGTCAGCGCCTTCTGCATCATCTCCGCCTGGCGCTGCATCACGATCAGGTCCAGCGATCCCTGGATCGCGTCCTGGTTGGCGGACTCAATAGCGCCCTGATGGATCGCGGCATTCTTTGAAGGCGCCGGCGCTATCCCCTCAGGCGCGATATAACGGTTGGCTCCCTCTGGCGTTAACTGAGTGCCGCTGGGAAAGCTAAAAACCCCCACCGTGGCCACCACGCCGCCCGCCACCGAGACCGCGCCATCCGCGCCTACGGCCACCTCGCCCGGAGGAACCTGAATCGGCTGCCCTGCGGCCGACAGTACCGGCTCGTCCGCCGCGGTGACCAGTTGCCCGCTTCGCGAGCGGTGGAAGCCGCCATCCCGCGTGTATCGAATGCCATTCGGCGTCTGGACCTGAAAGAACCCCTCACCCTCGATGGCCAGATCCAGCGCATTGCCGGTCTGCTGCAACGCGCCCTGCGCCATGCTGAGCCGGTCACCCCCCAGCAGGCCGAAGTTATTCACCGTGCGTCCCAGTTGCGAGTCCAGAGCGTCCGGTCCCAGCAGCACCGAGCGGAAAAACTCCCGCTCTGCCCGGTAGCCGGGAGTCTGCGCATTGGCCAGATTGGCGGCAGCCGTATCCAGAGCCTGGGTTCGCGCCACCAAGCCGGTCATCGCCGCATAATATCCGCTGTCCATCGCTGCACCGCCCTCGCCGAAGGAAGAGTGCAGGTGAGGGACCGGAAAAAAGGGGGGAGAAATTAGAGAAAGATCATAATTGGTGAAAGACGGGTAATAGGGAGTAAGTACCTCGGGCAAAGCCGGAGGCTTTATGTTTGGTGGCTCCTAAAAGAGGCTTGTATAGAAGTCCTCCAGCTGGTAGCAGTTCGTCGCCCCGCGCCGTAGGCGCAGTGGTTGCTAGCCTCACGCTTCAGCGTGGGGTGGGCGCAACCAACAATTGTTCCGGAGTCCCGAAGGGACGGCGGATAAGTTCGGTGTGATGTGGTATCGTTTCGTGATGATGCGAAGTTTGTCATTGGCGTTTTTAACACTCTGTATACCGTGCGGTGTCTACGCACAAAAGAATAAAGCTCCAGCCATACCTGAGAATATCCTGAACGAGCAGTGTTTAAATGTGATACATTCCAATAAACAGTTAGCCGCTTATGCAGGAGCAGAAGTATATAACGTCATACCTATATTTTCGAAAGATGGAATTGATGTTTACACAGTGGAGAGAGATTTCAACGATGCTATTGATATGAAGGAATTCAATGGTTCATTTGTAACGACGCTATATTTTGTTTTTCGTGATGAGGAGGTCCGCCAAAAAGCTATTCAAAGCATTTCAGAATACAATCCGCAACAGTCAAGTAAATCATGCTCTGTACCTGTTAATTCGGCGTCTGGTACAAACTGGAAGCGTAATCAGGACTGCTCTGATCTATACGGGACAGCAGAAGGTAAAACAAACAAATTGAAATATGTAGCAATGAGCGTAGGGTATTATCCGATAATACTTAATCCTCAAATTACTAGGCCTAATGGCCAAACTATCTTTGGACCGATTCTTGAAGTTTTCCAAAGCGACTATATTGCACCCATGATGTGTATAGGTTCATTGCCTTTTAGGGCGGAACAGAATCGATTTCCTGACATTGAACTGATCCTTGACAATCGTCGCGACATGTCCGCACCGACTGTCATTGGAGCTGAGCGAGGCTTTATCGAGGAGTGTGGGAGTTGTCCTCGTTGGAGTTTGTTTACAGGTGATCTCAGCCCGTTAAGAGATCCAGAACTGGGGTTTAGCTTCATCCATCTTGATAAGCAACGAACTCCATTTTTGCTTGAAGTTGTTGAAACGATGAGAAAGAAGATTGCAGAATCAAGGAAAAGGTAGGTAAGGAATGAACATTTATTGCAAAGGCACAGCGCGCATCCTAAATAAGATGACGGGCAAAATTCATGAGATTGAATGTGAAGAATTAGATTGGAATTCCGCCGGTAGTGATGAACGCCAGATGGGGCCGGAAAACCATTATGAAACTGTCTTAGAACATTCCGATTTGGGAATACTCAATTGGTCGCTTTGGGAGTACCCGGTTGGCTTTGAAAATTATCGCGAAACTAATGTTGGCATGCATGAGGTGATCAAGGATTTCGACTACGGATTTGAACACGAAAGACCAGAACCGGATGTCCAAGGTCCGGATGGTCAAATCTGGGCAGATGGCCCATTTCTGACCATCCCAAAATGACTGGGATTCCCAGAACCGGCTTTTGGGGCCTGGGAATCCTCGAACCTCAACCGGCGTGTTTTTCTGATCTCTGACCCCTGTTTTTACTGGATGCCGTCGCAGATGATGGTCACTTCGAAGCTGGAATCATCGAACATGTAGGTATGATTCAGCCGGAACTCGGGCGCCTGGACGCGCAAGTTGTAATCGCGGCCGGTAATCACGGCTGGAACCGACAGCCCGCAGTTGGCGGCCAGAGCCGGTACTTTGCCTTTCCACGCCCCCGCCAGCATGTTGCAGAGCTCGCCGATTCCGTCCTTGACGGTGTCGTCCAGCTCGCAGAACTCCATGCCCGTCATGTGCGCGGCGATCTTCATAGCCGCCGAACTGCCGCTCTTGAAGACGCAGGCGCCGCTCAACAGGCCGCCAAAACCCACCACCGCGGTGACCGACTCCGGCTCGATCGCCGCCGGTCCAGGGTCGCGCCGACAGGTGACGCCCAGCATCAGCCGGAAAACCTCATCCACGCTCGCATCCAGGTTCCGCGGATCGGAGACCAGTTGCACGGATTCACGCAACGAGACCGCCATCGTACGCTCCCTTTCATCTGCACCGCCTGCTCGCGCTATCGCGATCGCAGCTTTGCGCACTCCGTTCAAAAGCACATCGTATCCTTCCGGTTACGCCGCATTCACCAACGGCAGCACCCGTTCCTTCACCTGCTCGGCCGTAAACGGCTTGCGGATATAGCCGCGCGCCCCGGCCAGGATCGCCTGCTTCACATGCTCCTCGCTCGACTCCGTGGTGATCATCACCACCGGAACGCCGGGAGCCAGATTCTGCGCCGTGATCTGGCGAAGAAACTCCAGCCCGTCCATAGAAGGCATGTTGATATCGGAGAGAATCAGGTCCACCTGTTTGGACCGCAACATCTCCAGGCCCTCGGTGCCGCTGCCCGCCTCGTACACCACCAGGGCGTCGAGGCCTGCCTGGCGGAGCGAACGCTCCACAATCTTGCGCATCACCGTGGAATCGTCGACGATCAGGGTGCGAACTTCACTCATGCCCAGACTCCTCTGCTGGATTGCTTATCGGCGCTCCGCACAAATTCATGAGCCGTCGGCAACCGCGCCGCAGCCCGTTTCAGTGCGCGCCGATCGAGCAGATCAGGTCCTCAACCGCAGCTGCCTCGGGCAGCGATCCTACCTGGGGGCGCAATTGCATCCTCAGCCACAGGCAGTCGTGCGCCCTGACCAGGCGGGACTCAGCCGGTTGCGCCCTTTCGATCGCTTTCGACAGGACGCGAACCGCCGCCGGCTCCGAACTGGCCTCGATCAGTTCCACACGAGGGAACTTTGCGCTCAACAGGCGCGTGTGCGCCGGGCGGAACAGCGATCCCTGCACCAGCCCGCTCTCCACCCGCAACCCCGTCATCCGCTCGACGGCCAGAGCCAGCACCGGGTCGAGCCGCTCCTCAAATCCGAGATAAAGAAGCCGGCCCGCGGCCACGCGCAGGGGCAGCGCCCCAAAAGCGTCCACGAATAGCCGGGGCAGCAGAGCAGTCAGGGCTTCGGCGTCGTGAAACTCCAAGGGCAGCACCGGGCAGCTCCATTGCAGGCCTAATGCGCGAGTTACCAACTGCTCGCTGACCGCTTGCCGGCGCACCAGCCAGTGCCCCAGCCGGCCGGCGCCGGCATCCTTCTGCGCGTCCAGAGCCTGGCGCAACTGGCCGGAGGTAATCCAACCCTGTTCCAGCATCAACAGGCCGAGCGGGATACGATGGCGGTGGTTCTGTTCGGCGCTGCCTCGGCCGTCCAGCTCGCGCCGCACCGCCGCGGCGACCCGCGCCGCCGTGCATGCCGCCGAGCAGTTCCAGCCGCCTTCAAAGACGGGCGCCGACCGGCTCCGCCACAGATGCAGCCAGCCCGATTCACAGCCGGGATTAGCGCAGGTTTGAAAGAATCCCGGCCGGGTTCCAGCGCGATCTCCAACCCGCTTGCCGGATGCAGCCTCTCCGAACGCGGTCTCGTCACCAGCGCCGTTCGCTGTCCAGGCTGGACGCCCCTCGATCGGCCTGCTCAAAATAGGCATCGTATGCTCTCCAGACGCTTCCTGGGCGCGGCCACCTCGGTCACCCGCAGGCCGAAGTTGCCGTTCACCAGCACCACCTCTCCGCGAGCCACGATCTTGTCGCCCACGATCAGGTCCACCGGGTCGGCTACATGGCGATCCAACTGCACCACGTCTCCAGGTCCCAGGTCGAGCAGTTCCCCGAGCAGCATCTCCCGGCAGCCGAAGCGCAGCGTGGCTTCCAGCTCGACATCGAGAAGCAGTTCGATGCCGGGGCTCATGGCGTCCCTTGGGCTTGAGGCCGTCGCCTGAGGCGGCGCGGCTGGAACCGAGGAGTCTGTCTCCGGCTTCCTCTCCTGCTCTGTGGCACGCACCTCGTCCCGGACCAGAATCGTCCAGGCGCGGTCGCCCGACTTCAACTGGAAGGCGCGGGAGACTTTGCTCTCTCCCGAGGTCGGCTCAAACTTCTCGATGCGGCAGGTTTTGCCGGTCCTGGCCAGCAGTTCCCCGGCCGCCGCATCGGCTACCTCGCGCAGCAGTTCGCCCCATCCGGCCCGCTGGTCCATTCCCTCGCCAACCAGCGGCGACTCCAGAACCGCTCCGTCCAGAACCACGCCAAACCGCCCCTGCTCGTCGCCAACCAGCGTGGCGGCAAAACCGAAAGCCTCGCCTGCGAGCGGCTTGGGCAGGGACTCGACCAGCTCCGGCTCCCCGGCAAGGGCCTGCGAGAACAGGGCCGTGGCCGCGCCGATCCAGCAATCGAGATAGCTCTTCATGCGCCCGCCTCCCCAACCCTGCGCTCGATGCGCGCCCCGCGGTGCGGTCCGCAGCGGATGGGCCGCGCTTCGGAGAGAGTCTGACCGCCAGCCTGCCACACCGGGAGCGTGTTGGCAGGCAAATCCAGGCGGAGAACTGTGCCGATCTCAAGACTTTCGATCGTGCTGGCCGCCAGCCGCAATGGGGGCAGTTGCAACGAGCCCCCGAAGCGAATCCGGCGCGCCGATGCCTCCATCCGCGCCCGCGTCTCCCCCGCATGGCGGCGGCGCCGGCCCCAGTCCGAGGTCAGCCGGCGCAGGATGGTGTTGGCCACCACGGCGGGAAACGCCAGGTTGAGCAGGCCCGAGCTATGCGGCATGCGAATCTCGAAGCTCAGGCACAGCGTCTTTTCGGTGACCGACATGATGCGGGCCACCTGGGTCTGCATCTGGCGGCGCTCGAAGTTGAAGCTCAGGCCTACCGGCTGCCAGGCTGCGGTCAGCTCGCGGCAGACGATCTCGACCACCGACCCCAGAATGGATTCCTCGATGTCGGTCAGCTCGCGCAGGGGACCGTCCTTGCCCTCCCCGCCCAGCAGCAGATCGATCACTGGAGGAGCGAGGGCCAGGTCCAGTTGCAGCACCGAGAGCGCCCCCAGCGGCTCCAGGCGCACCGAGGCTACATAGCTGATCTCGGGGATGCGGAGCAGAAACTCATTAAACTGGATCTGCTCGGCCGAAACCAGGTTGACCTGAAACCGTGTGCGCAGCCAGGCCGCCAGATTGTGGGTGAGATTGCGGGCGAACAGATCGTTCAACATGCTGATGGCGCGCAACTGCTCGTTTGAGATCTGTCCTGCCGAAGAGAAGTTGTAGGGCGTGACTTTGGCCCGCGCTTCGGGCCGCGCAATGTCCGGCGTCACACTGCGGGCGGCTTCAAAAAGGGCGTCGATCTCAGCCTGCTTGAGGGTCTTTTCCATCAGCCGTTACTCCCGCGCCTGGCCCGCTCCGGCGGCTTGCGCACTGCGACGCGTTCGAAGACGCCGCGCGCGGCCAGATCCTTGAGCGCGCCCCTCAGGTGAACCACGGCCGAGGCATGTACCTGCGAGACCCTTGACTCCACCACCCCCAGCGCCAGCCCGATCTCGCGCATGGTCATCTCCTCGTAGTAGTAGAGGGTCATCACCAGCCGCTCCCGATCAGGCAGATGGGCGATGCCGTCGGCCAATCTGTCTTCGAGTTCGCCCCGGAGGCAACGAAAGAGCGGATCCTCGTCGGGGCGGCCGGGCACGTAGGCCAGCTCCTCCTCGCCCGAATCCTCGTTCCGCTCCATGTGCAGGGTGCCGATCTCCAGCCCCTTCAGATCGCCCAGCAACTGTTGGTACTCCTCGAGGCCCAATCCCATCTCTAAGGCCACATCAGGCTCCCCCGGCGCATGGCCCAGCCTCGCTGTCAGCGCCCGAATGGCCTCCTCGACCGCGCGGCCCTTGCGGCGCAGCTCGCGCGGACTCCAGTCCAGCGTTCGCAGGCTGTCCAGAATCGCGCCCCGGATGCGGAACTGCGCGTAGCTGCGGAACTGTACTTTTTTCGCCGGATCGAATTTGGCGAAGGCATCCATCAGCCCCACCACGCCGGCCGAGACCATATCCTCGATGTCCACATGCTGGGGCAGCCGCTCGTGAATACGCCTAGCCAGAAAACGCACGATCGGCAAGTGTTCGAGCAGCACCCGCTCCTGCTCGACCGTAAGCATCGGGACCGCAGCCGCAGCGGGTGGATATCCGCCGCCGCCCGCCAGACTCCGGCGCATGGCCCCTTGGTTCCCCGCTGTGGCCGCCGTTTCCATTCCCATTGCTGCCCCTTTCGCCGAACTGCCAACCTTCTACTTCCCCGCTGTCGAGCGGGCCCTCAACGCACCGTTCCCACCGGGCGCAAACGGATCTCGGGAGGAATCTCCCCCGCAGCGACGACCGCCAGACGGGGCAACACCGGCTCCAGCCAGCGCTTGACGTGATAGCGGGCCGGACTTGGCACTAGAAGCACGGGAAGAGCCGCGGCGGAGGTTGCGCCGATAAGTTGTCTCACAGAATCGACGAGACGCCGCACCAGAGGGGTGCCCGGCGTTCCCTGGGCGGCCAGCAGCCGCTGTCCGGTCTCCGGCGTCAGCGTGACCAGAATCTCCTCTTCGAGCGCGGGATCGAGCAGCAGGACCGGCAACTGGCCCTCGCCGTCCAGAAGAGGCCGGATGAGCCGCCGCCCCAGCGCCTGGCGCGCAGCCTCGACCAGCGCCACCACGTTCTTGTTGACCGGCGCGGTCTCGAGCAGAGCCTCGAGAATCGCGCCCAGGTCGCGAATCGAAACCCGTTCGCGGAGCAGTTGCTCGAGCACCCGGCCCACCTCGCCCAGCGTCAGCAGCTTGGGCACCAGTTCCTCCATCAATTTGGGATGGCTCTCGTTGAGCGAGTCCAGCAGTCTCTTGGTCTCCGCACGGCCCAGCAGCTCCCAGGCGTGTCGGCGGATGAGCTCGCCCAGGTGGGTGGTCATGACGGTCACCGCGTCCACAACCGAGTAGCCGGCGGCGATGGCCTGGTCCTCGAGCGCCGGTGCGATCCAAATCGCCGGAACCCCGAAGGCCGGCTCCCGCGCCTCCTTGCCCGCCAGAGGACGGCGGCCAGGTTCGCCCGAGACCGCCAGCAACTGCGGCCCTTCGGTCTGCCAGCGGCCGATCTCCAGCCCCCGCAGCGAGAACAGGTACTCGCGGGGCCGCAGCCGCAGATTGTCGGAGATGTGAACGGGCGGCACCAGAAAGCCCATTTCTGAAGAGAGATGCCGGCGCAGCGAGCGGACGCGACTCAGCAGTTGCCCGCCCTGCTTCTCGTCCACCAGCGGAATCAGCTGGAAACCGATCTCCAGGGTTAGTTCTTCAAGGCGCAGGAGAGCCGCCAGATCGGCGCCCTGCGCCTGCTCGGCTTTTTTCTTCTCGCCCGTTCCCGGCTCGGCCTGCGCAACCGCCTGCGGCCGGGCCGATACCTGCCGCCCACCCCAGTAGAGCGCCGCCGCCACCGTCAGAAAAGCGATCTTGGGCAGCCCCGGAATCAGGCACAGGGCCGCCGAGACCAAGCTGGCCAGATACAAAGTTGCAGGCTTGGCCAAAAGCTGTTGGCGGATTTCGCCGCCCAGCAGTCCCGCCGAATTGGCTCGGGTCAGCGTGATGCCCCCGGCCACCGAGACCAAAAGCGATGGGATCAGCGTGACCAGCCCGTCGCCCACGGTTAGCACTGTGTAGGTACGCGCAGCTTCGGAGAGTTCGACCCCCTGCTGCAAGGTGCCAATCAAGAGGCCGGCGACGATGTTGATGCCAGTAATCAGAATGGTGGCCAACGAGTCCCGCTGGTTAAAGCGCGCCGCGCCGTCCATAGCGCCATAGAACTCGGCTTCGCGGGCGATCGCCTGGCGGCGCCGCCGGGCCTCGGCCTCGTCGATCAGCCCCGCGTTCATATCGGCGTCGATGGCCATCTGCTTGCCTGGCAGAGCGTCGAGAGTAAACCGCGCGGTGACCTCGGCTGTGCGCACGGCCCCATGCGAAACAACCAAAAATTGAATGGCGATCAGCGCCAGAAACAGCACGAAGCCGACCACGTAGTTTCCGCCCACCACGAACTGCCCGAAGGCCTCGATGACCTTGCCGGCCGCCGCCGTGCCCTCCGAGCCATGCAGCAGGATGCGGCGGCTCGAGGCGATGTTCAATGCCAGGCGGAAGAGGGTCAACAGCAACAGCAGGGTGGGAAAGACGCTCAGTTCAACCGCCCGGCGAATCTGCACGGCGGAGAGGAAAACGACAATCGAAGCGGCCATCGAGAGCGCCAGCAGAAAGTCGAGACCCGCGGCTGGCAGCGGCACCAGCATGACGAAGATCACGCTGATCGAGACCAGGGGCAACACGTAATCGCGCAACCGCTCGAGGATGGACGGACGGGGCAAAGTGCCTGCGGCCAGGACTGCGGTGCTCATTGCGAACCTCCTTTATAGGGAGGCGCGCCGGGGACGGAGCGGCCGGATTGGCCTGCGGCCTGATAGGCGGCCACCGCCCTGGCCCGCGCCGCGGTTTCGCGGGCGCGGCGCTCGCGCAGTTCGGCCTCCACCCGCTGGCGATAGAGATAGGCCAGAATGGCAGCTACCGCGGCGTAAAGATCGACGGGAATCGCCTGGCCGACCTCAACCGAGCGGTAAAGAGAGCGGGCCAGCGGGGGATTCTCCAGGATCGGCACGCCCGCCCATCGCGCCTCCGCCTTGATCTCCTCGGCCAGCAGATTGCGGCCCTTGGCGACCACCTTGGGCGCCTCCATAGTGGCGAAGTCGAAGCCCAGGGCCACGGCATAGTGGGTGGGATTGGTCAGCACCACAGCCGCCTTCGAGACATCCGCCTTCACCCGGCGGTGGCGCATCTGGCGCTGAAGATTGCGAATGCGGCCCCGAATCTGGGGATTGCCCTCGGTCTGCTTCATCTCCTCGCGCATGTCCTGCTTGCTCATCTTCAGCCGCGACTCCCGGCTCTGCCACTCGACCAGGTAGTCGACCGCCGACCAGCCGAAGAGCAGCCAGGCCGCAGCCAGCAGCAGGCCGTAGACGTCCGCGCCCAGCAGTTCCAGCCGTGCGGTTGAGAACGGAGGCACGGTCAACTGCCGAGCGATGCGCTGCACGGCGAAGACAGCCAGCAAGCCGGCGGGAAGAAGCGATTTGCCCATCCGGGCCGCGGCTCGCAGCGAGAAGAGGTTCTTGATGTTCGACACCGGGTTAACGCGGTCGGGCTTGAAACCGATAGCCCCGGCATAAAAATTGATGCCGCCTGTCTGTAGCACGCCCACGCCCAGAGCGGCCGCGGCCACCGCTGCCATCACCACGCCCGGCGGCCCAAGGACGGCGAGAGCCAGCCGGCGCAGAGCATACAGCGTGGGCTCCATTTGGGCCGGCTCCCAGTGCGCAGGCGCTCCCAGATCGAGAAAAGCAGCAAAGGTTCCGCGCCAGGCGACAAGAAGACGGCTGCCCAGCATTCCCAGCATCAGCACCCCGGCAAGGGTTCCCGCCGCGGACGACAGTTCACGGCTGTGCAGCACATCGCCTTCCTTGCGAGCCTCGTCGCGGCGGTGTTGCGTGGCCTGTTCTGAGCGCTCTCCGGCCATCGGCTATCCTCCCACGCCCGACGCAGCGATCAGCCGCTCAGCCAGATCGAGCAGCCCGGCGAAGCGGGCCTCAATGAAGCGCGGCCACAGCGCCAGAGATCCCATCAGTAACGCAAAGCCGGTCAGGGTTTTCATGGGCACGGTGAGGTTCATCACCGGCAATTGCGGACTGAGCTTGCCCAGCAGCGCGATCGCGATCTCGACCAGCATGGTTGCGGCCAGCACCGGGGCGGCCAGTTCCAGAGCGGCCAGAAAGATGCCCGCGGCGGCGCGCACGATCACCAGCGCGCTCACCGGCGCGAGCGCGTAGCAGCCCAAAGGCGCCACGCGGAAGCTGCGCACCATCGAAGCCAGAAGAATCCGGTCCAGCCCCGCCCCGATGATCACCAGCGTGCCCATCAGTTGAAACAGGTCGCCCATCAGCGGCGTCTGGATCGACGAAGTGGGGTCAAGCAGATTGACCATCGAGAAGCTGAACTGCACGCCCGCAATCTGCCCGGCAAACAGCAGCATCTCGTTCAACAGAGCGAGCGTAAGGCCATAGACCAAACCCACGGCAAGTTCGCCCAGCAGAGCGGAGAAGCCAAGACTGATCTGGGCGCGCGGCAGCGCAGCCACCAGCGGAGCAAGCAAGAACGCCACCGTTCCGACGAACACCGCCTTTGTCCGCAGCGTCAGCGCGGTCGAAGAGAAGAACGGGGCAAAGGCCACCATCCCGCTCACTCGCACCAGTGCCAGGGTCATCGCACTCAGAAAGCTCGTCCACTCCGGCATTCTTTTCAGCTCCTAGCTGCCAGCTTTCAGCCTCTAGCTCCTGTTTACTTCCCTAACCCCTGAAACAACGCACCGGCTCCGAGATCAATCGCAAAACTGTGTCCAGCTAGAAGCTAAGAGCTAATAGCTAGAAGCTGTCTCTAGCCCAGATAGCGGTGGAAATCGGACAGCAACAGCCGGGTGTAGGCCGCCATACGGGCCAGAAACCACGGCATTCCCACCAGCAGAATCATGGCCACCGCGGCGAGCCGCGGAACACTGGTCAGCGACTGTTCCTGCAAGCTGGTCAGAGTCTGGATCAAGCTGAGCAGAAAACTCAGGAGGGCGGCGGCGATGAGCACCGGCGCGGCCAGGATCATGGACTCTTTCATCAATTGGCGCATCAGTTCCGCAACCATGTCGGGCGTCATCGCGTCTCCTTGCAAAATCACCTCAGCAACAGGTCAAAAGCTCTTCAACAGCGAGCTGGCCAGCAGGTTCCAGCCATCCACCATCACAAACAGCAGAATCTTCAGCGGCGTCGAGATCACCACCGGCGGCAACTGAAACATGCCGATCGAGGTGGTGATCGACGCGGTCACGATGTCGATCAGCAAAAACGGCAGAAACAGCACCGCCCCGATCGTGAATCCGGCCTTCAGCTCGGAGAGAATGTAGGCGGGAACCACCACCCGCATCGGCAGGTCGTCGGCTGTATTGGGGCGCGGAATCTGCCCAGCCGCGGTAAACAGAGCCAGATCCTTCTCACGCGCATAGCGCAGCAGGAAAAGCTTCATTGGCTGCGATCCACGATCGATGGCCTCCAAGCCTGTGATCTGTCCGGCGCGATAGGGCTCAACCGCCTGCTGGTCGACCTGATTGAGCACCGGAGTCATCAGGAACCAGGTCATCATCAGAGCCAGGCCCATCAGCGTGGGGTTCGAGGGCGCGGTCTGCGTGCCCAGCGCCTGGCGCAAAAAGTGGAAGACCACCAGCAGCCGCACCAGCGGCGTCATCGCCATCAGAATCGCGGGCAGCAGCGTAATCAGTGTCAGGACAAAAAGAATCGTCCAGGGCGTCGAATCAGAAGGATGCAGGCGCGTGCTGAGATCGGGCAACAACGGCGCGGGCGTCGCGGCCGCCACCCGCGCGGCGGCCCACAGGGCTACCATGAGATCCTCGCGGATCTGTCCGCCGCCGGTCGCGCAACCGGATGTGAAGGCGGGCTGATTCGCCTACGCGAAACGCCAGGACCGCCTGGCCACATCGCGCCATCGAGCGCATAAAACGCCGGCGCGCCCTCCGGCGAGGTGGCCACTAGGAAGCGCCTGCCCTCCGCTTCGACCAGCGCCAGCGACTGCCGCGGAGCCAGCGCAATGCGTTCGAGAAGCGCCAGCCGCGGCTGGGTACGGCGCGCGCCGCGCAGCCTGCTCAGCAGCCATCCGGCCAGTCGGCCAACCCTCCCGCGCGCCCCGTTTCCGCTCTGCATCATCTCCCAGCTTCTCCCCTGCACCCTATTTCCTAGTCCCTTAGTCCCTCAGTCCCTTAGTCCCTTCCGTTCACGCCAGCCGGGTAACGCGCACCGCCAACTGCGTGTCGACAACCTCGAACTCGCTCCATGCCAGTTGCACCTCACCGGCGGCAAGCGGCATATCCTCACCCTGGGCCCATTGCGTCTCGATCACCTGCCCCGGCTCAAGCGCCATCAGGTTGCGCACGCGAAACTCGCGCACCGGCACGGCAACATCCAACTCCACCGGCAGCCGCGCCACCGGACCGCTGAGCGCGATCAAATCGCCCTCTTCGGAGAGGTGAGGCGAAGGCACCAGCGCCTGTTCGGCGGCAATCGCACCCGCGCCGGCTCTCTCCGTCTCCTGCGTGAGCTTGTTTGCTGGCGCCGTCAGTGGTGGGGCAGTGGCCATGTGCTGATCAACTATGCAGAAACGTGACCGGAAGCAGGACAGATGGATTGGAAAAGACTTATGGAACCTCTGAATACGCCGGCGCTTTGAAAGGGCACGGCTTTAGCCGTGCCGCAAGTGCCGCAAACGAAACGCGGGCTTTAGCCCCTGGGGGAATGTCGGCTTTACCAGAAGAAACTGTTCAGAGTTTCCATACAGAAGTTCGCGCTCCCATTCGACCCCGTAAAACCCGCCAGCAACATCGCTGCTACACTGGAAGGTGACAGCAAGAAGCGGTTTCTCTGGCCTGAACGTGCCAAGAGCCGCCCCGAATCGAGGTCGAGAACCATGCCGGATCAGAAGGAAAACAAGAGTTTTACAGGAGCCAGCCTGCGCCTGAAAGTCGGCTTGGCCGAGATGCTCAAGGGCGGCGTCATCATGGACGTGATGAACGTCGAGCAGGCCCGCATTGCAGAGGAGGCCGGCGCCACCTCGGTCATGGCCCTCGAGCGCGTGCCGGCCATGATCCGCGCGGAAGGCGGCGTGGCCCGCATGGCCAAGCCCTCGCTCATCAAGCAGATCATTCAGGCCGTATCGATTCCGGTGATGGCCAAGGCCCGCATCGGCCACTTCGCCGAGGCGCAGATTCTGCAAGAGCTGGGCGTCGACTTCATCGACGAGAGCGAGGTTCTCACCCCTGCCGACGAGGCCCACCACATTGACAAGCACGCCTTCACCACGCCCTTCGTCTGCGGTGCGCGCAACCTGGGCGAGGCTCTGCGCCGCATCGCCGAGGGCGCGGCCATGATCCGCACCAAGGGTGAAGCGGGCACCGGCGACGTGGTCCACGCCGTCCGGCACATGCGTCAGATTACGCGCGAGATGCGCGCGCTCACCGTTTTATCGGAACAGGAACTTTACGCCGCCGCCAAGGATCACCAGGCGCCCTACGAGCTGATCCGCATGGTCGCCCGCACCGGCAAGCTGCCCGTGCCCAACTTCTCCGCCGGCGGCATCGCCACCCCCGCCGACGCCGCGCTCATGATGCAGCTGGGCGCAGAGGCCGTCTTTGTCGGGTCCGGAATCTTCATGAAGGAGCGCGCCACCCCGCTCGATGTCGAGAACGACGCCAAGGAGCGCGAAGAGGCCGTCTCCCGCGCCAAGGCCATTGTCCAGGCAACCACGCACTTCAACGACCCCAAGATCCTCGCCGAAGTCAGCGAGCAAGTCACCGGCACCATGAAGGGATTAGCCGCCGCCGGCCTCGAAGAGTCGCAGCTCCTCCAAACCCGCGGCTGGTAGCCACCTGCGATGGGGCAGACGCTCGCTATCCGCTCGCACTGGCTCCGTTGCTTTCGATCCTCGCACTGCCGCACCGCTTGACTTGTACGGTTAAACCGTACATCATGGATATGCGAGGCTTCATGGAGCTTGTCCGGTTTCGTCACAAAGGACTGCGCCAGCTCTATGAGGGCGAAGATGCGCGTTTCGTGCCTTCCGCGATGGCGGGCAAACTGAGCAAGCTGCTCTTGGCCATCGAGACCGCCGAAACGCTGGATCAACTCGGAAGATTTCCGGGCTGGAAGCTGCATCCGCTCAAGGGTGACTTGAAAGGATTCTGGAGCCTGACTGTTACCGGAAACTGGCGATTGATCTTCCGCCACGACGCAGATGCAAATGCGGCAGCCGATATTGATTTGATCGATTACCACTGAGGAGGCCGAAATGCCCATGAAGAACCCACCGCATCCAGGCGATTTGATCCAGACCGAAGTCATCGAAGCGCTCGGACTCAGCGTCTCGAAGGCGGCAGCGATCTTGCAGGTGCGCCGCGCCACTCTCTCCGACCTTCTCCACGCCAAGTCCGCCCTGACACCCGATATGGCGCTGCGCATCGAAAAGGCATTCGGACCGGAGATGGACCACCTGCTGCGCATGCAATTGGCCTATGACGTATCAAGAACCAGAGCCAACGCAAAGGACATCTCGATTGAGCGGTACGTAGCCGCCTGAGCACCTGCGGTGCGGCCAGCCGCTCGCTCTTCGCTCGCAGAAGATTCGTTGCTTCCCATCCCCGCGCCAGTAAAAAGGCGCGGGACATCCGGAGGGAGGCGGGGGCTTCAACCCCCGCATAGAGCCAACAAACCTGCGCGGGCTTTAGCCCCGGAGAGAATATCGGCATTGTGTCAGGGCACGACTTCAGTCGTGCCGCAAGAGTCCGAAAAGAAACGACGGGCTTTAGCCCCTGAGGGAAGCCTCTTCCCAGACTTCGCTCCCCGCGCAGCTGGGGCAAATAGTCCTATGTACGACGGCCTGAACCGCACGGAGGGAGCAGGGGCATTCATGCCCCTGAATTGCCGCCTTGCAATCAAAGCGGCTTCAGCCACGGGCCTCTTCGTTGAGCCTTGGTTCACGCGAAGGACTCTGAACGCCAAACGACATCCAGCCTTATAAATCTGTTCTGCAATCGGTGAAACTTTGCCGACTTCGGAGGACCCAAGCAAACCGAATTCCGTCTGGCTTCTCTGTCGTTCAGCGAACCCCGCCGTGAGGCACAATTCACGGCGATGCAGCCTTCTGGGCGAGCACAGTCTTCACAAAGCTAATTCCATAGTTGCAAGCGGCGTGCCGCACTATCACAAATTGAAGAATCAGTATCGCGAGATACAGGCAGCCAACTTTAGCAGACGGAATTGCGTAAAGCCCAACGCCCCCGTAAAAGATGACAAAGAGCGAGCACAGTCCCGTATAGTCGCGCAGCAGTAGGAAGCTTTTGTGTACCTGACGAACTGCCGGCCTGTCCTGGATCGTCAGGTAAATGCTGTACCATAGGCGATTCTGATCGGTAGGATCGGTCGGCAGTTCAGAGCCATTGAGACGCCTTAGCGCACGCACATCAATTCTCGGATCGGCGTTGGCATGCTCGCTAAATGCTCTATGCCCGGGTAGGGCGTATTTCCAGCGCAGGAATACTAAACTATCCTTGCTCTCGTTCGTTAGCAATCCGTTCAGCACAATCGAGGCAACGAGAGCAAAGCCCGCCGGCAACAGATTGCCAGCATCCGAAAACAATGCGCGCAGTCCTTCGATTCGGATTGCGTTCTCTCGCATCACCGCGTAGAGAAAAAGGGAGTTGAAGGCAAAGACTAGCCAAAGCTGCAAGCGGTTCTGTTCTTTGAGCGGATCGCCTCCACTCTCTGCCGGCTTGGTACCGTCGGTGTTAGTCATAGTCCTCAACCTCCGGCGAAAACGTGAACCCGTCGGAGCTTCCGACATACCCGGGACGAACTTGAAATCCACCGAAGTAGATCCTTTTGACGCCCTGGGTGGCAGCGACCCTTGCACCCCGGCGCAAGAAAGCATTGAGAACAATTCTGCGCGGATGAGTATCATCGTCTTTCGGCGCGGACACAAAGGCGCTGAACCGAGGTTCACTGAATTCAGGCAGGACAGGGCCAAGAAGCCTATTTAAGATGCCCGGGCCCACGTTTCTGCGGCTCCCGTGATGAGGAATCTGAACGAAACTAAAGCTCTGCAGCGCAAGCTGATTCCGCGCAGCGTAGGTTGCGGCTTGCCCGAGCGCCCAGAGACCCCCGTCACCCGTGAGCAGCACCCGGCCGGACCCCTCGCAATCAGCGTAAAGGACCACACTCGATTCGTTGGAGGCGCTTGTCACTCCCCCATCCTTGAGCCTCTCATAAGCCCAAGTTTCCTGAGCCCATTTGGGAGCCTTTGCGGCACTCTTCGCGAGTGCCAACTCCCAAAGCCTAGCAATCGCGCCGGGTTGCTTGCCTATCCACATGCCCGCCTGCTCGATCGCCTCCTGATCTGGGTCGGGAGTTCCGTCAAACTGGGGCAGCAGGAAGGGGTACGCCTCTTTGCTTGGAGAAAGAACGCGGAATGGGCCGATTTCACTCCCCGCAAAGGGTTGGTAGACCTTAGTGGACCCGTTTTCCCAAGCGGACGTAACAATTTCATCGACAATGCCATATTGTCCACGTATTTCCTTGGTAAGGCCCTCGTCGGTCCACCCCTTGTCAGCGAAATACGGGCGCGCAGTTGGGGCAGACAGCCACGGTAGGTGCAACCAAAGTTTCTCCACCGTCAATTCAGAAAGAACCTCGCGGAGGCCAGAAGCGTGGTCCCCGTCCGGGTGGGTGAGCACAACATGCGAGAGGACGCTGTTCCAGCCGAATTCGGCTCGAATATGCTCCACGATGTTCTGCCCCGTTTCAGCGTGCCCGCCGTCAATCAGCATCAGCTTGTAGCTGCCTTCGTTACCGTACCTGACAACGATTGCGTCGCCGGCCCTGGAGTTATCCCCCACTGGGAGGAATTCAATTTCGCAGTTCATCCCTGTCTCCTTGTTGCTCTCAAGGCATTGACCGTGGAAGAATCACATTGTCGGGGCGACTCTTCCTGGAGTTGCTTTGGAGCGGTTGGCAGTCCGGCGAGACGCCGTCCTGGTGTTGAGTTGAAAGCCGGCCGCTTGCTCCGGACCGTGTTAGCGCACGGTCCGGAGAGCAGCACCGACATCAGGAAAAGCTGGTTGAGGTCGTCACCCAATGCATCCCGCTAGGCGAGAACCAAATCCTGCGGGTCGTCTTGAGCCTTCAAAGACTTCATCTTCTCGTCGAGACCGGTCCGCCGCCGCAAGAAGTCGATGATCGCCTGCGTGTTGTTCCGACCGGCACCGAGAATCACGACCTGCTCAACCTCCGCGCCCTTCGGTTTGTCCCACACACCAAGCCTCGCCTCATCTACCCACTCTTTATTGGTGCGAGCCCAATTAATTTTCGCTATCGCGTCGCAGATTGCCGCCTTCTCATGAATGGACAGATCAAGACCACGATGATGCATGTCGTAATGAATGACACCCAAGGCCTGCCAACCTGGAGAGGACAGGTGGAGACTTTCGCGAATGGCCCACCGGTCACCCATACGTTGCTCAATCCCAGCGAAGAAACCTGCCACGGAGTCGAGCTCGGCAATGAACGTAGTGTCGTTTAAGTTCGCGTTCTTGGGCTGGGCGAGATTACTTTCTTGGAAATCGCGACCCTCCGCGGCACCACGGACCGCGCGCACGAGAACGGTTTGAACCACCAACGCCGTAGACTTCTTTCCTAAGCTCGCGGCCTTGAATTCCATGCCGCCGTGCAGAGCTATAAAGGGGCGTTTTGCCAGCTCATTCGCGAAAGCGATGTACATATCGCTCTGATCGAGAGACATGTTGATTTGCGGTGGCACCGGGTGAACACGGAAGTTGAAATCAGCAAACAGTTGACCCAGTTCAGTGATTGAAAGGGGTTCGGTTCCCTCTGCCGGCAAATAGAAGGTGACAGGTAGAGCGATCGACTCGACGATCGCTTCCCCACCAACCTCTTTGTCTTCAAGCAAGTCGAGGCAGCCACTAATACGCCCCAGGCCGTCCAGAACAATGCGGTGCCCCTTGTCGTGTATGTGAAGAACGCCAATCGGGTCGTCAGACGAAGTCGTTCCCTTAAAATCCGTGTGCTCAGAAATCCCGATCGAGATGGATGGAAAGGCCGCGACGCTCTTGCGAGGACCGCCTAGACGTTGCAGCAGGTACTCTGCGACAGCGTCTCGGCGATCTTTGTTCGTCTTGCGCTGAATCCGTTGGTAAATCTCGCGAGTTGCGTCGGGAAGCAACCTCCAAGTCTTGGACCTAGGGTCATGCCCAAGGATCTGCTTGATCTGGCTCGGACGGATCTGGGTGGTGTATGTGACCAGACGCTTGCCGAACATTCCTTGAACGCACGGCACAGGGATCGTAATGTTAATTACTGCAGGGGCCATTGTTCTCTGCTCCAGATCGGTTGGGACGCCGCCCTTAGACAGAAAGCGTCCTATTTGAGGTTGGCGGGAGCCGTGGGCTCCCCATTTTTTAAGTTCGCCGAATTTGCCGGCGATAATCGTATTATATATCAATTCTGTCGATTTGTGTCATATTCCGTAGATTTATTTCATAAATTCGTCCGCCGGCGGACTTTCTTGTTTGGCCGGCGGATAAATAACTCTACCGGCTGAGACGTCGCCGGGTCTCCCAAAGTCCCACTTCCGGGCACGGGAAAACCACAACTTTCCCCTCCATTCATTGCCTAAAATAACCTCTCTCGGGAGCACAATCGGAATAGGAAGAGCGGAGACCTCCTCCGCATCGCCGGGAAACCCATGAAAATCATCGCGAGAACCATCGGATTGGAAGCCCATCCCGGCCTTCCCGCACCCGGCTCCAGCCTGCCCGGCTAGGTCCAGAAAAAGTACCCCACCCTCCCCTAACCCCCGGGGGGTATCAATTCGTTCCAGAGTTTCTCGTAAGGATCTACATATGAATAACTTAAGAAATCCATCTGTTGCCTGAATAGTAATCTTCGCCTGCCGGGTGCCCCATCCTTCGCTTTTTTCTAGCGAAGGGTGGGAAGCGAAGAACCTCATGCGAGCGGATAGCGAGCGTCCGCCCCACCGCAGGTGGTGGACATGGTCATCTGACTAGTGATATGACTATATGAGTGGAGGTTTCCCATGGCTTGGCAGGTCTACGACGCAAAAGCGCGATTCAGCGAGTTTCTTGACGCGACGCTCAAGGAGGGTCCGCAGGTGGTGACCCGGCGTGGTGTGGAGACTGCCGTTTTGCTGCCCATCGACGAGTGGGAGCGCCTTAAGAGAGAAGCGCGGCGGTCGCTGAAAGATATTCTGCTGGATCCTGGTGGCCCTCGATTTGAAGATATTGTTCCTCCCCGAGGCGAAGATCCAGGCCGGCCTCCAGTTGTGTTTGAGTAGGCCGATGTACCTGCTCGATACGAACGTTGTCTCAGAGACCCGCAAACCACGCCCCCACCCTGCCGTCCTCGCATGGATTCGCTCGGTTTCAAGAGGTGAAATGTTCGTGGCGGCGGTTACCTTGGGCGAAATGCAAAAGGGTGTGGAGATCACGCGACGTCAGGACAATTTGAAGGCGGATGAGATCGCTGGATGGATTGACTTGGTGGCGTCTACCTTTGAGATTCTCCCGGCAGGCGAGTCTGTTTTTCGAGAATGGGCGCGATTGATGAAAGGCCGGTCGAATCCGAGGTGGGAAGATGGCCTGATTGCGGCGACCGCGCGCGCCCATCGCCTGATTGTGGTAACCCGTAACATACGAGATTTTGAGGGCCTAGACGTGGAGGTCTTCAACCCCTTTCCCGCCGCCCCAGAGGAACAGCATTGACAGAAGCTCGCTTGCCAAGTATCGGCGTACTCGCCATTCAAGGCGACTATGCCGCCCACGCCGAGGCGCTTACCGAGGCCGGCGCTGAACCTTCCCTTGTAAAGACCCTGCAAGACCTCCGCCTGGACGGCCAGTCCCTGGATGGCCTCATCCTGCCTGGCGGCGAGTCGACCACCATCCTTCGCTTTCTAGAGAAGCTCAACTTCTTTGAAGCTCTAGAAGAGTTTTGTGGAACCCATCCCGTCTTTGGCACCTGTGCCGGAGCCATTCTGCTGGCGCGCGATGTGCTCAATCCACCACAACGCTCCTTGGGGCTGCTGGATGCAACCGTCGAGCGCAACGCCTACGGCCGCCAGATCGACTCGACCATCCTGACGGCGGAAACCACCCTTCCCGGAGGCCCGCTGGAAATGGTTTTTATTCGCGCTCCGCGCATAATTTCGACTGGCACAGACGTCGAGGTGCTGGCCCTCCGCGATGACTCACCCGTACTGGTGCGCCAGGGCAACCTCATGGCAGCCACTTTTCATCCTGAGCTCTCGGCTGACCGGCGCGTCCACCGTCTCTTTGTCCAGATCGTGACCGCCGCAGCTTCAAAATGAACGGCTTTCAATAGGCCAATGTGCCCGCTCCTTGGCCAAGTGGAGCGGCCCCCGTTATAGGACCCCAGGCCGGCCTCCCTCGGTCACACCGCAAAATTGTGGCCATCCCAACCGATTCTGAGTGCGTCCAAGCCAAAGTGAGTGTAATCTCATCCTCACAGAGGCAGCCCCATGCCCGCGACCTTTACCCGCACTCCAACTGAGACAGAACGGAAAGTGCCGGGAATCGGCGGCAAACCACCCGTGGACCGGCGTCCGACAGGCGGCGGGGGTGGCGGCGGCGGCGACGACTGGAAAAATCAGGACCACGGCCCCGGCGAACTCCTACGCCGCGTCCGCCTCTATCTGTTTTCCGCCCTCGCGGCCGACATGTTCTTCTTTGGCCTGCTTATTCTCTTCTTCTTTGCGCGCCAGACAGGCCTGCGCATGGACCCTCGAACCCACATATTCGTTGGCGACTGGCATCCGGTGCAATTGCCGCCCATCCTCTACCTGAGCACCGCCGTACTCCTCTTCAGCAGCCTGACCATGGAACTGGCCCGGCAAAACATCTTCCGCGAGTTCGATGTGCTGGAGGAATGGCTCGGGCTGGGCAAGCCAGCGCTCGACCGCACTCTACCCTGGGTAGCCACGACACTTTTTGTAGGCATTGTCTTCCTCTTCGGGCAGGGTATGGCCTGGAAGCAATTGACGGCGCAGGGCTTTGCCTTCGACCATGGCGCCTCGCCGGCAAGCTACTTTTTCTACCTAATGACAGGCCTTCACGCCGTACATTTGCTGTTCGGCGTGATCGCGCTGATCCTGTGCCTGACTGTACTGAGCCGGCTCAAACGCGTCGAATATCGGCAAATCGCCATCGACGCAACTGCATGGTTTTGGCATGCCATGGTCATGGCGTGGCTGCTGTTGCTGGCGGTTCTGGTTCTTGGGCAGTAATTTGGAAAGCAAGACTCCAAGCAAAGCTGGGAAATGCACTTTGACCCGGACTATGCCGAATGGAGATGCAGCAAAGCACGGCAGCGTTCGCCGAAGCTGGGCACATCCGGGCACTCGAAGTAGACTTGGCGGTTGAGCGCCATCAGCAATTGCACGGCCTCCAGCTGCTCATCGCGCGCGCAAAACGACTCGCCTCGATGGACAAACTCGTCGGTGAGGTATTCGATCGCATGGCCAAGAATCTCAAGGGCATGCCCCGCCTGAGGCGTAATGCGGCGGCGCTTGGTGCGTAAGCGAACCGCAGCGGCGGCCGGCGCTGAAGCAGGAACCGGGAATACGGTTGTCGTGGAAGCAGCCATACTGTTGATCCTCACCCTGTTCTTCGGCGCCTCCCAAATTCTTTTCAGATGACGAACGTACCGTTTCCCATATCCGAACAACGGATTATCGCGTGCCACTCTGGGAATTGCTGTGTCGCAGCTCACACTGGCTCAGGAAACCATAATGCGCTGTCGCGAAATTGGACAATCACACTTTCGGGGCCGCGTATCCCACCATCGAACGCCTGCCGCAGAGGTTTTCATCGGCTGCCCTCACCTACCGGGGTCTGCCTTGACGGGAGGAGGCTGAAAACCTAATCTCAAACCAGCATCCCTTTGCGTCGGAGCACTTGGCGGTGTGGAAAAAAGGGTGCAATTTTACTGGAATTTTCTGGACTGGGAGGCGACGATCCCCTACTACTGGCAATATCTTCCGCTGTTGATGCAGATTCTTGCCGCGATCCTGCTGGGCGTGGGAATGGTCGTGGCCTCATGGTTTGTCGGCAGGCATCGCAACTCGGTCACCAAGCTGGCGACCTACGAGTGCGGAATCGAGGCCGTGGGCGATGCCCGGGGGCGCTTCAGCGTTCGTTTCTATCTCGTTGCCGTGCTGTTCATCCTCTTCGACGTGGAAGCCGTTTTCATCATGCCGTGGGCAGTCGTCTACCGCAAGCTGCCGGCCCTCACTGGCTGTCCGCAGCTCTTTGGATTCTGGGAGATGCTGGTCTACCTGGGCTTTGTGGGCGTGGGACTTTACTACATCGTGCGCAAGGGCATCCTCAACTGGAGCCGGGACAAGGCGGACCTCTAGCATGGTCAAATCCGCATTCATCGGCAAGACAGCTGTGCTCGATGGGCTGCCCGAGCACCCCGCCCTGAAAGCCATCCTCGCCTGGAACCCGCAGGCGCTGACCGACGCAAAATTCGATCGCGAGGAGCTGACCCTGACCATCGCTCCCGAAGAAATTCGCGCTGCGGCGCAGACTGTGCAAGCAGCCGGTTATAACTTTTTTGAGGACATGACCGCGGTCGACTGGTTCCCTTCTGTGCCGCGCTTCCAGTTGAGCTACCACATTCTTTCCCACTCCTATAAGGAGCGCATTCGCTTGCGGGTGATGCTGGAAGAAGCAAATCCATCGGTTGCCTCCATCGTTCCGGTCTGGCCCGCGGCCAACTTCTACGAGCGCGAAGTCTTCGATCTGTTCGGCATCACCTTTGACGAGCATCCCAACCTGCGCCGCATCATGATGCCCGACGACTGGCAGGGGCATCCCTTGCGCAAGGACTATCCGGTGGAGGGATACCGCTGATGACCGAGCTTGCAGGCATGCCCGTTCTCGAATCGGCACAAGGCGCCAAAGACCAGCACATGGTCATCAACATGGGGCCGCAGCACCCAGCCACGCATGGCGTCCTGCGCCTGGTGGTGGAGATCGACGGCGAGATCATCGTCCGCATCTATCCGGAGGTCGGCTACCTGCATACCGGCATCGAGAAGACCTGCGAGGCCAAGTTTTACCAGCAGGTCATCCCGCTCACCGACCGCATTAACTACCTCGACCCGCTGTCGAACAATCTCTGTTATTGCCTGGCCGTCGAAAAGCTGCTCGACCTTCAGGCTCCCGATAAAGCCCAGTGGATCCGAGTGATGCTGACCGAGTTGAGCCGCCTCAATTCTCACCTCATCTGGCTGGGCACCCACGCCATGGACATTGGCGCGCTCACCGTCTTTCTCTATACCTTCCGCGAACGCGAAGATATCCTCCGGCTCTTCGAGGCCGTAGCCGGCCAGCGCATGATGACCAGCTACTTCCGCATTGGCGGCCTCTCGATGGAGCCGCCGCTGGACTTCTTCGACCGCGTGCAGGCCTTCATCCGCACCTTCCCGGAAAAGATCGACGAGTATTCCAACCTGCTGACCGGCAATCCCATCTTCCGCAACCGCTTGAAGGGTGTGGGCATTCTCTCAGCGGCGGATGCCATTGCGCTGGGCGTCACAGGCCCTCCGCTGCGCGCCTCGGGCGTGGACATCGATCTGCGCCGCGACATGCCCTACTCCAGCTATGAAAAGTTCCAGTTCAATGTTCCAATTTCAAACGACTGCGATTGCTGGGCGCGTTACGAAATCAGGCTTGTCGAGATGCGCGAGAGCGTGAAGATCATTCAGCAGGCGCTGGACGGCATGCCCGAAGGCCCGGTCAAGGCTGACGCGCCCAAGATTGTTTTGCCCGATCGCGAAAAGATGAAGACGCAGATGGAGGCGCTGATCCATCACTTCAAAATCGTCACCGAAGGCTTTCCGGTGCCGGCGGGCGAGGTTTATCAGGGCATTGAAGCGGGCCACGGACAGACGGGCTACTATGTGGTTTCAGACGGCACGGCTAAGCCCTACCGGGTGCATATGCGCTATCCGTCGTTCGCCACCTTGCAGGCGCTTGAGACGATGTGCAAAGGGCGCATGTTGGCTGATCTGGTTGCAGTGATCGGGTCGATCGATATTGTGCTTGGCGAGATTGACCGATAGGGACTAGGACTCGGAAATGGTGAATAGTGAATAGCGAATGGTTACTGCCGCAGGTGCAAGTTCAAACGGAACGGGTTCTGTGTCAGGGCACGACTTTAGTCGTGCCGCAAGGGCGATACAAAGAAGCTGGGCTTTAGCCCCTGAGGGAATGCGGGTTGGGAAAGAATGAGCCGATCGACAATCACTCCACCGCAAACCCGGAACAGTTGTACGTTGAGCTTTGGGTATCCCTCGCTTCCCTGCTCCGCAGCTATACTGCGGTCCATGGGCTGAACGGTAAGAGGCAGGCGACAGTCGAGCTGGGCGAGGAACGGATCACGGTGCGCTGCGGCGAGGCTTGGCTGGATTTGCAGCGCGACGGCGCGAAGGTGAACTGGCAGCGCGAAGACGGAAGGAAAGATATTCTGGAGTTTACCGAAGCCGGCCTTTTGAAATCGCGGGATCCCCGGTCTCAGAATCGAGACCGGGGGCACCCATGCGAAGAAGAGATGGATATGGCAGCCGAACGTTGGGCAAGGGAGTTGATGCAATGAATCAGGAAACCATGACCCTCTTTTCGCCCAAGCTCGCGGCGCGCTTTGACGCGCTGGTGCTGAAGTATCCGCTCCGCCGCTCGGCGCTGATTCCCATGCTGCTTTACGCGCAGGACGAGATTGGCTACCTCTCCGACGCGGTCGTCGCCGAAGTGGCCGAGCGCATCGGCATCACCGAACTCGAAGTGCGCAACGTGGCCACCTACTACTCCATGCTGCGCTTCAAGCCGGCCGGCAAATACAACGTGCAGGTCTGCACCAACATCAGTTGCATGTTGCGCGGCGCATACGACCTCTACGAGCGCTTCCAGGAGGAGTTGGGCATCGGGCACAAGGGTGTCACACCCGACGGCGTCTTCTCCCTCGAAGAAGTCGAGTGCATCGGCGCATGTTGCTGGGCGCCCGCCATCCAGGTGAACTACGATTTTCACGACGATCTAAGCCCCGAGCACGTGCCTGGTATTCTCGCCGGTTATCGTGGCAGGGCCCTGACAGAAGGGAAGGCGCCGAATGCCTAGGCTGGTCTCCCATCCCGATGAGGTCAAGATCGTCACCCAGCGTTTTGGCAAAGGCGCTGCCGACATTGATCGCTACGTGGAACTCGGTGGCTATGCAGCCGCGAAGAAGTGCCTGGAGCAAGGCCCCGACTGGATCATTAACGAAATGAAGGCAAGCGGCCTGCGTGGCCGCGGCGGCGCTGGATTTCCCACGGGCATGAAGTGGTCGTTTGTGCCCAAGCAGTCGGCTAAGCCCAAATACGTGCTGGTCAACGGCGACGAGAGCGAGCCGGGAACCTGCAAGGATCACTTAATCTTCTTGCACGATCCCCACGCCGTCATTGAAGGAACCATCATCGCAGGCCTCGCTATCGGGGCCAAGACGGGCTTCATCTACCTGCGCGGCGAGTACCGCTATTTGATCGAAATCATGGAGAAGGCCGTCGCCGATGCCTACGCCAAGGGCTTTCTCGGCAGCAAGATCTTCGGCTCCGATACGGAGTTCCAGGTCATCACCCAGACCGGCGCGGGCGCTTATGAAGTGGGCGAAGAGTCGGCGCTGATGGAGTCGCTTGAAGGCAAGCGCGGCGTGCCCCGCATCAAGCCGCCCTTCCCGGCCGTCGTCGGCCTCTATGGCGGACCGACTGTCATCAACAACGCCGAGACCATCGCCACTGTTCCCCATATAATCGCCATGGGCGCGGCGGACTACGCGGCCGTAGGTTCCCCGCGCAACGGCGGAACGCGTCTCTTCTGCATCAGCGGCCACGTCGAGCGCCCCGGCGTCTACGAGTTGCCCATGGGCTACAACCTGAAGAAGATGATCTACGAAGTGGCTGGCGGCATTCGCGGCGGGCGTACGTTGAAGGCCGTCGTCC